>Ga0302279_10001884_pt1 | contig 28961 bp, 21 predicted proteins | sample III_Bog_N3_3_FD_194541 | JGI IMG/M metagenome (GOLD analysis project Ga0302279, IMG submission 194541) | Peat permafrost microbial communities from Stordalen Mire near Abisko, Sweden - III_Bog_N3_3 | ecosystem: Environmental > Terrestrial > Soil > Wetlands > Peat | place: Sweden: Abisko... | reverse complement strand
AAAAGTAGTATTTGAAATTATTTTCCACCTAAGTAATGGCTTACCTACCACTATGGTAATCAAAAACTGCATTACCAACTCGTTATTTGTATTTCATTCGCCTGAAAAGTTGGGTCTGCGCAGGGCGGTTGGGCCGATTTTCGGAACGGAAGGGCCTCGGAGCGTTATTCAGAAGCAAAAGTGGGATTTACAGACCAGGCGGTTCTGACATCTTGGCCAGCGGGCACGGGTTTTCCATATCGTCTTCGTCGCTAACGATGGCACCCCGTATCCGCAAGCCGCCATCGGTGCCGAAACGGACAAGATCATGTGCAGTCGAACAATTGAGGCGATCAACACAGGATGCCCGGCCGGTTACCAGTCTGGAAACTTTAGTGCCCTGTGCCAAATCGACAAAAGCCGCTACAGTGGCAACTAAGCTCATAAGAATGGGGCTTTGACTATGACGATTCAAAAAGCAGAAGCGCGGCTTCCACTCGGCGCACAAGCCACAGCGAGTGGCCGGCAAGAGGTGCGTTGCGCGGTGCGATTCCCCCTCGCCCTGCCGGTGGTGTTGTCCACCGGAAATGGCGACATTCCAGCTCTGACGCGGAACATCTCCGCCAGTGGCGTGCTTTTCTCCCTGGACAGAGCATTACCTGCCGGGCAAGACATCCGATTTTCCATGCGCATGCCGCATGCCATTCTGGGCACGCCGCATGACGTTCTGGTCCACTGCACGGGGCGTGTGGTACGCTGCTCCTCAAGCCACAACGAGCATCTCGCCGCGGCCACAATCGACGAATATCGATTTGCGGAGCAGTGAGAGCCGGTTGGCGGGCCTGTGGCCAACTATGGAAATTCTGGACGATCATAACGAGGGCGAGAGCACAGAGACTTCAGTAAAGCCCGGCACGATTCGCATGATTCTTGCGGATTCACAAGCGATTTACCGCGTGGGTATACGCAAGGTCTTCGCTCTTGAGGACGATATCCGCGTGGTGGCGCAGGCCGATTCGCTGGAGAACCTGCGTGCGGCCATCGAACGCTATCCTACCGACATCGTTCTCCTGGAAGGGAGCATGCTGGCCGGTACGGCCAATGCAATTCCCGAGTTGTTGCGCCTGGCTCCGGATATGAAGCTGATTGTGCAGGCCGTGGCCACCGACGAAAACCACACCGTCGAGCTCTACCGGAGGGGCGTGCGGGGTATCGTTTCCCGCTCCATCTCCCCGGATCTGCTGGTGCGTTGCGTGCGTCGCATTGCCGCGGGCGAAACGTGGATCGACAACCAGTCGGTGAACTGGGTCATCGATGCATATCGCGCCCAGGCCGCCGCCCTGGTAAGCCCCCGCAGCCAGCCCCGCCTTTCGCCCAAGGAGATGTCGATTATTACCTGCATTACTCAGGGCAAACGCAACAAGGAGATCGCGTTCCAACTGGGAACGACAGAGCAGGTGATCAAGAATTACCTGCGCAAGATCTACGACAAGCTTGGGGTTTCAGACCGGCTGGAGCTGGCGCTCTATTGCCTCCACAACAAGATCATCCAGACGGACGCGGACGAAGTGTCGGTGGTGCAAAAGATTGTCGCGACCTAGGATCTGAAGCCCGCGCCGTCCCCGCAATTCCACCAATCTGCAAATTCACTCTTTCGCTGGTTCGCCGGCGCAGGCTTGGCGCGCGATCTCGAGCAGCCGGATCATCTCTGCTAAATCGGCACGGCGCATGGCTCCGAGGAGTTCGATTGGGCCGCGGCGGACAACCGGGTCCATGCTGCGCAGAAGTTCCAGTCCGGATTCGGTAATCTCCGTCAACACCACGCGGCGGTCGTCGCGGTCACGGTGCTGCCGCACCAGCTTGAGACGCTTGAGTCGCGCCAGAAGGCGCGTGATATCGGGCTCTGCGGCGATCATGCGATCGCCGATGGCCGCACAGGGAAGTCCGCAGGGCCCGGCGCCGCGCAAGATCCGCAGAACGTTGTACTGGGTCGCGGTGAGACCCCAGCCGCGGATCTTCTGCTGGAGGGCGCGATTCAGGCAATCCGAGGTGCGAAGCAGGTTCAGGAGCGCCTCCTCCTCCACACTTGAGAAGGCAGGCTCCTGCAGAATCTCGAGCTTCAGGTTTGCCATCGGCGCGCGCTCCTATTGATGCGGCCAAAAAATACTGCGACGTTGCCCATCCTTCTCCGCGCCCTTTTGCGGATATGGGTGGGAAAGTCAGCAGGTGAAGCATCATCGCAACCCGCCCAGTTGCTGCGGGAGCGGAGGAGCGTGCCGGCGTGGCGCCGGACGCGGGTTACTGCTTCACGACTTCGAGCTCGATATCGAGTGCGACATCGGTACCAACCATCGCGGCGGGGAATTTGGTGCCGATGCCGAACGCAGTGCGGTCGATGGTGGTGGTAGCGGAAAATCCCGTATGCACTTTGCCCTTGGGATCGGTCATCGAGCCATTCGGGCCAACCACGTCGAGCACCACGGGCTTGGTGACGCCGTGCAGCGTCAGGTTTCCGGTCACGCTCAAGTGATTCCCGTTCTTGGCCACGCTGGTGCTGGTGAATGTAGCGGTGGGCATGGTCGCAATATCGAAAAAGTCAGGGCTCTTGAGGTGCGTGTTGCGCGCGTCCACGCCCGTGTCCACGGTGTCAACGCCGATGGTGGCCGTGACGGTGGACTTGGTGGCGTCGGCTTCGTCGTAGACGATGGTGGCTTTCACATTTCCAAAGCGGCCATGAATTTTGGACACGCTCATGTGCACGATGCTGAAATCGACTTCGCTGTGGTTGGGATCGGAGACCCAGGTGGAGGTTTGCGCGAGCGCGAGGGGTGCCGCGAGGGTCAGAATGCCGGAGAGAATTGCCAGTCGTTTCATTTTAGGAAAGCTCCTTTTTTGAGTGCAGGGTCTGCGTCCGCCGTGGGAATTTGCGAGAGCGCCGGACCGTGAAGTTTACGTCTACGCGGGGAAAACACCGTGAAGTGTTGCTTTTAATAGGATGCACGAGGCAAGATACTCGTTGCAACAATTATTTTGTGAAATTTCAGCCTTGAGCTTTCAGCTCCCAGTCTCTTCCTTCTTCCATGCAATGACTCAAGACCCCGCACGAATCGATCCGAAAGCTGAAACATGACACCCTAAACCTGAAAGCTGTTCTGCTATTCTCGCGCCTATGTCTGTGCTCGGCCATCTTAAGCAGCTCACCCGCCCGCAGCGCCATGCTTTTCTCGCCGCTTTTCTGGGCTGGACCCTCGACAGCCTCGACTTTTTTCTGTTGGTTTTTTGCGTGAACGCGATTGCCGGCGAGTTCCGCACCCAGCCATCGGCGGTATTGGGAGCGGTGTTTCTTACACAAGCGTTCCGGCCCGTGGGCGCTCTGCTTTTTGGCATGCTCGCCGACCGCTTCGGCCGCCGCCCAATACTGATGGCAAACATTCTGGGCTTCTCAGTCATTGAGCTAGCCTGCGCCTTCGCTCCTTCGCTGCACGTGCTACTCATCCTGCGCGCACTTTTCGGGATTGCCATGGGCGGTGTGTGGGGCGTGGGAGCGGCGCTGGTGTTTGAGACCTTGCCCAGGGAAGGGCGCGGGACGTTCTCCGGCATCTTGCAGGAGGGCTACGCCCTGGGTTCCATTCTGGCCTCGGCAGCTTTCGGGCTGTTCTTTGCCGGCGTTCACTGGCCCCTCTTCGGGCATGTATTGGTGTTGCCGGCGATTGGCTGGCGGGGGTTGTTCATCATGGGCGCATCGCCCGCACTGCTGGCGTTTTATGTGCAGCTGCGCGTTCCGGAGTCGCCGGTATGGCTCGCGGCCGCAAAAAAGCGCATGTCGGGAGCGGCTCTGCACGAAGGTCCTGCGGGCCCGCAGCAACTGATGCATTTCCTGCCCACGTTTCTGTTTCTGGTGGTTCTGATGACGGCGTTCATGAGTTTTTCGCACGGCACACAGGATGTGTATCCAACCTTCCTGGCCGTCGCGATCAAACTGTCGCCGGAGACGATCGGCCTGATAGGCGTGCTCTACGGTCTGGGTTCGATTGCCGGCGGCATCGTCTTCGGCGCGCTGTCTGAAACCTGGGGCCGCAAGCGCGCCATCATCATTGCGGCGTTGCTGGCGCTTCCTGTAATTCCTCTGTACGCCTACGGGCATACGGCCGTCACCCTGGGCATCGGCGCGGTGCTGATGCAGTTTATGGTGCAGGGCGCGTGGGGCGTGGTTCCCGTGTATCTCACCGAGTTGTCCCCGGCCCCGGTGCGCGCAACTGCGCCGGGACTGGCCTACCAACTGGGCGCGCTCATTACTGCGTGGAATGGAAAAGGCCAGGCGCTGGCAGCAGAACGCTGGGGCAGTTATCCGGCGGTGCTGGCCATTACTGTGGCCGTGGTCGCCGTGGCGCTGGCGGGACTGACTGCATTGGGACGCGAGGCCAAAGGCAGGGAGATGACAGAGGCGTAAGGGCGCGAGGAGGCGTCCCTCGAGTAGAGCATCGGGCGCGACCGCGCTGGACTAGTCACTTCTACGGCATATCGATTTCGCTAGCAGCCACTTAGAATGAGGGTCAGTGCATCCAGGACCCAGCGAAGTGGCAATCGTCGCCATCGCCCGCAACGAAGGCGAGCGCCTGAAACTTTGCCTGCGCGCCGCGCTGCGCGATGCGCCGATCGTGGTGTACGTGGACTCCGGTTCAGCGGACGGCAGCGCGGAGTTTGCGCGCTCCGTGGGCTGCCGCGTCGTCGAGCTCGAAGCATCGCGGCCCTTCAGCGCGGCGCGGGCGCGCAATGAGGGCTTCGCCTTTGTCATGGAGCACGCACCTGACACTTCCTTTGTGCAATTTGTCGATGGCGACTGCGAGCTGGAAGAAGGTTGGATCGAGCGAGCCACCAACACGCTCGAAGAAAAATCGCTTGTAGGCATAGTGTGCGGACGGGTTCGCGAAATCCACCCGGAAGCAAGCGTCTTCAATCGCCTGTGCGACCTGGAATGGCAGCGGCCGGCGGGCGAGCTGCGCACTGCAGGCGGACGCTTTATGGCGCGCGCCTGTGTGTTTCAGCAAGTGGGTGGTTTCCGTCCCGATGTGATCGCGGGCGAAGACGATGAGTTTTGTATTCGCGTGCGGCGGCAGGGCTGGAAGATTCTAATGCTCGATGCACCTATGGCCAGCCACGACGCGGCCATCACGAGCTTTTGGCAATGGTGGCGCAGAAACCGCCGCGCGGGTCACGCCTATGCGCAGGTTGCGGCCTTGCATGGCGGCGGAGACGAGCGCTACTTTGTCCGCGACCGGCGTCGCATTTTGATCTGGGGTCTGGCGCTGCCCGTTGCGGCGCTGGCCGCAGCGCCCTTCACGCACTACATTTCACTGCTGGTGCTCCTTTGCCTGTACGGTCTGCAGTTCGCGCACATTGCGCGCGGCTGCCGCAGGCGAGGATGGGCGAGCCGCGACGCATGGGCCTATGGATTCTTCACCGTGATCTCGCGGTTCCCGGCATTGCAGGGACTGCTCGAGTATTATTGGCGGCGAATGCGGCGGCGGCCCATGACGATCATCGAGTACAAGTTAGGGAACCCATGAGCGAGGCGACCGACCTCAAGGCGGAAAAGAAAAGCGCAAACGGCAAACCGGGTGCCGCGCCGCATCCCCGCGTAGCTCTGCTGGGAGCCGGCTACATCGCCGACTGGCACGCGAAATGTCTCAAGTCCGTGGCGGGCGTGGAATTGGTTGCCGTATGCGACCACGCGCAGGAGCGCGCCGAGGCCCTGGCCGCGAGATACGGGATCGCAAAGAGCTACGCATCGCTCGAGATCATGCTGCAAGCGGAAAAACTCGACGCCGTCCACGTTCTGCTGCCTCCCGACCTGCATTTTGCGGCGGCCAGCACGGTGATCGAAGCCGGCGTGAGTGTGTTCCTCGAAAAACCCATGTGCGACCGCTGGTCGTTGTGCGAGGAACTCATCCGAAAGGCTGCCGCACGCAGTGTGCGTCTCGGCGTGGGGCACAACTTCCTGTTTTCGCGGCCCTGGGAGCAACTGCGACGCGACGTCCGCAGCGGCATCCTGGGACGCGTCGACCAGATCACGATCACCTGGAATCGCTTTCTTCCGCAGTCCGCGGTCGGGCCCTTCGACATCTGGATGCTGCGCGACCCGCGCAACATCATGTTCGAAACAGGATCGCACCTGGTGGCGTACATGCTGGACCTGGTGGGTGAGCCGGACGAGATGGAGGTGCGCGCGGGGAACGCGATCAAACTGCCCACGGGCCGCAACTTCTATCGCCGCTGGCAGGTGAGCGCTGTGAAAGGCGCGGCGGCGATTGCCATCGAGTGCTCCTTCGCGCCTGGTTTTGCCGGGCACAACATTCATGTGCGCGGTTCGCTCGGCGCGGCCACGGCAGACATCGAGTGCAATACGTACGCTCTCGAACGCTACCGGCCCGCCGATCCCGACTTTGAGAATTACGCGATCGTTGCCAGCCGCGCCAAGTCCGAGAAGGCGCAGGCGCGCCGGACGCTGGCAAAGTATGTGCTGTCAAAGCTAGGCCTTGAAAAGCGCGGCACACCGTACGGAGAGAGCATCGCGCGTGCCATGGATGCTTTTTACGGTGCAATGGACGGCGGCGCGGAAGGGCTGGACCAGCGGATTTCTGGGCAGTTCGGCGCGCGCGTAGTTCGCGTGTGCGAGCAGATTGCGGAGCGGGCGAATCTGCCGGCTGAATCTGTCGCACCGCGGACGGAGCCCAGTCTGGCAGGCGCCGGCGCCAAGGCCGGCGTTCTCGTGCTCGGCGGTGCGGGCTTCATCGGCAAAGAACTGCTGCTGCAACTGGTTGCGGCTGGTCGTGGCGTCCGCGTGCTGGTGCGAAGCGCAGCCGGTCTTCCCGAGGAACTGCGCGGACAGGTCGACTGCCACACCGGCAATCTGCTCGATCGCGAGGCCCTGCTCGGCGCCATGGGGGGCGTCGATTGTGTAGTGCACCTGGCGCGGGCGCACGTAAAGACATGGGCGGAATATCAAAGATTCGAGATCGACGCCACGCGGCTGGTCGCCGAATGCGCGTTGCAGGCCGGCGTCAAGCGCCTGATCTACGCGGGGACGATCGACTCGTACTATGCCGGCAAACGCGGCCACACCATCACCGAGGCCACGCCGCTCGATCTGCATATTGCCCGCAGAAACCTGTACGCCCGCGCCAAGGCGCATTCAGAAGCGATGTTGATGAGGATGCATCGCGAGCGCGAACTGCCTCTGGTGATCGTGCGTCCGGGCATCGTCATCGGCCGCGGGGGCAGCCCGTTTCATTGGGGCGTGGGGATGTGGTGGCACGACGCGGTCTGCCAGATCTGGGGCCAGGGCAACAACAAATTGCCGCTGGTGCTGGTCGAGGACGTGGCGCGCGGATTGATTGCCGCGATCGACACGCTGGACCTCGAAGGCCGTAACTTCAACCTTGTCGCAGAGCCCTGCCTGAGCGCGCAGGAGTATCTCGACGAACTCGACCACGCGGGCGGCATGCGCATTCAGCGCTACGCCACGCCGATTCTGCATTTCTATCTGCGCGATATGCTGAAGTGGGTAGTGAAAATCGCGGTGCGGCATCCAGAGCGGCGGATGCCTTCTTATCGCGATTGGAAGAGCCGCACTCAGCAGGCGCATTTTGACTGCACGGCAGCGAAGACCGTGCTGGGATGGAATCCCGTGAGCGATCGCGGCGAACTCGTGCGCAAGGGAATTGAGGAGCCGCTGCGCGAGTTCCTGAAGTAATTCAGAGGATTTCTACCAGGGGCTGGGCGGACTTACCCGGCCGCCGCGCGTCTCTTTCCACGCTTGTTGCAGCAGGCGCAGAAGCATAACAGCCTCTCGCGCACGCTCGCGCCGCGCCGGCAAGGGACTGAAGCGGTTGCGCAGAAAACGCAGCGCGTAAAGGCTTTCTTCAAGCCAGCGCGCGAGCCACACCTTCGCCGCGTGGTGCTTGCGGTAGTAGAGCAGCGTCGAACGCATGCGCCACAGCACGACCTGCGATTCGCTCTCAGAAAAAACCTGCGCATCAACCCGGCGCGAGGACTCACCGTGCAAGTGCGTGACGACGATATCGGGCCAATAACGTACGTGAAAGCCAGCGTCCTTCACGCGGTGGCACAGGTCCACCTCCTCGCAATAAAGAAAAAACGCGGGATCGAACAGTCCGGCTTTGGCAAGAGCCTCGCGGCGCACGATCATGAAAGCGCCGGTGACCCAATCGACATCGGCGGGCGCGGCAGGATCGGCCCAGGTACGTTCGGCGGCGCTGAAGAAACGCGAACGTGGGAAGCGCGACGCGAGCCCCGTAAGCACAAAAGCATCCCGCAAGATGCTGGGAAACATGCGCGCCGCCGGCTGCCAGGCGCCATCGCGCCCCACGAGCCGCGCACCACCGACTCCGGCTGAAGGGTCGGATTCCATGTGCGCGATGGCGCGGACGAGCGCGCCGGAATGAAAAAATGCGTCGGAGTTGAGTAGGGCGAGATAGCGTCCCCGAGCCGCCTCAATGGCGCGGTTGTTGGCCACGCCGAACCCAAGATTCACATCGCTGCGGATGAGGCGAACGGGAACCCCGGAGCCGGAAAACTCCGCAGTGACTATCTCGGCCGAGCCGTCGCGCGAGCAGTTGTCAACCACCAGGATCTCGGCCGATTCGCCTTCGGGAAGCCGGGCGCATTCCTCACGCAGCGACGTCAGACACTCCCGCAGCAGATCGCACGTATTGAAAGAGACCACGATGACGGAGACCGTGCAATCGTAGCCTGGGCGGACAAGACTCTCTGCGCTTGCCGCCTGAGCTGCGCGGAATCCGGTGGGATCGGTCACGGTGCCTCAAGTATAGAAGGCCGTCGATGAGCAAGAGCGGCGCGATGGCCGCGGGGACGATTGGAGCCGATGGAAGTCTTGTGGCAGGAATGTGCCGGCAGTCCGGAGCAGCCGCGAGGTGCGAAGAAGAATATGCTGGGAGCGGGTGAGCCTCAGTGCATTTTCATTCCTTCAGCGGGGAAAGCAACGTTCGAGCGATGCTCAATGGCAGGCGCACATTTCGCGTTGAGACACTGCTTGCATTGCTCGTGGTTTCTGCGGCGCTGGCGGGGCGCGCGCAGATGACGAGCGATGCTACGACGAGCATCACGTATCTGCGGGTCACGAATGACGTCATTCTCGCGAGGGTGACACGACTTGGCGTGAACCTGGGCGAGCAGAACTTTTATGACTCCGGGCAGATGCTGAAGAATTTGCTTTCGCGCAATCCTGAGTTTGTGGGGATGACGTATCGCAGCATTTTTCACTGCGAAACCGGTGGGGTTAGCCGCTGCGTCGATCGAGGGCCGGGCATTCATTTCCCGCCGTGCTTCTGGAACGGCGCGCGTTACGAGGTTCTGGAAGGCGCGGCGCATGGCCAGCGCGGAACGGTGACGGCAGGAGGCCCAGCGGCAAATGGATTTGTACTGACTCTCAACTCCGGCGGCAGGGCGATTGGCTCCGGCGACTGGATTTCAATCGAAACACACGCTCCAGATGACCCGGCGGCCGGCTGGTGGCCGACCGTGCACGGCGGCGCGCGGCTGGAACTCGATCACTCGGATCTTCCGCCGGGCGTGCCGGTGCACCAGACATTGAAAATCGACGCCTCGGACGCGGGCCAGTCAGCGGATCTGAATGCTTATTTCGACTCCACGGCGGGCATGGCGTTTGTGCATCTTCGCGGCCGTTACCGGCTGAGTTTTCGCGCCAAGGCCCTCAGCGGATCAGCGACCCGATCAACGGCCGGCGCCAACACAATGCACGTGCACGTGGGACGGATAGTTCCTGAGCTGCGCAGCTATCTCGACACCGATGTCCATTTGACACCCGCGTGGGCCGAGTACAGCGAAGAGTTCACCGCGAACGAGACTGCGTTGCCAGCAGCGGTCGAAGCCGGTTTCAAGGTTTCCGGCGGTACGGTGCTTTTGAGCGATGTGGCGCTTGAACAAGTGGGCGGCGATGCCTCGAACCACACGGCGTTTCGCGACGAAGTTGTAGAGACGCTGAAGGAACTGCATCCCGGCGTGTTGCGGCTGATGGAAAGCGACGCCGGTCTGGGCAGCACGGTGGACAATCTTCTCGTCGGCCCGGCGGCGCGCGAGCGATCGGGCTACCGCGCGAGTTTCAAACCCTCCGATGATATTGCGGTGGGGATTCCGGAGTTTCTGGAGCTGTGCCGGGAAATCGGCGCGGAGCCGTGGATCGTCGCGCCGACCGCCATGAGTCTCGACGAGACGCGAAAGCTGGCGGAATACCTGGCAGGTCCTGCGACGACGCCGGGCGGAGCCTTGCGCGTGGCCGCCGGACGGCGCGAACCGTGGACACAGGCTTTTCAAACCATTCACATCGAGCTGGGAAATGAAACCTGGAACCCGGATTTTCGCGGCGAAGCGATCGAAGATCCCGCGGCGTACGGACGCAGGGCAAATGCGGTGTTCGCGGCATTCCGCGCAGCGGCAGGGCCGGCGGCTGACCGATTCGATCTTGTAGTGGGAACGCATGCCTACGATCCGGAACGCAATGCGGTGCTTCTGGCCGCGGCGCCCCTGGCCAACTCACTGGCGATCGCACCGTATCTGATGCGCAGCGTGACCGAATGGGCGAATGACGACCAGCTTTATGGTGCACTGCTGGCGCAGCCCGAAGAGATGTCGCGTGAGGGATTCGTGGCGGAAGCGGCTCGGAGTGCGGGCGGACGGCAACTGGCCGTATATGAAGTGAACCTGCACACGACGGAAGGCACGGCGCCCGAAGCCATTCTCAATCGATTCACTCCATCGGCTGCGGCGGGGGTAGCCGTGGCCGGGCACATGCTGCGCATGATGCGCGATCATGGGGTCCGCGACGAGATGCTTTTCAGTTTGCCGCAGTATGAGTTCCGACGCTCAGACGGAACACCAGTACGGCTGTGGGGAAGCGCGGTGGAGATGGGCGCTGAGGGCCGCAAGCGGCCGCAATTCCTCGCCGTAAGCCTGGCCAATCGCGCTATCCGCGGGGATCTGGTGAAGGTGGAAATTTCGGGTGAGAATCCAACGCACGACCAGCCGCCGGGCAACGACGGAGTGAGCCTGCGCAGCGCACACGAAATCGATGCCTACACCTTTCATGACGGAACGCGGCACAGCCTCATCATCTTCAACTACGGCTTGCATCATGCGCGACGCATCAGCGTGGAGGCTGCGGGCCTTGCGCACGACGCCAATGCCACGCTCTCGCGGCTGGTCAGCTCCTCGCCTGCCGACACGAATGAAGAAACGGTGAAAGTTCGGATCGAGCAGGAGCACTTCGCAGGAAGTGAGATCATGCTTGCTCCCTGTTCGATGGCCGTTCTGGAATGGACAGAATAAAACTGCACGGCAATAGGAGTGCATCCTGGAAATCTTCGCACGCCGGCGAAGAAAACCTTCAAACTGCGCAGCAGCTCAAAAAGTAACCCAAAATCGGTTACTGCTGAACGGATTTGATGAGTGCCTAAGGAGGTATTTCTCCGCGCGTCCAAGCCCACCTTCTCGCCATTGTTCCCGTTGGTTCCAAAAAGGTAGTTTTTAGGCATCAGTCCGCCCGCGTCAAAAATAATGCCGGCACTGATTCTGACGGAGTCAAGAAGATTGGTTCACTTTCGGTGTACTCTGGAGGCCATAGCGCCAACGTGGCATTCGGTCGACCTCTGGAGACCTTCATTTCCAGTTGCGGACAGGAATGCGGCGCGCAAGAGAAGGAATCAGCCGTGAAAGCGACGGCAAGCGCATCCACTGCTTAGGCCAGGCGCGTGCGTAGGCAGGGAATGGACCCTGGAATGAGAGACCACTTGCAGCACCCGGTTGCAGTCATGGGGTTGCCGATCAACAGCTTGAGCGCCGATGAGGCGGTTGACACCCTGGAGCGCCTGATCCAGTCGGGTGGAACCCACCAGGTGTGCACCATGAACGTGGACATCTGGCTGAACGCGCTGGCCGATCCGCATCTGCATCGCATTGTTGCCGGTTCAAGTCTGGTTTTCCCCGATGGCATGCCTTTGGTCTGGGCTTCAGGGCTTCTGGGATGTCCGCTGGCGGAGCGTGTGACCGGCGTGGACCTCGTGCCGAGGCTTGCCGAACTTTCAGCACGCAAGGGTTACAAGATTTTTCTGCTGGGCGCCAAGCCCGGCGTAGCCGACCGCGCCGCCCGGCTGCTTGAGCGCAATTTTCCCGGAGTGCAGATCGTAGGCACGTTTGCTCCCGCCGAGGACAACCTGATCCGCATGGATCACACGGAGATCCTCAGGAAGATTCATGCCGTGAGCCCCGACATTCTGCTGGTCGCATTTGGCAATCCAAAACAGGAAAAATGGATCTGGATGCACCGCAAGCGCCTGGGCGTTCCACTTTCCATGGGCGTGGGCGGCAGCTTCGACATTCTGGTGGGCGACAATTGGCGCGCCCCGCGCTGGATCCAGAGATGCGGCCTGGAGTGGGCGATGCGCTTCATGCAGGAACCAGTGCGGCTGGGGCCGCGGTACCTGCGCGACTTCGCCGGCCTGGTACGGCACTTGCCGATGGCATTATTGGCAGCCTGGTGGCAGCGGCGGTACCTAGGCGAATCCACAGTGACCACAGCCGCGACACCGCAAGTGCTGCACGTGAACATTCATGGCAGGCTGGGAGCCGAGATCGCGGCGCAGGTGCAGGGTGCCACCACGGCCAGCATCGTCAACGGACTGGTGATGGTAGTCCATCTCCACGATGTGAAGCAGGTGACAGCGGCGGGACTTGGGGTTCTGCTGGGCGCGCGACGCCAGTTGCTGGAGGCCGGACTCTCGCTTTCACTGGCGGGACTCAACCTGAAATCGCGCTTCGTGCTCCACGCATGGAACCTGCAGCCGCTCTTCGATGAGTGGCAGCCGGCAATTTCACAAGGCCGCCCTCTGGGTGCGGAAGCCGGATCGCCGGTTCCTATCATGCTGCGGAGCGAGCAAGATGTGTTTCCGGCGGAAAACGGGATTCGCGGATAGATATACGAAACATCCGTTGCTGCGTGGAACGGCAATTGGCGGCCGGGGCAAAAAGACTAAGAGCCCCAGAGCACGAACGGAAATGCCCTGAGGGCTAGAACTCGTAATGAACTTTTGCCCGCACAATAGCTAAGCACAAGCTCTGGGGTGGAAACGACATGGCGGCGATCATTCTGATACCGGCGTTGGCCTGCTGGGCGACTCTGGCCATGGGTTCGGCAAGGAAGGCGCTGCTTTGGGTTTATTTGCCCGCACTGCTTCTGCTGCCGCAGTACTACGTTCTCCGCCTGCCTCATCTGCCCCCGATCAGTTTTGCCGATGCCGCCATTCTGCCCCTGGGCATTGCCTTGATGTTCAAGGGGGCACGGCAATGGCGCTGGGCGTGGATGGATCTGTGGGTGTTGCTGTTCGCCGTCTGCGCCGGACTTTCAGAGGCGTTCAGCACCGAACTGGCAAACGGAGACTGGACGCAACTGTTCTCGCGGGACTTCGCGGTGTCGCAGCGGCTCAGCACCAACATCGCGGATGGCGGCCTGATGTTCGTTGCGGGGGTTTTGACAATGGTGCTTCCTTACATGGCCGGCAAGCTGCTCATCGAGCAGGAAGGCAATGCGATGCGCAAGCAACTCGTCGCGCGCATCGTCGCGTTGCTGGCTGTGGTCGCGGGATTAAGCATTTACGATTTCCTCACCGGCCGCAGCTTATGGCAGAAGCTGGCCGCTCCTTTCCTGGGCGCGAACCAGAACGAAGTGTGGGAGCCGCAAACGCGCTGGGGATTCGGACGCATTGCAGGACCTTACGGCCACGCCATTCTGGCCGGCATGATTTTTCTCATCGGGCTGGTGTATTGCCTCTGGTTGCGCAGCGCCGATCGCAACTGGGGTTCGCGCCGCCTCATCCACGGCCTCCCCTTTACGCTGCGTGGCTTTGCGCTCGCCGCCATTGTGGCCGGATTGCTGATGACCCAGTCCCGCGGCCCATGGATCGGCGTAGGGCTGGCGCTGATTTTTGCGCTGCTCACGCGATACCTGCGGGTAGCGAAGGCAGCGATCGTGTTTGCGATCTTCTGCGTGATGTTTGCGGCAGGCGCTTTGTACTTCGCCGGCCAGTACACGGAGAAGGCGATGAGCCAGGCCTCTACGGAGGAGCAGCGCAACGCTATCTACCGCCGCCAGTTGCTTACCAATTACACGCCGTTGGTGATGGAGCGCAAGGCCTTTGGCTGGGGCATCACGACGCTTCCCGCGGTCAACGGCCAGGTGTCGATCGACAACCAGTACCTGATGCTTGCAGTCACCGAGGGATTCACGGGGCTGGCGGTGTTCCTGGCCATCGTCACGGGCAGCGCGGCGAAACTGCTGCGTATGATCTCCCAGCCCATCCCGAGCGAGGACCGCATGCTGGTCCTTGCGCATCTCGCAGTGCTGATCGGGCTGATGACGACGCTAGCCACCGTCTATATGGGCGAACAGGTTGTGATGCTGTTCTTTCTTCTCACCGGCTGGGTGCAGGCGATGCACCCAGCAGTGGAGCGTGCGCCGCAACTGAACTCGTTAGCGCCGCCAATGGGTTTTCGGCGTGTGCTGGTTTAGAACGGGCTGCACGAATCCGGTTTTGAAAGGGCATGGCTTTAGCCGTGCCAGGAAAGGCGCATAAACAGCGGGGCTTTAGCCCCTGAGGGACATTTTTCGATCTGCTTAGAGCAATTATGCAACCGGATCTGGAAACGAGAGAAGCATTGATTTTCCAAAGCACATTTCTGACGGAAGGGCTGGCCGCGGCGATCGCGATGCTGACTGTACCGTTGCTGACCGATCTGGCCGTGTGCATTGCGGGAAATCTGCGCCGCGGGGGAAAAGCCAATACGGCGAAGCTGCGAGAAATTCGCCTCGCCGTAGTCGTGCCGGCTCATGACGAAGAAGCCATGATCGCGCGCACCGTGCAATCGCTGCTCCGAGCGGGCTGCGCGTCCAGTCTCCCGCACATCGCGGGAGATGGCGCAGCGGCGGCCTGCGGCGTTCCCTGGCACGTTCCCGTAATCGTGGTGGCGCACAACTGCACAGACCGAACCACCGCGGTGGCAGCGGCAACCGGCGCGCGCGTGGTGGAGCTGAACCACGTCGAGATGCGCGGCAAAGCCGTCGCCCTTCGCTCGGGCTTTGAGGCGGCGCGTGCCGTGGGCGCCAATGCATTTCTGGTGGTGGACGCTGACTCCGTCGCGAGCCCCAATCTCATCGCGGCCTCGACGATAGTTCTCGAGCGCGGCGCCGCAGCCACGCAGTGCCGCTACGAGCTCGAACTGCCGCGTTCGCGGCCGGCCACCTCGCTCGAGCGTCTGCGCGTGCTGGCGTTCAGAGGCATCAACGTTCTGCGGCCCCGGGGACGCGCTAGCCTGGGATTCTCCGCGGGAATTTTTGGAAATGGCTTCGCCGTAACAGACGAGACCTTGCAGCGCGTGCCCTTCACCGTCGACAGCATCTGCGAGGATCTTGAATACCACGTTCGCCTGGTGCTTGCGCGGCAGCGCGTAGCGTGGGTTGAAGAAGCGTACGTTCACGCTCCGCTGGCCCCGGTCCGCTCCGCACAGGCCATGCAGGAAGCACGCTGGGAGGGCGGCCGCTTTCACGTTGCCACGCGGGCCACGGGCAGATTACTGGCGGCGATGGCGCGCGGCAACTGGCGCGCCTTTGAGATGCTCGCCGAGGCCTGGAGCCTGCCGATTTCGCGCGGCGTTCTGGCCCTGATTCTGGCGGCCTTTTTGCCGCTGCACTGGCTGCACGTGTCCGCCATCGCAGGCGCGGCACTGGTGGTCGCCTATGTGCTTGAAGCGGTTTTCCTGGGTGACAACCCGTGGCGCGACTTGGCAGCACTGGCCGGCGCGCCCCTGCACATTCTTTGGAAACTCGCCATTACACCACTGGTCCTGCGCCACTCACGCGGCAGCGCGGAGTGGGCCCGCACGCATCGGGAGGCGCAAACGCCATGACCGAAGTGCACATGATTCCCGATACGCCCGATAAGGAAGTGGACTGGACAGTCGACCCAGACGCAGGCCGCGAGTTGGCTGCTGCTAGCGCGACGCCTGCGCTCCTCCATGAAGTGAATCGCAACTTCAGCCGCAATGTGTTCGCCACCATCCTCGCCCGCGTGGTGAATATGTTGCGCGGTGTAGTGCTGGTGCCCTTCCTGCTTTACCATCTGGGCCTCGAAGCCTACGGCATCTGGACCACGATTTTTATTTTGGTTTCGTATGTCGGCGTCACCACACTCGGCCTATCCAATGTCTACATCAAATACGTCGCCGAATTTCACGCCCGCCGCGAATACGATAAGGCCAACGCGCTGCTTTCCACAGGGCTGGCCATTACGATCCCCCTCTGCAGCGTCATCTTCCTCGCATTCCTCTTTGGATGGAAGCTGTACGCGCCATGGCTGCATCTGCCGCCCGCTCACGCCGTCGACGGCAAAGAGGCAGTCCTGATCGTGCTCGGCGTGTTTCTGTCCGCCATCGCGCTCAACGGATTCGGCGACGTTCTCGCCGGTTCCCAGCAGATCGCCGCCACGCAATGGTTCCTGATTCTCGGCGTTCTTGCGGAGTTCGCGGCCATTCTGTGGCTGGTGGGCGCAGGACGCGGCATCCGCGGATTGGCCGAGGCCTACCTGATCCGCACCATCGTCGCTGACGGCCTCACCATCTGGTGGACACTGAAAGAGCTAAAGTGGCTGCGCATCTCGCCGCGCCTGGTGCGGCGAGATGCCATTCGCTACGTTTTGCACTTTGGCGGTGTCGTCCAGTTTCAGAGCATGCTGTCGATCTTTCTCGCGTCCGTGGAGCGGGTGGTTGCGCTGAGTCTCATCGGCGCCGCCGCCGCCGGCCTGCTCGACGTGGCCAAGAAATGGCCCACATCGTTTTCCACCGTGCCCATGGCGTTTTTTGCGGCGCTCTTGCCGGCCGCGTCCCACGTTGACGCCGCTTCCAACAAGTCGGACCGCATCGACAACCTGCGCATGCTCTATCTCAGCAGTTCGCGCTATGCCAACCTGTGCACGTCGGCCTTCGTCGCCTTGTTTTCCTTCTTTGCCGCGCCTGTTCTGCACGTTTGGCTGGGCGCCCAATTCCCCATGGGCCAAAGGCTGATCGCCCTGTTCGTAATATTCAATCTAGCCATGCAATTCCACATGCTCACCGGACCGGGCACGTCGATGTTCCGCGGCATGGGCAGAGTCTACGAGGAGTTCACCTACTCCATTCCCAACCTGATCCTGCTCGGCGTAACTTTGCCGGCTGCGCGCTGGATCGAGGGTCGCTGGACGCCGTACGGAATCGGCGTCGCGGTGGCGGTGGCAACCGTCGTCTCGGCCTGCGTGCTCATGGGCCGCGTGCTCTTTGTGCTGCATCTTCCGCTTACGCACTTCCTGCGCGTGGTCATCGTTCCGGGACTTGCGCCGTATGCGATCGCGGGCGCCATGGCCTGGCCCGTCGCACAACTGGTGGCCTTGATGAACCGCTGGCAGGGAGCGGGAGTACTGTTTGCGGCAGGGATTTTGTACACGGCGGGTGCCGTTGCTGTTTTGAATCGCTGGGTATTAACAGACGCGGAGAAGCAAAAAGAAATCACGTGGTACCGCCGGAGCCTGGGCATGCTCCGAGGCAGGGAGGCAACTGCATGAATCGCCGGATGTACATCGTCGCTCTTCTTCCATTGGTCTTTGCGGGGATTGCCGCGGCGGCTCAAGCGCCCGCGCCTTTGCTGCCCCCGCCTGCCGCTGAAGAATCCACAGCGCAGGCCAACGCGCCGGTGCTAAAGCAGAATCCCCTGGAAGCCCTCCGCAACTTCGAGCCCGCTGCCGACGAAGCCTACCGGCTGGGCAAAGGCGACGAAATCACAGTGGACATTGCCGGGCGTCCCGATCTCGCGGCCAAGCTCGTGGTGGGGCCGGACGGCTGCGTCACGCTGCCGCTGGCCGGCGACGTCAAGCTGGACGGTATGACGCGCCCTGAAGCCGGCAAGGCGATTGAGGCGAAGCTTGCGCATTACTACGACAACCTCTCCGTCCAGGTCGCGGTGACGAAATACACATCGAATCGCGTGCTGGTGCTGGGCGCTGTGGCCACGCCGGGAGAAGTCACGTTTGAAGGTACGCCCACGCTGCTTGAAGCACTCACGCGCAGCGGCCTCGTGACCGGCCCCAACAAAGTAGCGGCGATTCCCGAGCGGTGCGCGATTTACCGCGGCAGCGACCAGGTGATGTGGGTCGAGCTTCGGCAACTGGTCGAGTCGGGCAATGCGCTGGCCGATCTGCGCCTGCGCCGCGACGATGTCATCTATGTGCCCAGCCTCGCGGAGCAGTTTGTTTCCGTGCTCGGCGAAGTGCAGCATCCGGGCGCGGTCCCAGTCACCAGCAACTCCACCTTGGCCAGCGTCCTTGCCGACGCCGGCGGCCTCACGGATCAGGCCGGCAACAATGCCCACATTCAAATTGTCGATCCCAGCACGGGAACCTCGCGCGTGCTGGCATTCAAGGATGTTCTGAACCCCGTGAAATCGCGTGAAGTAATCCTCAAACCAGGCCAGATTGTCTTTGTGCCTAAGACCGGCTTCGCGCGCGCCACATACGTATTCCAGCGGCTGAATCCGCTATTCCAGCTAAGCTCGCTGGCCTATTTAGGAGCAGTCCTATGAACCGGACATTCGATTCCAATGCGCCAGCGAATTCGCCTCGTCTGACGGACGGCGCTTCCGCCGTGCCCTCTGCGCCGCGCGGCTTCACCTCCGACCAGGCGCTCTTCCGTCTCGACCTCATGCGCAGCCTGCGCATGCATCGTCGTCTCGCCATCGGATTCATCCTTGCCGGCCTCCTGCTGGCTGCCATTTATACCGTCTTTAATTGGTCGATATACACAGCGCAAAGCCTGGTCTACATTCAGCCCACGCCATCAGCGGTGATGGAAGCGGCGCCCATGCACTGGCCGTATAACTACGATCCAGCTACGTACGACTCCTACATCCAGCAACAAATGCTGAGCATGACGCGCCCCGACGTGCTGGCAGGCGCGGTGAAAAAGTTGGCGCCGGGCGTTTGGCAGCAGAGCGGCGAAAGCGATCAGAGCGCGGCCGACCGATTGAAGGGCGCGGTGGAAGTGGCGCGCGTAGGAACCAGCTACCAGGTCGCCATCACGGCGCATGCCATGAACCCGGACACGGCTGCGGCATTGGCCAACGCCGTCGCGGCGAGCTACATCGAGAACACCTCCCACGAGCAAAAGGCCAGCGATTCCGGCCGCCTGACCATGCTCAAGGAAGAGCAGGAGCGCATCACGAAAGAGCTCGCCGACGATCGCGCCGAGCAAGCGGAACTCAACGCGCAATTGGGCGTGGCGGCCATCGGGCCGGAGGCTCCCCAACACTACGACAGTGACATCGCCCAGATTCACGCCGAGCTGGTGAAAGCGCGCAGCGATCACGACGAGGCAGCGGCGCGGCTCACTTCGATCAACTCCGGCAGCGGTCTTTCGTCGGCAGCTCTGAATGCGGAAGCCGATCAACTCATTTCGACCGATCCCGGATTGGCGAGCCTGAAGCAAGCCTTGCTCACGCGGCGCGCGACGCTGGTTTCGCATATGTCAGGCAAGACGCCGGACAATCCGCAATACAAGCAGGATCAGGAGGAAATCCAGAAGATCGACGCTTCGCTCGAGTCCGAAACCCAGGATCTGCGTGCCAAGGCCGCGGCGCGCATTGAGGAGCAGTTGCGCACCGATCTGGATCGCACCGCGAGCCTCGAAGCGCGCCTGAACGGGGAACTGGCGCAGATGACCAGGGCCGCGGCCGGCGCCACGCCCAAACTGCAACGTTCGAGCGACCTCGCCAACGACATCACCCGCCTGCAGACTCGTTACAACGCAGTCGACGAGCAGTTGCAGAACCAGACGCTCGAAGACAGCGCTCCGGGCACAGCCCACCTGGCCGAGGCCGCGGTCCCGCCCACTCATCCTGCGATTGCAGGAGTCGTCCGCAATGCACTCCTGCTGCTGTTTGCATTTATCTTCATCGGACTGGCGGCCGCGGTTCTCGCGCACAAGCTGGACCCGCACGTCTACGTCGCTGCGGACGTCGAGCAACTATTGGGTTATGCGCCGATGGCGCAGTTGCCGGACTTCGACGAAGTTTCAGACGAAGTGGCCGAAGAGCATCTGTTGCGGCTGGCCTCGAGCATCGAATTCGCCGCGAACGACGGCCAACTGACGAGCTACGTATTTACCGGAACCGGCCCCGGTGTGGGCGTGACCACGATTACTAGTCGCATAAAAGAAATGCTGGGAGTGCTGGGCAAAGAGGCCGCGCTGGTGGATGCCGCCGGACCCGTGCCTGCGGAACGGCTGCCGGGGACGGAACTTCAGCGGAACACGCGGGCAACGCCACTGTTGTCGCAGAACGGCGAAGGGATCCCTTTCGCACGCGAGGGCCTGATGCTGACCGATGCTGCGCCGCTGACCGTTTCGGCAGAGGCCGAATACTTCGCGCGACGCGCCGATTGCACGATCCTGGTGATCGAGTCGGGAGTGACCACGCGCGCACAGCTTCGCTCCGCGGCCAGCAGCTTGCAGCGCCTCAACCCCGCCGCCGTTGGCTTCGTGTTGAACCGCGTGAGTCTCAAGAATGCAGACGAGAGCTTTCGTAACTCCGTGAGCGAAGTGGAACGGCACTTGCGCGTGCAGGGACTCACTGCGGCACGGACCGCCGCGCAAAGTCCCCGCATCGTGCCTGGAGCCACGCACGTCAGCCCGATGCGGCAGATCCCCGCACCGGCGGAGACCGCCGAACGAACCGCGCCGCAATGGGCCGCTCCCGGGCAGGCCGCCGTTGCTCCGCAGCCCCTTTCGCAACCCGCTCCTGTTGTTGCGGAAAATCGGGAACCGCAACTCTTCCCGCAGCCCGCGCCGGTCGTCCCAGCTTCCCTGCGGCGGCCGACAGCACTGGCTGCTCTACGGAATATTGCACCACCATCTCTTTGGCTTGCGGGGGGCGCATCCCAGCCTGCGCGAGAGCCAGCCGCCAAACCTGTTCGTAAGGATGCGCCGCAGCCTGTACTCAAGCCAATGCCTGCATTCGATCCCATAAGGGAGCCGAAGCCACAGTCCGCGTCATGGACAGAGACGCCGCCCGTCCAGCAACCCCAAGATGAGACTCCCCATTGGTTGACCGAGGAGCCTCCCTGGTGGATGACGAAATCGCCAACCTATACCGAGTCTGCGATGGAGCAGCTGCCCACACCGCATACAGGCGCGTGGCATTCCGTGGCTGCACATGATCGCCAAAATCCTGCTGTAGCGGAAGCGCGGGAGGAAGAAAAGGCCCCTGACGAAATGCCGACCCGCTTGAGTGGATTGAGAGGCGTCCTTTTCTCGTTGGGAGTCAAGGATCTCAGCCCGAAAAAGTCTGCCGAACCACACGGCAACGGCAACGGCGCACCCGCGAATGCGCCCCCGTCCCATCCCGAGCAAACCATGGTGGCAGAGGCATCGGTTCCGCAGCCGGAACCTGAAACCGCTGAGGCCGAAGTCGAATCCAAAGCGGAAGAACCAGCTTCGCGCCGCGCCGCGCCGCGCTGGGTGACGGCAGAGCCAGAATTCCTGCCTCCGCCCATCGAAGAGACTGACAAAGGCAAAGAATCTCGTTGGGATCTTGGGAAATACGACACCGGCGTCCGCGACGACATCCAGATTCTGCCGTCGCGGCGCGGACAGTACAAACGCTGAACGCGAAGGCCGCGAAAAGGCAGTCTCCCCGTTGCCGGCCCTGCCTCCGCCGCAATTTTGCATCGACGCGGCCGCGGCGATAAGATAACCCCAAGCGCCGCGCGACGCTTTCGAAAAGCGACGGCGCGATCCCCGCAAGAATCAAAAGGCAAATCCGCAGGCCAGCGAGACGATCCCAGGCAATCCTGAAACCGGAGAAACTACGATGCCGGAAGCTGACGATCCCAGGGCTAATCAAGGCCCATCGAAATCGATCACGAGACGCCGTTTCATCCTCGGCGTGATTGCCGGTGGCGCCGTCGTTGGCGCGGCCAGCTACCGGATTCTTGCCCCGGGCGGGCGTCGGACCCTCGGCGGCGAACGGCTGATCACGCTGAACGTAAACGGCCAGCCGCGCCGCGTGGAAGTGATGAAGCAGGAAACCCTGGCTTGGACACTGCGCTACAAACTGGGTCTGACGGGAACCAAGCTGGGCTGCGACCGCGCGGAGTGCGGAGCTTGCACAGTGCTCATCGACGACGTTCCGCACTATAGCTGCTCCGTGCTCACCAACACGGTGCGCGGGCGCAAGGTGACCACCATCGAGGGCCTCGCGGCGGACGACGGCACGCTGCACCCGGTGCAGCAGGCGGTCGTCGACGCGCAGGGCTTCCAGTGCGCGTTCTGCATGTCGGGCTTCATAATGGCCACCGTTGGGTATCTGAAGACGCATCCCACTCCCACGCGAACCGAGCTGGCGCACGGCATCAGCGGCAATCTGTGCCGCTGCCAGGACTACAACAAAATCCTGGACGCGATGATGCTCGGTGCAGAAAGAATGCGAACCGCCGTGCCTGCCGCCGAGAAAGCGAGATCCTGAGCCATGCCGGACACACCGCAAGAGAGCGCGATGAAGGCTGAGAGCGAAAAGCCGCGCCCCTACGGCACGGGATACAAGCTGATCGGCAAGAACTACAAGACGCCGGACCTGATGGCTAAGGTAACGGGGCGTTCGAAGTATGCCGAGGATTTTCGCGCCGAGGGAATGCTGTTTTGCCGGCTGGTGCTCAGCCCCATGCCGCATGGGCGTATTCGGCACATCGACACGAGCGACGCCCTCGCGATGCCGGGTGTGAAGGCAGTGCTGACCGCCGACGATATTCCCGCGCAAGCTGATTTTCTTGCCGACAACGGTCAAACCATCAAGGCCAACAAGTGGGGCGAGCGGGCACTGACCAACGAGCCCATGTTCCAGGGCGATCCAATTCTGGCGGTGGCCGCTGTGGACGAGTTGACCTGTGCCGAGGCCATCGAAAAAATCAAAATCGACATGGAACCGTTGCCGTTCGTCATCGATCCGCTGGACAGTCTGCGTCCGGGCGGCCCGAATCCGCACGCGGACGGAAATGTGTGGACGCGAGGCAGCTCCGGGCAGGAGATTACGGAATTGAAGTGGACGAAAGACGATTTTGCCGAGTTCGATCAAGGACGGCTGCCCATGGGAAAATCCACGGGCGACTGGTCGTACGGCGATCTCGACGCGGGATTCCGCGACGCCGCGCTGGTGCTGGATGAATCGTTTGTGACTCCCGACGTGAGCCACCAATGTCTGGAGCCGCGCACCGCCATGGCGTACTGGCAGAACGGAAAGTTGTATCTGCACACGGGAACGCAAAGCACGTTTCAGACCGTGCCGGCGATTGCGCGCTGGATGAATCTCAAAGACGATCAGGTGGTGCTTGTCAGCGAATATACCGGCGGCGGCTTTGGCAGCAAGGTCACCGGCTCCGTGATCATGATTATTCCGGCCATCCTTTCGCGCAAACTAAATGCCCCGGTCATGATGCGCATCAGCCGTGAAGAAGAGCACTACATCGGCCGTGCGCGTCCCAGCGTTTTGGGCCGCGCGAAGATCGGGTTCGCGAAGGACGGGCGGATCACGGCGCTCGATTACTACACCGTGACCAATAGCGGCGGTTACGACAACGAGGACGATGGCTCTTCCTCGAGCCGCATTGTGTCGCTGCTTTATCAGGTGCCGGCGATGCGCTGGCGGGGTGTTTCGGTCATGACGAATACGCCCACGCGCAGCGCACAGAGCGCGCCCGGAGGGATGCAGGGCATCACCATCATCGAACCGATTCTGGCCAAGGCAGCGCGAAAACTGGGCGTGGATCAGGTGGCGATGCGGCGCGTAAACTGCCCGGAGGGCAAAGTGGAGTACGGACCGCCGAGTCATGGAAAACGGGCGCACGTGACGAGTTGCTTTTTGAAGCAGGCGCTGGACCAGGGCGCGGAGCAGTTCAAATGGCAGGAGCGCGCGGCGCGGCCAAAACGAATCGGTTCGACGGCGCGCGGCGTGGGCGTCTCGCTCAGCACATTTCACGGAGGAACGATCGGCTTCGACGGGCTACTGGTGATTACGCCGGAAGGACGTGTGCGTTTCCACTCCGGTATCGGCAACCTGGGAACCGAGTCGGTGATGGACGTACACCGCGCCGGCGCTGAGGTGCTGGGCGTGCCATGGGAGCTTTGCGACGTGGTGTGGGGCGATACCTCGCGCGTTTTTCCATACACCTGCGCCTCAGGCGGAAGCCAGACGACCCATGCCATGACGCGGGCCGCATTTGCCGTGGCCACGGAGTGCAAACAGAAGCTGAAGGAAGTTGCCGCAAAGTCGCTCGGCGGAAAACCCGAGGATTACGAAGTCGACAGCGGGCGCGTATTCCGCAAAGGCGGCGGCGCGGGATTGACTTTGGCGCAGGCGGCCCAAAAGGCAATCACATTGGGCGGCATCTACGACGGGCACGAGGCGCCGGACGACGTGAACAAGGTGACGAAGGCGGCGGTGGTGGCACTGGCCGCACAGGGACTGGTGGTGTCCGCGCGCGACAAGGCGCCGCGCGACGGCGACACGTTCTCCTACGTGGCGACCTTTGCCGAGGTCGAAGTGGATGTGGAGACGGGCAAATACTTCATCACGGATTTTCTGGCCTATGGCGACGTGGGCACAGTGTTGCATCCCCACTCGCTCGGCGGACAGATGCTGGGCCGCTCGACGCTGGGGATTGCGCACGCTATCGGGCAGAAATGGGTGTACGATCCCGAGTACGGCGTCGCGGTGGCGAAGCGTTTTTATCAGAACAGGCCGCCGACGATTCTCGATGTGCCGGTCGACATGCAGTGGGCAGCGCTCAACATTCCCGATCCCGAAACACCCGTAGGCGCGCGCGGCGTGGGCGAACCTCCAGTGGGCGGAGGCTGCGCGTCCATTTTGAATGCGTTGAGCGATGCCCTGGGCGACGAGATCTTCCAGCGCGCGCCAGTCAACGCCGATACGATTCTGGCGTCGCTGGAAGCGGGACGCCCAATGCAGTACCCGTTCACGGCAAGCATTTAATCGGGTTGGAGACGGAGTCAAGAATGGCAGTCATACGAGACGTGATGCCGGCTTTTGATCTGCTGCAGCCGGCCTCTGCCGCGGAGGCGCAAAAGCTGTTGCAGCAAAATGACGAAGCGTGGGTGATGGCCGGCGGCCTTGACAGCTTCGACTGGCTGAAGGACCGCATCAAGAAGCCGAAGGTGCTAGTGGATTTGAGCGGCGTGGAGGAGCTGAAGGGCGTCCGCGCGACCAGCGACGGCGTGGAAATCGGCGCCATGACGACGCTGACGGAGATTGCGAACCACGCGGCGATCCAAAAAGACTACGGCGTGCTGGCGCAGGCCGTCTCGCTGGTGGCCTCGCCGCAGATCCGCAACCAGGGAACCCTGGGCGGCAATGTATCGCAGGACGTGCGCTGCTGGTACTACCGCGGCGGATGGCCGTGTTACCGCGCAGGCGGAAACATTTGTTACGCGGATACGCCGGTGGGGCGCAACCGCGAGCACGCCATCTTTGGCGCCAACCGCTGCGTGGCCGTGCACCCGTCCGATTCGGTTCCTGCGCTGATCGTGCTCGACGCGAAGTTCGTGGTGCAGACGGCGAAGGGCGAGCAGGTTGTAGATGCGGAGGACTATTTTGTCGGGCCGGAGGATGACATCACGCGCATCAACATGCTGCGCCCGGGCGATCTGCTGACGGCGATCCGCATTCCCGCCACGTGGGCCGGCGCGAAGTTCTATTTCGAGAAAGTCCGCGACCGCAATGTGTGGGATTTTCCGCTGATGAACGTAGCATCGGCGATCAAGCTCAACGGAAACATCATCGACCAGATCCGCATCGCGGTGAATGCCGTATCGCCGCGGCCCATGCGGCTCAAGGCCGTCGAAGACGCGGTGCGCGGCCAGTCTGCGAATGACGCTACCGGCGAGATGGCCGGTAAACTCGCCGTCGAGGGCGCGGTTCCGCTGCAGTTCAACGGCTACAAGATTCCCTTGATGAGGAACTTGGTGAAGCGCGCGATTGCCGGCGCGGGACAGCCGTCGTCGACCGGCACGCTGGCCGAAGGACAAAGCGCACAGGAGGCGACATGCCGCAGCTAATTCAGTGGGCGACAAGTCCGTGGGGCAAGTCGGTCCCGATCCATATCGCGTGGGGTCTGATCTGGATCGCGGTCATCGCGGGACTGAGCTTCATGATCGTGCACGCGCTCTACTTGATCATCGTTAAGCCGCCGAAGCGATTCGCTGAACGCAAGGCTGAAGTGAATGCCGCTGCAATTCCAGAGCGCGTGCCGAGGCACTCGCTGGCCGCGCGGCTGTTCCACTGGATCATGGCGGCGGCAATGTTTACGCTGCTGCTCACCGCGTTTCTGCCCAGGGTGGGAGTCAAGTTCAACTGGGTGGTCTATCACTGGATCGCCGGCCTGGTGCTGACGGCATCGATTCTGTTTCACGTCGTGCATGCGACGTTCTTCATGGACTTCTGGTCAATCTGGCCGGACAAGACGGACCTGCGCGACGCCATGAACCGTGTGCGGCGGTTTTTCGGCAAAGATGCGCCGTTGCCCGGCAAATTTGCCAAGTATCCTCTCGAAAACAAGCTCTACCACGGCGCGATCCTGCTCGCCGGGCTGGCAGTAATCGCCACCGGCCTGTTCATGATGAAGCGCGTGCAGACCGGGATCTTCACGCGCAATCCGTATCTTTTCTCTGACATGACGTGGGGCCTGATGTATGTCCTGCACGGGCTCGCCGGAGTGGGTTTGATCGCGCTGGTGATGGTCCACGTCTATATGGGAATCCGGCCCGAGAAGTTCCCCATCACCAAGTCGATGATCTTCGGCTGGATGAGCCGCGATTTTTATCTCGAGGAGCACGATACCCGGAGATGGGCCGTGAAGGCGCAGGTGACTTCCAAGGAAGAGCAGGGTTATGCCGCAAGCGATGGCGACTGAAGTTCAGAAGCAGTGCGAAACCATTGAAGAGTGCTACGAGTTCACGCTCTCCTTTGCAGCGCGTGGGTCCGCGAGCGACGAAGGCAGCGAATTGAGAGCGCATTTGACGCGCGCCGTGGCGGCGATGCGCGGCCTGGAGCGGAGTTGTGCTGAGTCGATCGCGCAGGAAAAGCTTGCGGCCCCCGACAAAAGCAGAGTCGACAAATATGAGGCATTCTTTGCGGTCCTCAAGCGCGATGCGGAGAGCGCACTGGCGGCGATGGAATTGGTCCTGGCGCAGCCGAGGATCGGTGCGCAGCTGATCGATAATCTGAATGCGTCCATCCATTTGCGCGCGCTGCTGGCCGACCTGTTTCTCGTGACCGAGATTCTGGACGTGCGGCAGAAGTAGCGCCGGTCAAAGAGAGATGATGAGATCACGCGGCCGGAACGCTTCGCACTAGAATCCTTCGCGACAGGCAAGGCGCATGTATTCAACCCAGGTTCTCGATCATTTTGAACACCCACGCAACGCGGGGACGATAGCCGATGCGAATGCATCGGCGCGCATCGAGAATCCAGCGTGCGGCGACGTTCTGGAGCTCACACTGAAAGTCGATGGCGACCAGATCGCGGAGATCTGTTTCCGCGCCAAGGGGTGCGTAGCCGCGATGGCGTGCGGCTCGGCTCTCGCGGAACTGCTGCGCGGCAAGAGCGTGGACGAGGCGCGGAACCTGACCAGGGAAGAGCTGCTCCGCGCGGTGGGCGGATTACCGCAAGCATCGTCGCACGCCAGCCACCTGGCGATGGATGCGCTACAGGCGGTGCTCCAACAGCTTTCAAAGAAAAACTGAATTTCCGAAAACATTACTCGGCGACGGCGGCGTAGTCTTCCGGCGTGTTGAGCCCGGCCTTGGCCAACGGCTCAGGCACCGGAACGTAGACCACGCGGGAAACGTGGGCGTGAAGAACCTCGCGTGCGTTGCTGGTGATGTCCGCCTTGAGAAAAGCGTCGATAAGATCGCGATTGGCGAGGAGGGGATGGCCGTGTTTGCCGTCGTGTTCGGGAGCGACAGCCCAGAAGCCGGCAGTGAGTGCGCCGAGGAATGCGTTATAAAGGCGCTCCAGCGAGGAAGGGCTCAGCGGCGGGCAATCCACTGGCGTAATAATGGCAGCGTCGCAGCCGCGGTCGAGCAGATCGTGCAGACCCATCTGCAATGAACTGAACTGGCCGTTTTCTGGAGCTGGATTTCGGACGAGATAAGCCCCGCACGCACCAACCTTAGTGGCGATGGCATCGGCGTTCTTGCCGGCAACGACAACGTTCAAGCGCGTGAAGTGATTGAAAGCCAAAAGCGCCGCGGAGAGCAACGTGTGGGGCGGCGAATCGGTGGCGCCCGGCAGCGGAGGAGGCCAGGGGAGCATCGCCTTGTCTGCTCCCATCCGCGTGGAGTCACCGGCCGCGAGAACGAGCCCGGCGAGTTGAACGGGTTCATCCATGGAGAGAAGATACCGCTACAGGGAGCACAGAAGCAAAGAGGGATGAATTACGGAGATTATTTTTCAACGGCCGCGGGTAGGGATTCGCCCTGAACCGCTGATTCGTGGGCAGCGATATGCCTGCCGTTTTGGAACCAGCTCATGTGTGGCAAAGCGCGTTCGGCGCGGCGGCGGACGGCAATGAGCTCGGCGACGATTGAGACGGCGATTTCTTCGGGCGTGACAGCGCCGATGTCGAGCCCGACCGGCGAATACACGCGATCGAACAGTTCAGGGCTGAGCCCTTCGCGAGTAAGCTCGCGAAAGACAGTAATGGCTTTCCGTTTAGAGCCGACCATGCCGATGTAGCGCGCCGGAGTCTGCACGGCCCAGCGCAGAACGCGCATGTCGTCGCGATGG
>Ga0302279_10001883_pt1 | contig 28962 bp, 25 predicted proteins | sample III_Bog_N3_3_FD_194541 | JGI IMG/M metagenome (GOLD analysis project Ga0302279, IMG submission 194541) | Peat permafrost microbial communities from Stordalen Mire near Abisko, Sweden - III_Bog_N3_3 | ecosystem: Environmental > Terrestrial > Soil > Wetlands > Peat | place: Sweden: Abisko... | reverse complement strand
ATCGGGCTCGGCGCCTTTCTGTGGACGGTGCAGAGCGGCCAGTACGACGATCCGGCCGGCGACGCGGCGCGCATCCTGCTGGGCGCCGACGACGACCGGCCGTTGCCGGATGCGCCGCCCGCCGATGAGGCCCCGCGCCCTTAGGAGACGGCGCCGCCCGCCTCCGGTCAGCTACGGCACCAGCGGGCGTGGAAGCGGCCGAACTGGTTTTGAAGTTCATATTCCCGGGGACCGACGACCTTCACCTTGTCCACCACGGTGTAGGGCAGTGAGGGATCGCCGTTTTCATAGCACTGCAGGGTCACCTCATAGTTCGCCGGGTCCGACTGGGTGGCGCTCTTGAGATCGCAGTGGGCGTGTGGGGCCTGGATGACATAGCCGCCGCCGAACCAGCTGCGGGTCGAGGATTCGGCGCCGGCGCACGGCGAATCAGCCTCGACGTAGACGCCGCGCTCCAACGGCAGCGAGGCGGGCGAATCGGCCGCGAGCAGGCTCGCGGCGGTAAGGCCGAGAGTCAGCCCAAGCAGAAGTTTCATGCCATTCCCCGGCGCTGTCCGAAATCGAGAAGCCGACGGTGCCCCATCGGGGACAGCGCGACCTTGACCCGGATCAACTGCCTGGCCGGCAACTTTGCTGGGATAGACCGAAGACGCTAGGGCGAGCGCGTCACATGGTAGGCGCCCCTGGCGGACAGCACGATCCAATCGCCTGGGGCGGCGACCGCGGCGCCCACGGGGGTGGTCACTTCAACCGTGCCGGCGAGGTCAGCGGGCCGACCGGCGGCGCCCAGCCAGATCATCAACATGCGCCAACCCTTGTGGTCGTGCGCCGGCGGCACCCGAAGGGCCGCGCCATGGTCGAAGGGGCTTGGAGACGTCCGCATCCGGCGGAGTTGTGGCCAATTCGGTCACCAGTGTCTTAACCGCCGGCCTGTCTCAGCCGCCGCCGTTGATATTGATCTTCTGGCCGTTGGCGTAGGGGTTGGCCGAGGAGACCAGCCAGACCACCGCGCTGGCCACATCCTCGGGCGTGCTGACCCGGCCGAACGGCGAGCGGGCGTCCAGTTCGTGGATGTCCTCGATGCCGGTGGTGGCCCGGGTGAGCCGCCGGCCCATCTCGGTGACCGTCAGGCTGGGGGCGACGATATTGCAGCGGATGCCGTGCTGGCGCTCTTCCTTGGCGATGGTCAGGGCCAGGGCCTCCATGGCCGCCTTGCCCATGTTGTAGGGCCCGCCCCGGCCGCCCATGCCGAGGGTGGCCACCGACGAGATCATGATGATGTCGCCCCGGCCTTCGTTGCGCATGTGGGGGATGACCAGCTTGGAGAGATAGTGCGGCCCAAAGGCGTGCACCCGCACTACCCGCTCCATCTCGGCCGGATCGGTGTCGGCCACCGACTGGCCCCGGCTGGCGATGCCGGCGTTGTTGACCAATATCCCGACGCCGCCGAAATCCTGCACCACCGCGGCGACCATGGCCTCGTCCTCGTCCCAGTTCTCCACCGAGGCGGAATAGGCCCGGGCCTTGCGGCCCATGGCCTCGATCTCGCGCACCGTCTCGTCGGCGGCGGCGGCGTCCTTGCGGTAGTTGACCGCTACGTCCGCGCCGGCTTCGGCCAGCGACAGCGCGATGGCCTTGCCAATGCCACGGCTGGCGCCGGTCACCAGGGCGACGCGCCCCGAAAGGTCGATGTTCATGCTGTCCCCGTCTTCGGTGTGATCCCGACGACGTAAATCAGCTTGGCGGGCGCGGCGCCAGTTGTCGCAGTTCGATCGAAACGACCATCCGGGCCAGGCGCGCGCCGCGCTGGTCGCCTTCCACCACCAGGCGGTAGGGGCCGAGGCCGTCGGGCATCGGCGCGCCATCGGCCTTGTCGGCGAGGATGATCTGGTCCTTGCGCACCAGGGGATCGGTCTCGGCCAGGGCCAGGGCGACGACATAGCCGTCCTTAGCGGAGACCAGCACCACATCGGACAGGTCCGCGCCCTTCAGCGCCTTGCCGGAAGGGGCGCCGACCTTGGCCAGCAAGGCGGTCAGCGGCACGCCTTCGTAGGTGCGGGTCTTACCCTCGACACTGAGCGTCAGCGTAACGTGCGGCATGGCGGCGAGGTCGGCCGGGGTGACGGTGACGCTTTGGCCTGCGAGGCCCTTCAGCGCCAGATCCTGAGCCGCGGCGAGGCCGGGGGCGAGGATCAGCGCGAGCCCGAACGTTAGCGCGCGTCGCAGCGCGGGACTCATTGGCCCGGCCTCGGCAGGACGATGAAGCCATATTTCCTGAACACCGCCGCGCCCTCCGGTCCCTGCAGATAGCCAAGAAACGAGGCAGCCTCGGGATTGGCCGCGTTCGCCGTCACCGCGCCGGGGTAGATGATCGGCGGGTGGCTGTCATCGGGGAACAGGCCGACGATCCTGACCTTGGGCTCCACCTTGGCGTCGGTGTCGTAGACTATGCCCAGCGGCGACTCGCCCCGGGCGACGAAAAGCAGCGCGCCCCGCACATTGTCGGCCTGGGCCAGCTTCGGCTGCACCACGTCCCAAACGCCGAGCGCGGTCAGCGACGCCTTGGCGTATTTGCCAGCCGGCACGTCGGGCCCGGCCACCGCCAGACGGCCGTCGCCGAGCAGTTTGGCCAGCGGCATGCCCTTGCCGATGCGGACGCGGATCTTGGAGTCCGCCGGGGCGATCAGGGCCAGGTGGTTGGAGATCAGGTCGCGCCGGGTCGCCGCCACGATCAGATGACGCTGGGCGACATAGTCCATCCAGTCGGTGTCGGCCGAGATGAACAGATCCGCGGGCGCGCCCTGCTCGATCTGGCGGGCCAGAGCCGATGACGCGGCGTAGGAGAAGCGCACCGCCTGGCCGGTCTTGGCGGTGTAGGCCGCGCCCTCCTCGTCGAGCACGTTCTTCAGCGAGGCGGCGGCGAAGACGGTGATCGGCGGCCGCGGCTGGGCAAGAACGGCTGCGGGCGCGGCGATGAGCCAGACGCCGAGAAGGGCCAGCAGCAGCCGGCGGACGGGATGGGCGGTCATGGGTTCATTCCACGGCTAGGATGATGTGCGAGGCCTTGATCAGGGCGGTTGCGGGCTCGCCGACGGCAAGCTCGAGGGCCCCGGCGCTGGCGTGGGTGATGGTGGCGGTCAACATCTTACCGCCGCCGATCTCGAGGGTGACTTCGTCATTCACCGCCCCGCGCTCGAGACGGACGATGGTCCCGGCCAGGCTGTTGCGGGCGGAGGTGCGCAAACCTTCCGCGCCCTTGGCCAGAATCACGAAGCTGGACTTGATCAGTGCGATCGCCGGGCGTCCGGGCGCCAGGCCGAGCGCCTCGACGCTCTGGCGGGTAATCACCGCGACGATCTCAACGCCCTCGCCGATGGACAGCACCACTTCGGCGTTGACCGCGCCGTCGGTGATCCGCTCCACCACCCCGCGAAGGGCGTTACGCGCGCTGGTCTTCATGCCAAGGCTCCACAGCAGCGTATGCAAGGGCTGGCCGCCGCCGGCGAGACGGCGCTCAAGGCCCGCCAGCACGCCGACGAGTTCGCCCTCAACTGCATGGAAAGCGGCGATCACGGCGCGGCCTTCCGCGGTCACCTCTGCGAAGCCGCCGTGGCGGCCGCCGGCGCGGGTGACCACCAGCGGCGCGTCAGCGAGGTTGTTCAGCGCCTGCACCGCGTCCCAGGCGCCCTTGTAGCTGAGCCCCACCGCCTTTGCCGCGGCGCTGATCGAACCGGCCGCGTCGATCGCCTCCATGAGGGCGATCCGTTCGGTCCCGACGGGGCTGGCGTCGCCTTTGCGGATCGACAGGCTGGCTGAAATCGCGGCGGCGGAGGGCATGCGTGGGCCTCAGAAGGCGAATTGAGATCGAACCGAGACCACACTGTAGCTCTGACCGATCTGGACGCCAGCGCCGGCCGCGCCGGTGGGCAGCAGCCAGACCGAGGCCGAGTTCGCCGCGGTGGCCGGGCTCAGCCGGTCGATATGGACATAGGCGTAGTCGAGCATGAACCGGACCACGGTGTTGGGATACCAGTTCAGCGCCGCCGAGAAGTTCTCCTCGTTACCGCCGCGGATGGTCGAGTTGGGCGAGGTCGCCGACACATAAGTCCCCGGCGCGCCGGCATCGAAGTTCAGGTCCATATCGGAATAGCGCAGGCCGACCTCCCAGGCCCCCAGGCCGCCGCCGTTGAGGGTGAACGGATGGGCGACCGCTGGACCGTCGAAGGCGGCCGTGACGGCGTTGTACTTCCGCTGCTCGCCGGTCAGCATCCAAAGACCCTGGACGTAATAGCCCTGGAAATGCGGGTTGGAGACAGGGGTCGCCAAGGTCCCGTCGTCGCGCTGGACGCTGAAGTAGTCGTATTCACTCTGGATCAGGAAGCCGGCCTTCTGGGCCGCGAACTCCGCGCCGACCGTGCCGGCGTGGCTGGCGGGCATATTGCCGGTGTTGAGGAACTTGGTCCCGTCCACGCGAAGCTCCGGCGTGTTGCTGAGAGAGATCACCTCGCTGGCCGGGGTCAGCAGGCCGTTCGTCCCCGGCCCGGTCGTATCCGCCGGATGGATGACGTAGCTGCCGTGAACGCCGAAGTGGACCAGCCAGTCCTTCCCGTAGAAGGGGCTGATCGCAACGCGGCCAACAAGGCCAAGCTGGTCGCCATAGGTTTGCGGTACGGCGGCGGCCGTGCCGGTGTTCAAGACCCCGATGGTCCGGCCGGTGATGGCGCCGGAGGCCAGCCAGTGGTCGCCGTTGGCGAAGACCTCTGCCGCCAGCCGCGTGTCGCCCGCTGCCAGGCCTCGGGATAGGTCGCCATCGACCGAGCGCTCGATGAACGGCATGAAGTTGGTGGAGCCCTGATCCTCCAGGCCGATGGAAGGCGGGAAAGCCCCGATGCGGAACCGCACCGGCTTCAGGCCGGAATACTGCACCCAGCTCTCGTAGAGCTGGCCGCTGTTTTCGACGCCGCTGCCGGCGAAATCGAGGATCAGCCGGTAGTCCCAGTCGCCAAAGGCCGTGCCATCGAGGCCGATGCGGGCGCGGCGGAAGTCGGTTCCGTCCTTCAGGTCGCGGGCGTGGGCGGCGTCGACATTGGTGGCCGAGGCGCCCAGCGCCGGGCCGTCGCGGCGGAAATCGGTGCTGGTCGGACCGGCGGCCGGTTGGAAATAACCGGCGGTATCGAGCTGCATGACCAGGTGCGGGGTGATGCTGAAGCGGCCATCGGCGCTGGCCAGGACCGGACGGCCGTTGAGCATGTTGGTGATCACTGTCGGCGCCGGCGGCTCCTTGGCTTCGACGGTCTGGATGGTCTGCGACTGCGACTGGATCGCCTGGGTCTGGGCCGCCTGGCCCTGTTGCAACGCGGCGACCTCGGTTTCCAGCTGCTGAGCCTTGGCCATCAGCTGCTCGTCCTCGGCCTGCAGTCGCTGGTGGTCGGCAACCAGCTGCTGCACCTCTTCCTGCAACTGCTGGATGCGGGCGTCGCGCGGATCGGGTTTGGGATTCGGCGCCGCGAACGCCGCTGTCGAGACGCCCGCCAACAGAGACGCCAGAGCCAGAGCGCCGCCACAGCGCGCCAAACCAAGCTGTGCCCTCATCGCAGTTTCCCCCACCCGTCCGCATCGCGGCAACGTTATGTAGTCACCCTACATATCGATTCGAAGGCGTGGCAGCAAACCGCGCCGGCGCCTGCGCTCAGTGATTGAGATAGATGGGATTGCCGATCATCAGGGTGCGGGCGCCGTCGGCGGAGCGGATGTCGGCCCGCAGCCAGTGGCGGGCGCCATCAGCCGGCAGGGCGAAGTCGAGGGTCTGGTCGTTCGTGGCGATCACAGCGCCGGCCAGGGCGACTTGGTGCGTCCCATCCATGACGATGTCGATGCGCGCTCCCGCCAGGGCCTGGACGCGGACCTGGAAGCGGACCTCGCCCCCCGCCGGGGCGGCCAGCGTTCCGCCCATGACTGCCTCCGCGCCCGCGCAGGCGCCGGTCAGCTCCAGCACACGGTCCCGCGTGCCTTCCACATCGACGAACACCTGACCCGAGCAGACGGCGTCGAGGATGGCGCGCTCAGAGAGTTCGGCGGCATAGACTACCGTCGTCGGCGAGCCGACGGCGGGCGCCTTCACCGGGTCTTCGTCCGGCTTGTGGTTGTCGCTGCCGCCGATGGCGGTCATCCGGCGACCCTCATTGAGCCGCGCCTCCCAGAAGGGCACGCCGGAAAACGGCCCGTCCGCGGCGCCGCCCTGGGCCGCCGCAGCCCCGCCGTTGACCACTTCCACCGCCGGCACCCGCGAATAGTCCGTACCCTGAGCGGTCCAGCCGCAGCCCATGCAGAACTCGTTCGACGGCAGCGCCGGATGGTTGATGGCGAACAGGCCGTGCTGGCGCTCCACTGCGTCCAGCAGGTCGCCGATAACCGGCAGGTGCGGGCTGGTCAGGCGAAATTCGACCGGGCCGATTGCACCCAGCACCCCGGCGTGGCCGCAGAAGGTGGTGATTTCGACCCCGGGGATCAGCAGCAGCCTGTCGAAATAGGGCTGCAGCTCGCGCAGGGCGTGATGGTGGGAGACGGCGTTGTGGTCAGTCACCGCGATAAAGTCGACGCCCCTGCCGGCGGCGGCCTCGACGGTGCGATAGACCGGCCCGGGCACGCGGCGCGAGCCGCTGCGGTTCGCGACCGTGCCATCGCTGTGGCAGGTGTGCATATGCAGGTCGCCGCGGTACCAGCGCGCGCCAACCTCCAACGGGACATCGGAAAAACTGGACACCTCCGTGCGCTCGCCGCGGCCGAAGCGGATCCTCGCCACATAGGCGGCTTCGCGATCCGGCCGGATGTTGGGCACGCCCAGCAGCAGGGTCCAGCGGCCGGGGATGATCGGGCCGGGCAGATAAGACGGTGTGGCGTCGATCGCCGAGAGCGTGAAACTCGCCTTGTCGCCACCGCTCCAGCCGCGGAACCGCTCAGGATCGATGAGGCCGAGGTCGATGGTCGCCCGCTCCTCCTTGCCGGTGTACTCGAACGTCACGGTCAGCCGCTGGACGCCGGGCGGCACCTCGAAGGCGAGCTCCTTATAGGTCTCGTGATCGGCGCGGGTGAGCACGCCGCGCAGTTCGAGATCGGCCAGGGGTTGGGTGTCGAGCAGGGTCAATCCGGTTCGCCTTTGCCCTGGGACTATAGCCCCGTCGACGCCCTAGTCGTCCAGGGCCAGCAGGGCGAAGCTGGCCAGCCAGTGCTCGCCCATATAGTCGCCGGCCACGTGCGGCAGCGCGGCGTCGAGGTGGCGCTCAACGGCCTCGTCGAGGCGTGCTCGGGCCGCGACCGGCGCGGCGTCGGCGAGGTGTCGCCAGTTCCAGGCGCGGCTGAGGTTGAGGCCGTCGAGATGGGCGATCTGGCCATCGCTCCGGTCACTGACGAAGGCGGGCGCGAACAGCGTGGCGGGTTCGCCCCGCGCCAGGTCTGGGAGGAATGCGGCGAACCAGTCCGCAAAGTCGGCGGGGGCCAGGGTGAGGCGCATGCAGTCGGCCTCGGTCAGGGTCGGCGAGAGGAAGTCGTTGCCGCTCGGCTCGAACGGCCGAGCGTCCCGGTCCTGGGCGAACCAGCGGCGGCCGGCGTCCTTGAGCGCGTCGGCGAATCCGGCATCGGCGGCGAGCGACGCGTAGTGGTGCGCCAGGATCAGGGCGAAGGCGGAATTGCCGTGTGTGCCGGCGCGGACTGGGTAGGTCGCCTTTGGGAGCCAGGCGAGAAACCGGGCCTCGAACGCCCGCGCCAGCGGCCGCAGCGCCGATGTCCAGCGTCGGCCGTCCGCGTCTTCATGCTGCGCCAGTTCGGCCTGCAGCATCAGCAGCCAAGCCCAGCCGTACGGTCGCTCGAAACCTTCAGCGAGCGGCCGCGCCAGGAAAGCCAGCTCGGCCGCCACCTTGTCCGCGGCGAACGCCTGGTCCAGCCACGCCCGGATCGCCGGCGCGGGGCCGATGTTGGGGAAGCGCCGCAGGATCCGGGCCAGCAGCCAATGTCCATGCACCGACGAGTGCCAATCGAAGCTGCCGTAGAAGATCGGATGCAGGGCGCGGGGCGATTGCAGGTCCGCCAGATCGGTCAGCACCTGGTCGAGCTTGTTCGGAAATTCGCGTCCCACATGACCAAGGGCGATCTCGGCGAACTTGGCGGCTGTCGCCGGGGTCATCGTCAACATTTTGCGCTCAATCCGCGATTGCCGGGATTTTCCGACTTCACCACGCCGGTGGCGGCGGTGCTATAGCTGCGAAACATCCAGTATCTGAGGAATGTCCATGCGTCGGACTGCTATTGTCGCCATCGCGGCCGCCTTCTTCTGCCTCCCCTCGGGCATTTTAGCCCAGACACGCGACAGCGGGCCGGACAGCGGCATGGCCTCGCAGGCGACCGAGCAGTCCGGACGACACGCGCCGCCCGCGGGCCAGCCGCCTAGCGATCGCACCGTGGACGTGGTCGAGACCATTTCCACCGCCGCCGCTGCGCGGATCGACAGCGACTGCGACTCCCACGCCGGCGACGCCGAATCTGGCGGATCGCCCAAGGGTGATCCCCGGGCCGACCGGGCCCGCTGCCGCAAGCTGACCGACGCCGATATCGCCACCGCGCCGATCGTCGAGGTGCGGCAGGTGACCCACCATCAGGGAACCGTCGGCGGCAAGCCGATCAGCTACACGGCCACCGCCGGCACGCTGACCATTCGCGACGACGAGGGCAAGCCGACCGCCAGCATGTTCTACGTCGCCTACACCACCGGCGATCCGCACCGGCCCGTGACCTTCTTCTATAACGGCGGCCCGGGGTCCTCGACGGTGTGGCTGCACATGGGCTCGCTGGCCCCCGTGCGGGTGCTGACCGACAGCCCCAACCCCACCCACAACGCTCCCTTTGAGATGGTCGACAACGACTCCAGCCTGCTCGACAAGTCCGATCTGGTGTTCCTGGACGCCATCGGCGCGGGTTTCTCCCGGCCGCTCGGCGACACCAAACTCAGCGCCTTCTGGGGCACCGATCAGGACATCGACGCCTTCGCCCGCGGCATCGAGCGCTACCTGACCATCAACGATCGCTGGAACGCGCCGAAATTCCTGTTCGGAGAATCCTACGGCACCACCCGATCGGCCGGGTTGTCCTACCGCCTGCAGAGCGACGGCGTGCAGTTGAACGGGGTGATCCTGCTGTCCTCGATCCTCAACTACGGCCGTCGCCAGCCGGGCTTCGACCAGGAGATGGTCAACTACGTGCCAAGCTACGCCGCCGCCGCCGCCTACCACCACAGGCTGGCGACCCAGCCCACCGACATCGTCGCCTACTTGAAGGAGGTGCGCGACTGGGCCCGAGGGCCCTACGCCGTAGCCCTTTCCAAGGGCCAGGAACTGGGAGACGCCGAGCGCCAGCAGATCGCCCAGCAGATGGCCGCCTACACGGGCCTCTCGGTCGACTACATCCTGGCCAGCGACCTGCGCGTGCCACCCGGCCACTTCCGCAAACAGCTGCTCCGCGACCAGCGGCTGACCCTCGGCCGCTATGACGACCGCTTCACCGGCATGGATGTCGATGCGGCCGGCGAGGAGCCGGAGTTCGACGCCTCCGACACCGGCATGACCGGCGCCTTCGTCGCCGCGTTCCACGACTATCTGACCCGCGACCTCGGCTACCAGACCGCGTTGAGCTACCGGCCGACCTACTATTCGGCGGGCCTGCACTGGGACTTCAACCACAAGGCCGGCGACCTCGGCGGCGCGGGTGAGGAGGATGTCAACGATGCCGACGTGGCCCTCGATCTGTCCCAGGCCATGCGCGAGAACCCGCACATGCTGCTCTATTCGCTGAACGGCATCTACGACCTGGCGACGCCGTTCTTCGGCACCGAATACGACCTCGGACACATGCAGCTGGACCCACAGGTGCGCGGCAACGTGCGCTTCGCCTACTACCCTTCCGGCCACATGGTCTATCTGAACCCGGATGCGCTGAAGTCGATGAAGGCGGACCTGGCCAAGTTCTACGACGAAGCCGCGCCGGCGCGCTGATGGCGGGCGCTGATGACAGGGGCGACAGCGCGGCCCAACCCAAGGTCTCGGTAGTCCCGGCCAAGGAGAGTCAGCGCGGGCTGATCGACGCCCTGGCGCAGTTCTACATCTACGATTTCTCAGAGATGGAGCCGCCGGGCTCGGTCGACTTCGAGCTGGGCGAACAGGGCGGCTTCGGCGACCTGCCTGGGGTGGATGCCTACTGGCGCGAGCCGGGCCATCACGTCCTGCTGATCCGCGTGAATGACCAGCCGGCCGGCTTCGCCCTTATCAACACTCACTCGCACCGGGACGGCGGCCAAATCCAGCGCAACATGGGCGAGTTCTTCGTCATGCGGAAACATCGCGGGCGCGGCGCGGCGGCTGAAGCGGTGCGGCAGGTGCTGGAACGCTATCCCGGCCGCTGGGAGATCGCCGTCGCCGAGCGCAACGCCGTCGCCAAGCGCTTCTGGCCCCGCGCGATCGCCGCCGCGCCGAACGTCACCGCGCTGACCCGGGTCGAAGGCGACGGCCAGCACTGGCTGGGGCCTATCTGGACCTTCGTCGCCGGCTAACCCCGCCGCAGCCGCCAGCTTCTGGCCTGGAAGGGACCGATGACGCCGTCCGACGACGCCGCGACCGCGTCCTCCAGCAAGCTGACCTCGCCGGCCAGCCGCCAGCCCTGCGGCGGTGAGATCGCCACCGGTCCGCGACCGCCTGAGGGTTCGTAAACGCGCAGGATCAGGCCGTCGCCGTCCTCGGCGGGCTTCAGAGCCCCGAGCGCGACCCCCGGACCGTCGATCTCGATGAACCGGTGTGACGCGTCCGCCGCGCCGGCCATCGGCTGGTGGAACAGCGGCCGGTTGAGGTCCTCCGCCTCGGCCAAAACGCCGCCGGCGATCCAGTCACCCGCGTGCGGCAGCAGCGCGTAGGTCAGCTCCTGCACGCCCTCGTCGGCCACCTTGTCCGGCAGGATCGGCGAGCGCAGCAGAGTGATGCCCAGTTCGTTGCCGCGGGCGTGGTGGCCGTAGCGGCCGTCGTTGAGCAGCGCCGCGCCATAACCCGGTTCGGAAAGGTCGACGAAACGGTGGGCGGCGACCTCGAACTTGGCGGCGTCCCAGCTGGTGTTGGCATGGGTCGGCCGCCGATGCACCCCGAAGGCGCATTCGAAGGTGGCGTGGTCGGAGCGCACCCGCAGCGGGAAGCGCGCCTTGAGCAGAATCCGCCGGTCGTTCCAGTCGAACCGGGTGGCGAAGTCGATGCGGGCGGAATTGGCCCATAGCCGCACCGACTGGACGATGGTCGAGTGGCCGATCTTACGGGTGATCTTGAGCGCGCCGCGCTGGCCGCCGGCCTCGGCGATCTCGATGGCGCTGGCGGTCACCTCCTCGCCGGCGCGCTGATAGTCCTCTTCGACGTCCCAGGCGTCATAGTCCCGGGACTGGTCGTGATAGGCCCAGATCTGGTTGCCGCGGCCGTCCAGCACCTCGCGCCTGGCGCGCTTGTCGAACACTCGAGTCAGCGTCCCGTCGTCGCCGAATTCCACCCGCAGGATGGCGTTCTCCAGCGCGCGAGGCTCGACGGTGACGGTGGCCTCCGGCGCCGGACGGCCGGTCAGCGCGCCCAGCGGCGGCACGCGCGCGGCCGAAGCCAGCACAAAGCCGGTCTCCGCCGCCTGGCCGCCCGCGATCGGCTCGGCGCTTTCCAGCCGCACCGGCCGCTCGTTCAGGTCCGGATTGACGATCAGCAGTCCCGCCTCGCCGTCGCCGGAGAGCCGGTCCGCGATGTCTGCGAGCGCCGCGCCGGAGGTTTCGCCGGCGGCGGCGACCACTTCGGCCAGTTCCCGCTCGGTGCGGACATAGACGTCGGTGATGCTGCTGCCTGGCAGGATGTCGTGGAACTGGTTGATCATCAGCAGCCGCCAGCGATCCTCGAGCGACGCCGGCTGGCCGCCGCCGAGCAGCGCCGCCATCCCGGCCAGCGCCTCGGCCGCCACCAGGTCCCGCTCGGCCCGGCGGTGCAGGCGCTTGGTCCGGCCCTGGGTGGTCAGGACGCCGCGGTGATATTCGAGATAGAGCTCGCCGACCCAGGTCGAGACCGGCGTCGCCGCCGCCTCGGCGTGCGCCTGGGCGAAATAGACTTCAGGTGCGGCGAAGCGGGTGGTCGGCAGCAACGGGAAGTCGGCCAGGGTCCGTTGGCTCAAGATCATCTCAGCGGTGGGGCCGCCGCCGCCGTCTCCGTAGCCGATCGGCTGCAGCACTTCGCTGGCCCAGCGGCGGTCCGAGTGGTTGCGCCAGGCGCGCAGCAGCGAGGCCGGATCGACCAGGCCGTTGTAGGTGTCCTCGGGCCGGTTAAATTGCTGCACCAACACCCGGCTGCCGTCGATGCCCTCCCACCAGAAGCGGGTATGCGGGAAGGGATTGGTCTCCGACCAGCCGAGCTTGATGGTGAACAGGCTGGTGAGGCCCGCGCCGGCCAGGATCTGCGGCAGGGCCGGCGAGAAGCCGAAGGTGTCCGGCAGCCAGCCGGTCGTGTGGCGGGCGCCGAAGATGCGCTGAAACGCCAGCTGACCGTAGAGCGCCTGGCGGACCAGGGCCTCGCCGCTGGGCATGTTGATATCCGGTTCGACCCAGAGCCCGCCGGTGGGCGCCCAGCCGCCTTTGGCCACTTCAGTCTTCACCGCCTCCAGCAGCGCCGGATCGTCGTCCTCGAGGTAGCGGTAATATTCGGCGAAGGACTGGGCGTGACGGAAGTCCGGGTGGCGTTTCAGCAGGTCGACAGCGGTGGAAAAGGTCCTGCGCACCTTCCGCCGGGTCTCCTCGATCGGCCACAGCCAGGCAGTGTCGATGTGGGCGTGGCCGACGTAGGCGACCGCACCGTGCGGCGGAAACCGGGTCTGCAACGCCTTCAACTCGCCCTGCAGCCAGGTCAGGGCCTGCGAGGCGGAAAGGCGCGCGTCGTCGTCGAGGGCTGTGACCGGCCAGGCCTTGGGCGCGGCGAAGAAATCGCGACCGCCATAGCCCTGGGCGAACGGGCTTTCGCGACCCAGCACGTCGTCGGTGCGGGTCGGCCAGCGCAGGCGCGCCAGGGCGTCCTCGGCCAGCTCCAGCAGCAGCGGCGACAGCTCATGCCCGTCGCCCAGCGCCGCGGCCAGGTCGATGCTGAGGCCGACGGTGCGGCAGAGATCGACCACCGCCGGCTCCAGGCGGCGCAGTTCCGCGCGGCGAAGGCGCGGATCGGGCACGGCCTGGCCGAACGGATTGCGCGCCACCGACTCGACCGCCAGGCGCCCCGTGCGGCCGTCCATCGGGAACTCGTTGTGATTGACGTCGAGGCCCAGCGTCAGCCTTGGCACGCCGTCGTAAAAGATCTCCAGCAGGCTCTCGCCGCCGACGTCCAGCGAAAGCCGCGTCTCCTCCAGCGGCCACTCCGCCGGGACCTCGAACGGTCCGCCGTCGATCTTGTGGACACCCATCCGGTCCGGCCAGGCGTCGCCGAGGGCGATCGGCGCGCCGTCGAAGCTCCAGCCCCCGATAGCCTTCGTCTCGCGCACCCGCCAGACGGCGATCTCGCCCAACCGGCGGCGCGCGCGTCTGACCCGCTGGGAATGGCTGAGCAGGGTATGCATGGGAGGATCTCAGAACTGTCCGGAAACGGCGGCGACCATGGCATGCCTCACGGCGCCAAGAAAAGCAGCCCGCAACCTGCTCCTCGCCTCAGTTCACCCCGCGAGCGGGGTGAAGTGCGATTTGGTTCAGCGCGCTCGCTGAAGCTCGAGCAGCGGCCGGAAGCTGATCAGCCGGATGCCCTCGGCATCGATCAGCGCCCGCAACGCCGGGTCCATCAAGAGGGCGTAGTCGCCGGCGCGGACATCGCCGGCGGTCTCGTCGCAGGCGCGCAGCTCCGGCCCATCGACCACCGGGTGCAGATAGACCTCGGTGACGCCGGGACGCAGCTTCGGCAAGGTGCGCATGATCACCTCGCGGGTCTCAACGCCCCAGGTGGGCGAGAGGAAGTGGTCGGTGAACCGCAGGCCTCGCTCGGCCGCGGGCTGGCGCGACTTGAAGCCCAGCATCCGCTCGCCGGCCTCGCCGACCATGCGCAGCGGCAGATCGTACTCGGCGGCAAGATCCAGATAGAGGGCGAAGAAGCGCGGGTCGGTCTGCACCGTACCCATGTGCGAATCCAGGTGGGTGGGCTGCACGCCCCAGGCCAGCGCCTGCTCGATCTGCGCCCGGCATTCGGCGCGGGCGTCGTCGAGGCGGGCATTCGCGAACACCTCGCCGGCGGTGCGCGGCAGAAAGCCGTCGGCGTCGTGCAAGGATTTGGCGCCGGTGAGCGAGCGCCAGCGGTAGCGGGGATATTCGGCGGTCAAAGTCAGGTGCACGCCGATGTCGCGGCCCCGCATGGTCCGCGCCGCCTCGAACGCCCAGGGACAGGGGACCATCAGCGTGGCGCTGGTGGCGACGCCGTGGGTGAGGCAGTCCTCGATGGCGACATTGGCCGAGTGGCTGGAGCCAGGGTCGTCGCAATTCACGATCAGCAGGCGCTCGTCCACGCGGTAGCCGAGCCGTTCGGCGAGTGTGGCGGGGGCGGTCATGACGCGACCTCGAAGCGATAGCCGCCGGAGCCGACCTCAGCGGTAAGCGCGCCGGTCTCGTCGCGAGCTGCGCCGTCGAACGGTCGGCCACCTTCGAGCAGCGTCTGACCCGGCCTGGCCGCCAGCCGAACGCGGCCGGTGGTATTCGGCGGCAGGGTGAGATCGAGGCTGAAACGGCCATCGTCACCGCGGCGCCACGACGTCTCGATCGGCCCGCTCACCGAGACGTAGCGGCCGCCGCCCCGGTCCAGCCGCGGATCGTCCAGCGGGCGTATCTCCACGGCCGAAAAGCCCGGCGCGGCTGGGGCGATGCCGGCCAGCCGGCGGTAGAGGAAACCGACGATGGCGCCGTAGGCGTAGTGGTTGAAGGAGTTCATCGACACGTCGCCGGTGTCACCGTTCCAGCGCTCCCACATGGTCGTCGCGCCCCGGCTGACCATATAGCCCCAGGACGGAAATTCGGTCTGCAGCAGCAGGCCCACCGCCACATCCTCGCGGCCGTTGTCGGCCAGCGCGTCGAGCAGATAGGGCGTGCCGAGGAAGCCGGTGGAGAGCTTGTTGCCGCGTTTGGCGATGTCGGAGGCCAGGCGCTCGACCGAGGCCTGGCGCAGCGCGTCGGGCACCAGGCCAAACCTCAGCGGCAGGACGTGGCTGGTCTGGCTGTCGTTGCCGATGGAACCGTCGGAGCGAATGAATTCCGCCTCGAAGGCCCGGCCGATCCGCTCGCGCAGGGCAGCGTACTCGACCGCCTCGTCGGGCCGGCCGCTGGCCGCCGCCATCTCGGCCATCAGCGCCGCGTCATGGGCCCAGAAGGCCGTGCCGATCAGGTCCTTCGGCGTCGTCTCGTCGCCGGGCTTGACCGCGTCCACCGCCAGCCAGTCGCCGTAGTCGACGCCGCGCTTGTGACGCCAGATGTGGTCGGGGTTATTGGCGGCGATCCAGTCCAGCCATCGGACCATCGGCTCCCACATTTCGTCGATGACGCCAGTGTCGCCGTACTTGCGCCAGAGCGTCCAGGGCAGGATGACGCCGGCGTCGGCCCAGCCCGGCGAGCCGTCCCAGCGCAGCTCGTAGGGCGTCACGTCCGGGAAGCCGCCGGTGCGCCGCTGGGCCACCCGCACGTCGCCTAAGAACCGCCGGGTGAAGGCGTCGACGTCCATGGTGTAGGACGCGGCGTCCCAGAACACTTGGGCGTCGCCCATCCAGCCCAGCCGCTCGTCCCGCTGCGGACAGTCGGTGGGCACGCCGAACAGGTTGGAGCGCTGGCTCCAGACGCTGTTGCGCCAGATCTGGTCGATCAGCGAGCTGGAGGTCTCCAGCGTCCCGGTGACTTCGCAATCGCTGTGGGCGACGACGCCTTCAAGCGCAGCCAGCGTTGGTTCGCCCGGGAAGCCGGTGAGCTCGACGTAGCGGAAGCCGTGATAGGTGAAGTGCGGTTCGAAGGTCTCCTGGCCTCTGCCCGCGAGGATGACGGTGTCGGTCACCTTGGCGCCCCGGAGGTTCTCGGTGCTGAGCTGGCCGTCCTGTCCGAGGATCTCGGCGAACCGGAGCTGTATCTCCGTCCCGGCCGGACCCTCCGCCGTCAGCCGCGCCCAGCCGGCGAAGTTCTGGCCGAAGTCGTAGACGAAGACGCCGGGCGAGGGCTGGCTCAGCGACACCGGCTTCAGTCGGAGGGTCGCGCGGATCGGCGGCGAGACCTGCGACGAGAGCGGGAGGTCGAGGGTCTCCACGGGAAACGCCGGCGCCCAGCCGCTGTCGTCGAAGCCCTTGGCGGACCAGCCCGGCAGCTCCCGGCGCGCGTCATAGACCTCGCCGTCATAGATTTCCGAACGGAGGATGGGCGAGGGGGCACAGCGCCACACGCCGTCGGTGGCCACGGTCTCGCGCCGGCCGTCGGCGAAGGTCAGCTCCAGCTGGGCGCGCAGCCGATTGGGCGGCGCGCCGAACACGCCCCGTTCGTTTTTCCAGGCGAAAGCGCTGGCGTACCAGCCGTCGCCCAGCAGCGCGCCGATGACGTTCTCGCCCACCCCGATCAGTTGGGTGACGTCATGCGTCTGGTAGAGGGCCCGGCGGCGAAAGTCGGTGGATTCGGGGGCCAGATGCGCGTCGCCCACCCGCGCGCCGTTTAGGCTGATCTCATAGGCGCCGAGGGCGGTGACGTAGAGCCGGGCGGCGACTGGCTGTTCCAACGTGGCGAATTTTCGGCGCATCAACACCGCCGGCAGCGGCGTATTCCCGGCCCCCTCGACCGGCGGCGTCGCGGCGATCCAGTCTGCTGCCCAGTCGTCGGGACTGAGCAGGCCCATCTCCCAGGCCGAGGCGCCGCTGACGACTGGTTCAGCCGCCCCATCCAGCCAGAGGCTGACCCGCCAGACGCAGCGCTGTCGCGAGACCAGGTTCGGACCGCCATAGGCCACGTCGAAGCTGCGCCTTGATTCGACCCTGCCGCTGTCCCAGAGGCACGGCCCATCGCCGAGGGCGGCTTCGTCGGCGGCGACCTGAACTCGCCAGCCGACCTGCTTCAGATCCCGGCCTGATCCCTCGATGGTCCAGGAGAAACGCGGCCTGGTCGACTCCAGGCCGAGGGGCCGGTCGATGTAGTCGACCCGCAGGTTCGCCACGCTCGCGGTCTCGGCCATTTGGTCTCCCCGGACGCTCTTTCGCCGTCCTCGCGTGGGGTCGCATTTGACGGGGTGCCGTGACAAGCTCCGGCCGTTCGGAAAATCGGAGCCCAGACGAATGAGCCAGCCTTTGCGGATCGGCCTGCTCGGCGCTTCGCGGATCGCCCCGCCGGCGGTGATCAATCCGGCCAGGGAGCGGGACGATGTGGTCGTCACCGCCGTCGCCGCCCGCGACCCCGCCCGCGCCGCCGCCTATGCGCAGACCCACGGCATCGCCGCGGTCGCTGATGACTATGCCGCCCTGATCGCCCGGGACGATGTCGACGTGGTCTACAATGGCCTGCCGATCGCCGCCCACGCCGAATGGACCATTCGCGCCGTGGAGGGCGGCAAGGCGGTGCTGTGCGAGAAGGCCTTCGCCGCCAACGTGGCCGAGGCCGAGGCGATGGTGGCGGCGGCCAGGGCGGCCGGCCAGCCTCTGCTGGAGGCGTTCCACTACCGCTTCCACAACGTCATCCGCCGCGCCGAGGCGATCGTGGCGTCCGGCGAGTTGGGGCCTCTGACCTGGGCCGAGGCGACCTTCAACGCCAAGATCCCCTACGATCCGGAGGAGATCCGCTGGCGGGCCGACCAGGGCGGCGGCGCCCTCGGAGACTTGGGCAGCTATCCGGCCCACGCCCTGCGCACCCTGGTGGGATCGACGCCCGCCGTGGTCTCGGCCGAGGTGGAGATGCAGCACGGGGTCGACGCCGGCGCGACGGCGGCGCTGCGGTTCGCGGACGGGCTGGGCGGACGGCTCACCTGCACGATGCTGGCCGACAACTTCGAGGCCAACCTCACCTTGCGCGGCGAACGCGGCACGCTCGGCATCCGCAACTTCATCGCCCCGCAGATGGGCTGTTCGTTCCGGGTGCAGATCGGCGAGGAGAGCCGCGCCGAACCGACCGACGGGCCAAGCACCTACGCCGCTCAACTGGCGCATCTGGTCGACGTGGCGCAGCACGGCGCGACGCCGCTCACCGGCGGCGCCGACGCCATCGCCAATCTCACCCTGCTGGACGCGATCCGCGCCGCGGGATGATTCTTGTCAGGCTCGTCGGACGAGCCGCAGGACGACGATCAGGATCACCGCGCCGATGGTTGCGGTAATGATCGAAGAGATCATGCCGCTACCGATGTGTATGTGCAGCACGCCGGCCAGCCAGCCGCCGACGAAGGCTCCGATCACGCCGACGACGATGTCGCCGATCAGGCCGAAGCCGCCGCCTTTGACGAGTACGCCGGCCAGCCAGCCGGCGACGACGCCGATCACCAGCCAAGCGATGAGACTATGCGAGTCCATGTGTTTCCTCCCCACATTTGAAGCGAGGCTAACACGATCTTGAACCAAACGACCATGTGCGCCGCGCTAGTCGCCCACCGACACGCCCAAGGGCAGACGAAATTTTTTTGCGCGCGGACGGGCGGCGGTCTAGCTTTCCGGAAGTAAAGTATCGCCAGGCGGCCGAAGTTCGAGAGATCGAACCCCCGCGGTTGGATTCCGCCGGGCGCTGAACAACTAGCAGAAGTGTGGGTTGACGGAACGCCGTTACTGCGTCCAGAGTCGGGGTTCTCTTTTTTTCACAGGATAAGGTGGTCATGGCGACCCGGACGTCCAACTCCAATCGACTGATGCTCGCAGGAGCCGCGCTGATCGTGGTGGCTGGCGGCGCCTACTATGTCGGCAGGGTCTACCCGCCGCGCGGCGACGAAACAGCCGGCACTATCGCACCTGCCGAGCGTTACCATTCCGCCCAGGTGCAGGACACAGACGTGGCCCTGGGCGACAACAGCGTGCCGCTGCTGATGCAGACGGACGCCTTCGAGGTGATGATCAAGAACCCCTCGTTCCGGGCCCTGGCCGCCGATCCAGCGTTCATGGTGCTGGCGCAGAATCCGGCCGCCCTTGCCGCCATGGCGCACAACCCGGCGGCGTTCGTGGCCCTGTCGCACGACCCGGCCGCCTTCTCAGCGCTGGCCTCGCAAGCCGTATCGCGCCAAGCGGCGGGATCAGCTGCCTTCGGCGCGATGGCGACCACCGCCGCCAACCATCCCGCGGCCTTCGCCGCCATGTCGGCCAATCCGCAGATGTTCGCGGCCCTGGCCTCCCACGGCGCGGCTTTCGCGGCTTTCGCCAGCCATCCCGCGGCGTTCGGGGTGATGGCGCGTAACCCTGAAGCCTTCGCCAATTTCGCCAGCAACGCTCAGGCGTTCGGCGCTGCGGCCAGCCATCCGGCGTCGTTCGCGGCCATGTCGGGCGCGGCGGCGGCCTTCCAGTCGCTGGCCATGGACGCCAACGCCATGGCGGCGATCAAGAACGACCCGGCGGCCTTCGCCGCCATGGCGGCGAATGCCGCGGCGTTCAGGGTTTTCGCCTCCAACGCCCAGGCGTTCGACGCGGCGATGACCTCCGGCGCCTTCGCGGCGATGGGCGCCAACGCCCAGTCGTTCAAGGTTCTGGCGCAGGACCCGCAAGGCATTGCCTCCGCCGCTCGTTCGGCCGAGTCATTCTCCTCCGCGGCCACCGGCGCCCAGGGTCTGAACGCCGCCGCTTCGTCCAGCGCCTTCGCCGCGATGTCCGCCAATCCCGCGGCTTTCGCGGCCATGGCCGACCATGCGGCGGCTTTCGCGGCTTTCGCCAGCCATCCCGCGGCGTTCGGGGTGATGGCGCGTAACCCTGAAGCCTTCGCCAATTTCGCCAGCAACGCTCAGGCGTTCGGCGCGGCGGCCAGCCATCCGGCTTCGTTCGCGGCCATGTCGGGCGCGGCGGCGGCCTTCCAGTCGCTGGCCATGGACGCCAACGCCATGGCGGCGATCAAGAATGACCCGGCGGCCTTCGCTGCGATGTCGGCCCATGCCGCGGCGTTCCAGAGCCTGGCGGCCAGTTCGGCGGCCCTGCAGGCGATGGCGGCCAATCCGCAGGCGGTGGCCTCCATGGCCCAGAGCGCCGCGGCCTTCAACGCCCAGGCCATCGGGTCCAGCCGTGTGGCAGCGGACATGAGCGCCCAGATGCAGGCGGCGATGGCCCAGTATCCGCAGGCGGTGAGCGCGATGGCGTCCAACCCGGCGGCTTTCGCGGCCCTGTCGGCCAACCCGGCGGCCTTGTCGGCCTTGGCGCACAATCCGGCGGCTTTCCAGGCGGCGGCGTCCAATCCGGCTTTCGCCGCCTTGGCCTCCAACCCCGCCTTCGGCGCCATGATGCGCAGTTCGGCCTTCCAGGCGGCGCTGAGTTCGAACTAAGCGCCGTCCGGCGACTGTGGGGGCAAGTTGGGCGTAAAATCGGGTCTGATCGGCCTTGCCGTCGCGGTCGTCTGTAGCGGGCAGGCGCTGGCGCAGATTGAAACAGGTGCGCCGGTCCTTCCGGGGACCGGCGGCCCGCCGCCTCGGCCGTCGCCGGGCGAAAGCAATACGTCCAGGCCGACCAGCTCGCCGCCCAAGACACCGCTGTTCCAAAAGGAAATCGATCTCTCCAGGATCGAGACCAACGATCTGCGTCTGCTCTATTTCGACCCGGCCGAGACCTATCTGACGCCCTATGTCGCGCGCAGCTTCGAAAACTCATTCGCCTTCCAACAGAAAATCTTCGGTTGGAAGCCCTGGGACAAGACCACCATCCTGCTGAAGGACTTCGCCGACTACGGCAACGCCGGCGCGCGGGCCTCGCCCAACAACGCCATCCTGGTGGACATCGCCCCGCTCAGCCAGGAGTTCGAGACCTTCAGCCCCGGCGAGCGGTTCTTCACCCTGATGAACCACGAGCCGACCCACGTGGCGACCATGGACGTCTGGAACGACACCGACGCTTTCTGGCGACACGTATTCCACGGCAAGCCGCTGCCGCTTCAGGATCATCCGGAATCGATCCTCTACAACTACCTCGCCACCCCGCGGGTGACCGTGCCGCGCTGGTACCTTGAGGGCAGCGCCGTATTCATGGAGACCTGGATGGCCGGCGGCTTCGGCCGGGCCCAGGGCGCCTACGACGAGATGGTGTTCCGGGCGATGGTCCGCGACAACGCCCACTTCTACTCGCCGCTCGGCCTGGAATCGGAGGGCAACGCCGTCACCTTCCAGGTGGGGGTGAACGAATACCTCTACGGCACCCGGTTCATGAGCTACCTGGCGCTGACCCGCTCGCCGGAGAAGCTGATCCAGTGGTGGCGGCGCGACAACGGCAGCCAGCCCTACTATTCGGCTCAGTTCCAGCAGGTGTTCGGCGAGTCGTTGGACAAGGCCTGGGACGACTGGATCGCCTGGGAGCACGATTTCCAGAAGGCCAACCTGGCCTCGGTGAGCCAATACCCGCTGACCCCGCTCACCCGCCTGTCGCCGCGCGCCCTTGGCTCGGTCTCGCGGGCGTTCATCGATCCGGCCAACGGCCAGATGATTGCCGCCTTCCGCTATCCGGGCGCGATCGCCAGCGTCGGCGAGCTGAACATGGCCACAGGCCAGATCCGCCACCTGGACGACGTCAAGGGCCCGATGCTCTACCGGGTCACCTCGCTGGCCTATGACCCGGACGCGGGCAAGATCTTCTACAGCGCTGACAACTACGCTTTCCGCGACCTGATGCAGGTCGACCTGGCAACCGGCAAGTCGAGCATGCTGATCCGCGACGGGCGCATCGGCGACATCGTGGTCAACCCCAAGGACAAGACGATCTGGGGCCTGCGTCATCTGAACGGCCTGGTCACCCTGGTGAAGATCCCGGCGCCCTATACCGACTGGAGCCAGGTCCACACCTTCCCTTACGGCCGCATCCCCTTCGACCTGGACATTTCCCCCGATGGCACGTTGCTGGCGGCCTCGGTCGGCGAGATCAACGGCGACCAGTCGGTGAAGGTCTACAAGCTGGACGACATGGATCAGGACGATCCGCAGCCGGTGGCGGAGCTGAAGCTGGGTTCGTCGACGCCGGAGAGCTTCGTGTTCTCACCGGACGGCAAATATCTCTACGGCACCGCCTATTACACCGGCGTCTCCAACGTCTACCGCTTCGAGATCGCCACCCAGAAGGTCGAGGCGGTGAGCAACGCCTCCACCGGCCTGTTCCGGCCGATCCCGCGCCCCGACGGCTCGCTGATCGCCTTCGAATACACCGGCGACGGGTTCACCCCGGTCAGCCTGGACCCGAAGCCGCTGGACGACCTGGGGGCGATCAAGTTCCTGGGCGCCCAGGTCGCCGAGCAGCAGCCGATCGTGAAGACCTGGGCAGTGGGCTCGCCGGCCAAGGTGCCGCTGGATTCGATGATCACCTCCGAGGGCAAGTATTCGCCGCTGGGGGAAATGCGGCTCGATTCCGAATATCCGATCGTCGAGGGCTACAAGGGCAACGTCGCCTTCGGTTGGCACGCCATCATCGAAGACCCGATGCAGTTCGACCAGCTGACCGGCACGCTCAGCTATTCGCCGGCGCCCGGCCTGTCGGAGGACCAGCGTTGGCACGCGGACGTCGATTTCCACAGCATCTACTGGAACCTGGAATACGCCCACAACCAAGCCGGCTTCTACGACCTGTTCGGCCCCACCGACAATTCGCTGCGGGGCGACGCGGTGATCCTCGGCTACAAGACCTCACCGATCTACGACCCGCCGCGGCAGCTGGATTTCTCCGCCAAGGTGGCCGGCTATTTCGGGCTGGATACGGTCCCCGGAGCGCAGAACATCGCCACCGGCCAGGACCGCAACATCGGCTCGGTGCGACTGGCGCTCAACTACACCAACACCAACCGCTCCCTGGGCGCGGTGGACCAGGAGAGCGGAATCCTGGCCAATGTCGCGGTCGACACCGACTACTCCGATGGCGGCCTCTACCCGCGCATCCGCGGCGGGGTCGGCTTCGGCATGCCGATCGGTTGGGCGCACTCGTCGGTCTGGCTGTACAGCGCGGCCGGCCTCTCCGGCGGCGACCGCAACAACCCGCTGGGCGCCTACTACATGGGCGCGTTCGGCAACAACTATGTCGACGACGGCAACGTGAAACGCTACCGCGACTTCGACAGTTTCCCGGGCTTCGACATCGACGCGATCTCGGCTCGGGGCTTCGTCAAGACCCTTGGGGAATGGAACCTGCCGCCGGTGCGGTTCGAAAACATCGGCACGCCGAGCTTCTTCCTCACCTATATCCGCCCGGCCCTGTTCGCCGGCGTCATGGCCGACTATCCGCCCACCGGCCCGGAACAGACTCTGGAGACGGTGGGCACGCAGCTCGACCTCAACTTCACCGTCGCCTTGCGCTTGCCGATGACCCTTTCCGTCGGGTTCGGCCAGGGCTTCCAGGGGGGCCATGCCGCGCGTAGCGAAGGCATGATCTCGTTGAAGATTCTGTAGAGGCTATGGATCCGACGATCCTCAAACTGCTGATCGCCCTGGTGCCGGTGGTGGCGTGCCTCAGCGTGTTCGTGGCGGTCGACGTCTTCAAGCTGACGCCGTTGCCGGAGATCGGCGCTCTGCTGATCGGTGGGGGCTTTATGGCCGCCGCGGCCTACTACGCGAACGGCGGCGTGCTCGACGAGTTTCCGGTGCGCTTCACCAGCTACACCCAGTACGTCGCGCCACCCGTGGAGGAGGCGATCAAGGGGCTGCTGGTCATCGGCCTCTTCGCCTTCAACCGGATCGGCTACCTGATCGACGCCGCGATCGCCGGTTTCGCCATTGGCGCCGGGTTCTCGCTGGTCGAGAACGTCTTCTACATCAACGAATTCGGCGGCGCGGACATGGGCGTCTGGCTGGTCCGGGGGTTTGGCACGGCGATCATGCACGGCGGCGCAACCGCCATCTTCGCGGTGGTGGCTCACGTCCTCTACGCGCCGCGGCTGCGCATCGCGGCCGACCGCTTCCGCTTCAATCTGCTGCTGTTCCTGCCCGGCCTCGCCGGCGCGATCGTGCTGCACGGCGCCTACAATCAGTTCACCGGCGATCCCCTGCTGGCGATGGCGATCGTGGTCGTGGCCGTTCCGCTGGCGATCTTCGCGATCTTCTCCGCCGGCGAGAAATACGCCCACCGCTGGCTGGCGGAAGGGCATGGCGCCCACGAGAAGCTGTTGCAGGACATCGAGAGCGGCGCCTTCGCTGCCACCCCGGACGGCAAGGCGGTGCAGGCCCTCGCCGATCGCCTCGGGGAAGTCTCCGGCGCTGACCTGTTCGACTATATCCACACGCATACCGAGCTGGTGGTCCGCGCGGAAACGACGCTGCTGGCGCTGGAGGAACACGAGGCGGTCGCCTACGAGACCAAGGTCCGCGACCGGTTCCGGCATCTGCACGGGCTGGAAAAACGGCTGGGCCGCGCGCCGGTGCTGGCGGCGCGCCAGCATCTGCGGTTCACCCGCAACGACCTCTGGGAAATGCACGAGCTGGAAGAACGCAGCCCCGGCCGGCGGCGCTGACGCCGCCTTAGTTCACCGCCTGGACCGGCGCCGGGGCCGTCGGGTCGGAAATCCAACTCGGCCAGAGGTCCATCGCCCAGCCCGCCGCCTTCTGCAGGTCGTGCATCACCTTCAGCGTCTGGCGCACCTCGGCGTGCGCCAGACCGATCACCCGCTGCTCATCGACGCCGAAGTCGAAGGTGAGGATCAGTCCGTCGTCGGACGGCTGAATGTGCACGGCCCGCACCAGGCCGGTGGTCGACTCGGCCTGCGGCTTCACGGGCGGAATCTTGCCGAACTCGGCCATCGCCGCGGCCTGCTCCCATGATTGCAGCGTCGCCAGGTGCTCCGGCGCGACCTGCTTCAGCGCCCCGGTCTGCAACATCGGTAACAGCGCGCCGATCAGCCCCCGGCACAGGCGCTGGGTCAGCCACAGTCGCGTGGTCACCGCCGCCAGATCCTCGGTGTCGAGGGCCAGGCGATCTTCGTCGATGTCGTAGACCAGCGAGAACTTATGAATTCGGCTCATAAAACCAGGTCGGGACCGTTGCCTTCAACTTCCGTCGTCCGCCGACAACAGAGGTGTCCCTCATGTGATCGGCTGGGCCGGCGCCGTCTAGTCCATTTGAACGATGCGCGGGCCGCCGGGACGCGTTTCAATGCACACCGTTCGCTGACGGAGCCTGTCGCTCCGGCGACGAGACGATCCACTTGGGGGTTATGATGTCGATGAATCTCGCTCACGGGGCGGTAGCCAGCCGGCCGGCGCTGTCGTTGGTGATGACGCCGCAGGCGGAGCGGTCAAACGCCGCGGCCAGCCTGACGCCGCGCGAGCGTCAATGCGTGATCCTGCTGGCGCACGGCGCGACCGACGAGGAAATCGCCTCGGCGCTGTCGATCAGTCACGCCACGGTCCGCTTCCACCTAGACGGCGCCCGCCGCAAGTTCACCGCCCGCTCGCGGGCTCACCTGGCGGCGCTCTGCGTCGCCGCCGAGGTCGTGCGTCTCTAGGGACCTCGAAGGCTCACCTTTCGACCACGGTCTGGCCGATCGGCGCAAAAGAGATCAGCGCCAGTTTCAGGTGCTGAAGTCCGAATGGGATGCCGATGATGGTCAGCATCAGGGCGACCCCGAGGATGACGTGGTGCAGCGCCAGCCACCAGCCGGCGAGCACCACCCAGACCGCGTTCAGCAGGCAACCCGCCGGCCCGGTGCCCAGGTCGCTCCGGCCGGTGACCATGTCGCGCGGAACGACGTGGCGGCCGAACGGGGCGAAGGAGAACAGGCCGATCCGGAACGCCGCCGCGCTCCAGGGCAGGCCGACCACGGTGATGGCCAGAATCACCCCCGCCAGCAGCCAGGCCAGACCGGAGATCCAGCCGCCGAAGATGAACCAGAGAATGTTGAGGACAAGCGACATCGTCGAAAGCTAACACTTGCAGGCGCCGGCTGTGGTCGTTTTTCGACCCCGGACGGCAACATTTCGAGGCTGCGGAGGAGCGCATGGCGGCGATAGCGTCGATGCCGAGGCTGCTTGTCGGCGTGGCGATGGCGGCGGCGGTCTTCGCGGGCGGCGCGAAGGCGGCGACCCCGACCTACGCGGTCACCGCCCACATACCGGGTCCGGACGGGTTCTGGGACTATGTCAGCTTCGAGCCGGTGAAGCGCCGCATCTACATAAGCCGTTCCGACGGCCTGGCCTTCGTCGACGCCGACACGGGCAAGCTGACCCCGCATCTGGCCGAAGGTCAGCGCACCCACGAACCGCTGCCCCTGCCCGGCGGCGAGCGGTTGATCCTGACCAATGGCGCCAACGCGACCGCCAGCCTGTTGGACACCACGACAGGCGCGTTGGTCGCTAGTATTCCGGCCGGCGAGAAGCCGGACGGCGCGGTGTTCGAGGCGAAAACCGGCCTGGTGCTGACCACCAGCCACAGCGGGGTGATGAGCGTCATCGACCCCAAGGCCGCCAAGCCGGCCGGTTCGGTCACCGTCGGCGGCTCGCTGGAGTTCGCCGCCGCGGACGGCAAGGGCCACGTCTATGTCGACGTCGAGAACCAGAACCTGATCGCGGCGATCGACGTGAAGTCGCGGCAGGTGACGGGGCGCTATGCTCTGGCCGGCTGCGAAGGCCCCGGTGGCCTCGCCTACGACGCCAAGCTCGGTCTGCTCATCGCCTCCTGCGGCAACAACGTGGCCAAGGTGATCCGCGCGAGCACCGGCCAAGAGATCGCCAGCCTGGCCATCGGCAAAGGGCCGGACGCGGTGTTCGTCGACGAGGGTCGGCGGCTGGCGTTCATTCCCTGCGGCCGCGACGGGGTGTTGGAGGTGATCTCCTTGGCCGACCCGAAGCAGATCGCCGTGGTGCAGACACTCACCACCCAGATCGGCGCCCGCACGGGCGCGGTCGATCCGAAAACCGGCGTCGTCTACCTGCCCACGGCGACCTATACGCTGCAGGGCGGCATCCCCACGGTCACCCCCGGGACCTTCCAGGTTCTCGTCGTCTCGCCTGGCTGAAGGAGTTCTTGATGCTCAAGCCGATGCGCCGCTTCGCCGGACCCGCACTCGTCCTGGCCGCGCCGATCCTGGCGGCGCTGGCGCCGTCGGTGCAATCGGGAGTCGGCCCGACGCGAGGCGCTTCGTTCAACTGCGCCAAGGCGGCGACGGCGACCGAGCACGCCATCTGCGGCAGTCCCCAGCTGTCCGCGCTGGATGGGCGGCTGGGCGACGTCTACGACCAGCGCGTCGCCCTCGATCCGGGCCTCAGACAAATCCAGCGCGGCTGGCTGGCGGCGCGCAACGCCGGTTGTGGCGCCGACCGGGCGTGCCTGGCCAATTTCATGAACGCGGAGCTCGCTTGGTTCGCCAGCGGCGCATCCCTTCCGACTGATCGAGCGCCGCTCAATCCCGGTGTCTGTGGCGTCTCGACCCTCACCGACATCGGGTCGCGGCTGGAGGGCATGCCGGACAGCGGCAGCGACGTCTCCGAGGACGATGGCGCGACGCAGGTGTCCTACGACACCCTCCCCGCCGTCAGCCGCTCGCGCAAGGGCGATCCGGTGCTGGTGTGCCTGGTCAGCCTGCCGACCAACTGTCCGGCCGGCGACGACCGCGGCAAGATCTACGCGGTCGCCAACCTACGCACGCTGGGCGCCTGGAGCGCGCCTGACTCGGAACACAGCTGCGGCGGCGCCTAGCGTCCGCGCGGCTACCGGTCGTGGTCGGGGTCGGGATCGGGCTGGATGTCGGCGGGCGGAGTCTTGCCGGGCCACACCAGGTAGCCGTGGGCGTCGCGGCCCGCATATTCGACCACATGACCGTAGCTGCCGTCCCGCCATTGCCGGTCGCCGTCGTGGCCGCCTTGGCCATGGCCGTCGCCCACGTGGCCGTCGCCGCTCACCCAGCCGGAGTCGCTCTCGGAGCGGTAGGTCCAGACGTGCTCGCGAACCTCGCCGCCTGACGTCCGTTCCCCGGCGCTCCAGCCCTGCGCATCGCCGTGCTGACCGCGCTCGTCGAGATAGCCATAGTGCCGGCCATCGTCGGCCCGCAGCGCCGCTTCGGCTTCGCCGCGACGGTCCGGCGGACCCATATGATCGCCGTCCCGGTGGTCAGCCGGACCCGCGCGCGCGGCCTCCCATTGCCGGTCAGGCGGGGGCAGGCGATCGCCCGGCCCGCGATGGTCGGGAGGACCCATTTGGCCGTCATGGCCGTGCCAGTCGGGCCCGTTGTCGATCATTTCCTGCGGATCGCGCGGACGGCGGCCATCCCAGGCCGCGTCGGCCGCGCGGGCGTCGAGGCCGTGCAGGGCGCGTTCGTAGCGGTAGATGAAGGCTTGGCTCGCCGAGACATCGCCGCCGTCGCGCTCGGCCAGGCGTCCGTCGTCTTGACCGCGCCAGTGTGTCTCGTGGCGCTGATGTTCGACACGGGCGACGCGCTGGGTCGGGCAGGCGCGGTGATGGACCGGCGCGCGATGGGCCGTCTTGGCGGCGGGCAGCGGCGGCTTTGGGCAGTAGAACACCGGCTCGGCCGGCGGGCCGGCCGGCGCGGCAGGCGCTCCTTGGGCGCAGGCCGCCCACCCAAGAATCAGGCCGCCGGACAGGGCCGAAGCCAGGGAAATCAACCGCATGACGACACTCTTTCGCTAAGGCCAGCGCTGTGAAGGGTCGAAGGTTAATCATGTCGGGGGCGGCGCCGCCCGTCTATTCGCCCGACACGCGAAGAAACGCCTCGACCAGCGGGGCGCAGGTCTCGAACCGCTTGTAGGCGGCGAACGCCGGCGAGGCGCCGCGGAAGGCGCGGGCGAAGGCGGCCAG
>Ga0302279_10001882_pt1 | contig 28963 bp, 35 predicted proteins | sample III_Bog_N3_3_FD_194541 | JGI IMG/M metagenome (GOLD analysis project Ga0302279, IMG submission 194541) | Peat permafrost microbial communities from Stordalen Mire near Abisko, Sweden - III_Bog_N3_3 | ecosystem: Environmental > Terrestrial > Soil > Wetlands > Peat | place: Sweden: Abisko... | reverse complement strand
CCCACCACGATCCGGTCCGGGGTCATGCGCAGGCAGTTCCGGACCAGGTCGCCGATGCCAACCGGCACCACCCCCTCCCGGTACGGTTCCACGGTCTCCAGGGCCACCCAGTTGGGGTTCTGGATCTGCAGTTCCCGGGCGTCCTCTACGGTCACGATCCGCTCGTGGATGGGGATCAGCCGGGAGAGGGCGTTGAGGGTGCTGGTCTTGCCGGCGCCGGTGCCGCCGCCCACCAGGATGCTCTTCCGGGCCAGCACCAGGCTCCGGGCCATGGTGACGATGGCCGGGTTGACGCTGCCGTAGTCCAGCAGCCGCTCCAGGGTCATGGTGTCCTGGGGGAACTTGCGGATGGTCATCGATGCCTTTTCGCAGGCGGGCGGGATGACGATGTTGACCCGTTCGCCGCCAGGAAGGCGGCCGTTCAGGATCGGCCGCTCCTGGTTGATGCGCCGCTGGATCACGTCGGAGATGCGGGTGCAGGCGGTGGTGAAGTCCTGGAGGTCGGCCCAGCCTGGGCCCTCGACCCGCCGGTGGCCGCGGATGCCGTCGCCCTTGATCCAGACGTCGGCGAAGCCGTTGACCTCGATCTCGGTCACCCGGTCGTCCTCCAGCAGCTCCCGGACCGGGTGCAGGGCGCTCAGCAGGGCGGCATCCCACCGCTCAGGGTTGCGCAGCGCCATGGTCCCTCCCTTGCGCCGGGTCCGGGCCCAGGGTGGCGGCGCAGCACAGCACCCAGTCCAGGGCGGCGCCCACGGCGTCGGCGATGGTCGGCTTGGCCAGGGAGAAGCGGTACAGCAGGGTCCCGGTGGGGCTGGCCACCCGGACCTCGATGCAGACGCCGCGGCGGGGCTCGGCCTGGCTGGGCTCCAGGACCGCGCCGACGCAGGCGCCGCTGACCCGGATGGGGGCCTTGGGATCGATGACCCAGTGCCGCTTCCGGGCGATGAGCCGGAAGGCCTCGTCCCAGGCCTTGGCGGTGACGGCCGTGGCGTCGGGGGTCACGGGGCTGATCCCGTGCCAGGCCACCCGGGTGCCCGTCCACCGGAAGCCGCCCGGCGCGTAGTAGCCGAGCACCGGGTTGCCCCACAGCCGGGCGTAGTCCTTGCGGTCGAAGAAGCGGTAGAGGCTTTGCGGCTCGGCCTGGGCCTCCGCCGAAGCCAGGAAGGCCTCCTTCGCCCCCAGGCGCTGCCACAGGGCCAGGGCCTGCTCGGGCGACAGGGATCCGGGCAGCGGGGCCGGAACCTGGGGCGCCGTCTGCGCGGCCAGGGGCAGGACCAGTCCGAGGATGAAGACCCCTTTCATCATTTCCCCCGCACCCAGGACAGGTCCCGGGTGGCCATGAACGGCGTCAGCGCCACGTCCTGGGTGAAGTAGCATTTCAGCTTGGTGCCCTCCTTGAGGGTCACCGTGGGCACCACGTTGGCGTAGCGCTGGATGACCGCGTTCACCACGTTGGCGAAGTTCTGGGAGGTGCGGGACAGCATCATGTCCCTGGCCGTCGGGTTGTCGTCGGCGCCGGGGCTTTGCACTTGGGCGGCCATGCCGTCGAAGACGCCGAGCATGATGGCGGCCCCGAACTGCAGCAGCATGTGCCGGTTCACCTGCCCGGCCACGCCCAGCCGGCCCAGGCTGTCCATGGCCGGGAACTGGCGGCTGGGGAAGTAGGCCGCCTTGGGCGTCTCCTCCGGCCTCCGGCGCGGGAAGACGATCTTGTGGAACTTGATGAAGAGCTTGGCCTGCTGCAGCGACTCGACCCGGCCGGCGGTGCCGTAGAGCCTGGCTCCGGCGGGGATGAGCACGTCCTTGCCGTCCAGGGTCAGGAAGTCCCGGGCCACCTGGGCCATGACCGGGGAATCGGCGATGTCCGATTCCACCCGATTGATCAGCAGGCAGTCCAGGAACTTCCCTTCCCGAACCACCACGTCAGGGCCGGTACCGCCACTGATCCGCATGTCCGCCACCTCGCCGGGCGGGGCCATCTGGGACGCGGACTCGGCCGGCTGCCGGGGGACGGCCGGTCCGGGCGCCCCCTCCGGGGCGGCGGTCATGGCCCTTTCGGCCACGGCGGCCAGCCGCTCCATGGACTGGTTGTTGGCCCGGATCTGGGCCTCGTCCGGGCTCAGGGACGTTGCCTCCCCCGCGGCCGCCCCAGCCCGCTGGGCCCCGGGTTCGGCCCGGCGCGTGGCCCAGCGGGCCGAAGCACTGGTGGTGTAGCCCAGCATGGAGGCCTGGAGGTCCGCTCGGTCCTCCTTGCGGGCCTCCCGGCGCTCCTTGAACAGGCCGACGTCGGTTTCCCGATCCTCGCTGCGGTCCTTGCGCCAGGAGCTGGGCGGCGGCTCCTGGATCCCCGCGGCGATCGGGCCGGCCGGGCTCCCCGGCCCCGGCTCCAGGCTCACCAGGGGCTGGTTTTCCGGCAGATCCTTGGGGTCCACCCGGGGCGGCAGGTAGTTGCCCAGCGCGTCGAACTGGTAGCCGGAACCCACCTCCTCCTGGCGCATGCGCGGCACGCCGGCCTCGGCGCGGCTGCGGGCCTCCTCGGCCCGGGAGGCGATCCGGGCCTCCCCGGGACTCTGCGCCCGGGGCGCGGTCCGGGCGGGGGTGAAGGCCTTGTGCAGCAGGGCGCCCACGGCGCCGATCCCGGTCAGGCCGCCCAGGACCATGGCCAGGATCCCGGCCTTGCCGGCCAGGACGCCGCTGGCGGGCTTCTTGTCGGTGGTGATGTCCATGCGCGCCTCCTACTGCAGCCGGATCCAGGCCTGTTCCTGGCCGAAGATCAGGCGCCATTTCTCCCCGGGGCGGAGCACCTTGCTGATCAGGTAGCAGCCGTTCTCCAGCTCGTAGTTGACCTTGTCCGGCTTGCCGGCCTTGTCCACCAGCTCGATCACCGCCTTGTCGCTGAGGCTGGGCATGTAGACGTAGGTCTGGACCTTGTCGTCCACCACCCGGTCGATCCGCAGATCGCCGCCCCAGCGGTAGTGATCGTTCATGTTCTGGATGAGCTGCTGGCGCCAGGCCTGGAAGTCGGCGGCGGCCTTGTCGTCGGCGAACTTGCGGGCGTAGGCGGCCTCCCTGCCCACCTGCTTCTGCACCTGGGCGTGGACCAGCGAGCCCTCGTCGGTCCCGTCCAGGTAGAGCTGCAGCACGCCCGGGGCCTGGCTGCGCTCGGAAACCCCTTCGACCTTCAGGGAGATGCGCAGGTTGCCGGGCTCGGTCTCGATGTGGATGTACGAGACCTTGCCCACCGCCTCGGGGGTGTTGGTGGCCTGGACCACCACCCGGTTGGTGTCGGGGGTGCTTTCGGCCTTGAAGAACGACTTGTCGTACCAGATGTTGCGGGCGATCTCGCCCATGGGCAGCTCGACGATGGCGGGCGCACCGGGGATGAGCCTCAGGGCGTAGACCTTGCTGGCCAGGTAGGGCAGCTTCAGGGTGTCCTCGGCCGGCAGGGCCGAACCGACCAGGGCCGCCAGGGGCAGCAGGAGCAGGGCTGGTTTCACGGGAACTCCTTACAGGGTTGCGGGGAACGTGCCGTCCACCACCGTGAGGCCGGCCAGGTTGTCCGGCGTCCGGGGGACTTCTTGCAGGAACAGGGTGAAGATGACCCGCCCGCCGGGCTCCTCCTGGCCGTCGGGCAGGATCCGGCAGGTGTCGAAGCTGACCAGTACGGACAGCGGCTGGCGACTCTGGATCAGCACCTGCGGCTGGCGGACGGGATCGTCGGCCACGTCCACGACCCGGCCGCTGACGCCCCGGTCCACCTGCAGCTTGCGCTGGGGCAGCTGCAGGCCCTGCTTGATGACCTCCCTCGCCTTCGGCTCCACCACCCGGAGGGTGAGGCCCAGCTTGTCCTTCACGTCCAGCGGGGTCCAGGTGAAGGCGTCCAGCAGCCAGCGGCGGGTGAAGGCCTTGATGTCCACCTCGCTCCGGCGCTCGCCGGCCCGCAGGAAGGCGTCGGGGTCGGCCTGGACCACGTTGCCGAGCCGGTCCTTGACGAAGCACCACACGGTCTTCTGCTCGTTGCGGTGGACCAGGTAGCCCACCAGCAGCACCAGGGCCAGGCAGACCAGCAGCAGGGCCACCAGGAGCCAGCGGAAGACGGCCAGGGCGGCGTTCTGGCGGCCCCAGGCCAGGATGAAGGCGTCATCCCCTCCAAGGGGCATGCGGTTGGTGGTCGTCGACGTCATGTTTTCCTGGCCTCTCATGCATCTCAAAGGAAGAAAGGGCCTTCTGCCCAAGCCATGAAGGCGGCGCGGTGCCTGTGGTCCCAGATGCCGAAGGCGTAGGCCACGTTGAACGGCCGGAAACCAAACTCACTCCAGTCGGTGCCCTGGTTCCAGACGCTCAGGCAGAACTCGATGACCTGCTTCTGGCCCGAACTGGCGCCAAGGTAGAGATCCAGGAGGCCGCCTTCACCCTCTTTCCGAGTGATGTAGGCACCGGACCAGTCCTGGATCCGCGCGTTGGCCATGGACGGGAAGCTGGTCAGGAGATGGATCATTTCGTGGTTGGAGGCCATGGCAACTTCTCTCCGGATGCGGGGGTGGGCTACCGACCGCGGTTTAGAAGGAATCCGGGACAGGTCCTTCACGGCTGCTCCCCCGGCTTGACGCCCAGGGCCTCGGCCATGGCCGTGCGTCCCAGCCCACCCTGGGCCTGGAACTGCAGGGAATTTCCGCCGGAGCTCACCATGGAGCCCTTCAGGCTCTGCTGGGCCACCCCGGCCGTGGCGCTGGCGGCCGCGGCGGCCGGCGCTGCCGCGTGGCCGGCGGCGCCCACGGCGGAGGCCAGGAGGTGGCTGAACAGGCTGGGAATGGCCTGGACCACGGCCAGGGCGCACAGCGGCCCCAGCAGGGCGTAGATGAAGTGCATGGCGATGTCCGAGCCGTCGCCGAACACGATCTCGGAGCCGGCCACCATGGTGGTGACGCCCTTGAACACCACGCCGGCGATGCGCGCGCCCAGGCCGAGCATGGGTAGGTAGAGCAGTCCGTAGACCAGCCAAGCCTTGGCCCAGGTCCAGAAGATCCCTTCCGTCGCCTCGTGGGCCAGGCAGGCGATGCACAGGGGCCCCAGGCCCAGGATCACCACGTTGACCCCCAGCACCCAGAAGCCCTGGATGAGGATGAGGACCGTGATGAACATGCCGGCCAGGGTGGACAGCAGGATGCCCAGACCGGAGATCAGGGCGTCCACCGACCAGGACATGGCCTTGCCCCACCAGGACTGGTCCTCGCCGCCCTGGCGGGTGGTGGTGACCTCGGCCTGCTTCACGTCCTGGTTGTCGTGGTGCATCTTGAGTAGTTCGTCCTTGGCGTCCAGCTCGCCGTTCCAGACCTCCAGCCAGGAGCCGGCAAAGCTGGTCATGTAGGTGGGCAGGGCCGTCCGGGCGAAGCCCTCGAACATGGGCCGGTAGCCGATGAGCAGGGCCAGGCAGAAGACGATGCGCAGCCACCAGCGCGGCTTGAAGAACCGGCAGCTGCCGGGCTGCTCCGCCAGTTCCCCGGCGCCGGCCACCAGGTGGAAGAAGAAGCAGAAGAAGAACACCGCCATGGCCAGCCGGGCCACGTCCTTTTCGAAGAACAGCGCCCCCACGTCCAGCACGTCCTGGACCACCTGGTCCATGAAGAAGGTCTGGGAGGATTCGATCAGGGCCAGCATGTCAGCGCCTCCGGGCGAACTGCGCGCCCAGTTGGCGCAGCGCGCGGGTGTTGCCGCGGATCCAGCCCCGGTCGATGACCTCCTCGAAGGCCCGCTGGGCGTCGTTCTCGCCCATGAGGAACATGATGGAACGCTGGTTCTGCAGGATCAGGGAGTTGCCCTGGAACTTGGCCTCGGTGGCGGTCAGCTCGGCCTGCAGGCTGGCCAGCTTGGTGACGTCCACCGTCGGTTCCTGGTTGATCGTCTGGATGTCGGTTTTGATGCGCTTGATCTTCTTCACGTCCTCGATCAGGTTCAGGTTCTCGGCCTTGAACTGCTGGAGGATCGCGGTCTTCACCCCCTGGGCCCGTTTGGACTGGCGCAGCAGGGAATTGACCTTGGCCCGGTACCAGGGATCCTTGGCGTAGCGGGGGTTCAGCAGCATGTTCTGGTAGAAGGCGTAGTTGTCCCAGAGCTGCTGGACCTGCTCGGCGCTCATGATGCTCAGGCTGGTCCCGCGCCGGATATCGTCGATGCCCTGGACGCCGTCGAACCAGGGGCAGTCCGCCACCCGCAGCACGTCGATCCAGCCGTAGTTGCGCCAGTCCTTGAGCCCCATGTAGGCGGCCTTGAAGGCCATCAGCTGCTGGCCGCTGCTGCGGATGATCTGGTTCCACTGGCTCAACACCTGGATCAGCTGGGCGGTCCGCTGGGCGAAGGCCGCCCCGTCGTGGAACACCCAGGCCCCGGCCGGCGCCACGCTGGCCGGGATCACCGTGATCCAGCCCAACGCCATGCCCGGCAGCACCACCCGCCGCAACGATGCCCATGCCCATGCCCATCCCGTGCGCCTCATGCGATCCCCCTGGCCGCGGCATAGTCCTGGACCTTGCGCAGCCGCAGCTCCTTGCCCGGGATGGTCCGGCCTTCGCAGGCCTCCACCAGTTGGCGGGTGCCCTCGACCATGCCGAAACGCTGGAAGAAGGCCGTGCGCAGGGCCTTGTCCTCGGCGTCGGTGGTGGCGAACCAGTAGGCCGCCGGGGCGATCTCCACGTTCAGCACCCGGGTGAGGCCGCGCCGGCTCCAATAGAAGACCTCGCGCCGCCGCTCGTCCTGCTGCAGGCTTTCGTGCAGGCGCTTCTGGTGCTCGGACAGGCCCAGGTCCACGTCGAAGTAGGTGGGCTCGGAGAAGCCCTTGTAGAGGAACTGCTCGGCCATGGTCTGCAGCAGCTTGCGGGCCTCGCCGTGCTTGATGTCGTTGGGGGTCTGGGTGCTCAGCACCACGAAGCCGTTGAACTTGCGGATGGTGCGGAACATCATCTCCACCACCGCGAAGAACGAAGGATCGGCCAGGAACGACCAGGCCTCGTCGATGATCACGATCTTGCGTTCCTGCAGGGTACTGGGGTTGATGATCCGGTTCCAGATCACCCCCATGAGCGCCGCCACGAAGGGCCGGGCCAGGAGCGGATCGTCCTCGATGCCCTCCAGCTCGAAGTAGACGTATTTGGCCGAGGACACCGAATCCTGGCCGCTGTCGAAGAACTGGTCCCGGGGCGCGCGGGTCCACAGCTCCACCGCGTCCACGAACTGCGGCGCCTCGGCGCGCAGGAAGGTGAGCAGGCTGGACAGCGGCCGGGGCGGCGGCAGCGGGGAATCCGGGTCCTTGTCCCGGGCCCGCAGGTACTGCCGGCACTGGTTCTCGAAGTCCCGGAAGAAGCCGCCGCGCCCGGAGGCCTCGCCGCCCTTCAGGGCCCGGTCCAGGAGGTTCTTCTGGGTCGGGTCCAGGGCCCGGCCCTGCCCCACCAGCGCGTCCAGCCAGGCCTCGAAGAACAGCATGGCCTGGGCGACCGGGCACGGCAGGAAGCCGCCGTCCGGCAGCGGCTGCAGGTAGAGGCCCTCCCGCTGCTGCCGTTCCTTTTCCTTCAGCGCCCAGGCCAGCGGGCACGGGTTGAACCGGAACTGCCCGCCGCGGATGCGCATGACCGCCACCTCGCCGGGTATCTCCTGGGCCATGAGCTCGAAGATCGGGCCGTAGCTGTTGCCCTTGTCCAGCACGTAGCCCTGGGATGGGAACATGGCGTTGCCCACCAGGAACATGTTCATGAGCAGCGACTTGCCGGAACCCGGCAGGCCCAGGACCGCCTTGTTCCAGCTGGGCTCGTGGGCGGTGAACAGGCTGTAGGCGTAGGTCCCGCCCTTGCGGTCGCCGAAGATCATGAAGGGCTTGCGGTCGCCGGCCCCCAGCCGGAACAGGAACGCCGAGTCCCCCACGTTCAGCGAGGTGACCAGGTTGAAACGCTGGCAGTAGCTGCCATTGCCCGGGATCGAGCCCAGATCGGCGAACACCCGGTGCCGCGGCCCCTCCTCCAGGCAGTCCGCCCCGAAGATCAGCTTCATCTGGCTCTGGACCTTGGCGGAACGGTCCTCCAGCTCGCTCAGGCTGTCGCCGTCCACCAGCAGGCTGAAGTACCAGTTGAACGGCGCCGCCCCCTCCATGCGCACCGTCCCCAGGAAGTGCCGGGCCTCGGCCTCGTATTCCGCCGCCTCCCGCTGCCGGGACGCCAGGGCGCCGGCGAAGCCCTGGAACAACTCGATCCGGCCGGCCATCCTGGCGAATTCCAGGGAGCGCCAGGTCTGGGTGATGGTGAAGGGGAAGGCCAGCTCGTCCTGGAAGCGCCGGAACACGTAGCCGACGCTGATCCGCGGAGGCACCTTCCAGGTGAGCACCTTGGTCGGGCGGTCATTGACCCGGTAGACCCGCTCCGAGGAATCCCGGTGCGAGGCGCAGGCCTGGGTCACCAGCGGCAGCCGGGGATCCAGCGGCGGCGGCGCCGCGTCCACCCGGTTGGTGAGCCGGTAGAGCACCTGCAGGCACTGTTCCTCGTCCAGCATGCGCAGGCCGAAGCCCATGCGCGGCCGGGCGGTCTGGAAGGCCAGCAGGTTCTCCTCGAAGGTCTTGAGCACCCGGCGGACGAAGCGGGCCTGGGCGCGCAGGTCCACCAGACGCAGGAACGCCGCCTGGGCGGGGTTGCGCAGCCGCCAGCGCTCCTGCTCCCGGTTCCGGGGGATGAAGTGGATCGCCCAGTAGATCTCGTCCTGGTAGATCACCCGCCGGGACCAGTAGTCGCTGGTGTTGTCGCACAGCAGGCGCAGCGCCGCGGAATCCCGGGACGGTTTGGTCAGCTCCGGCGGCAGGCCGCGCCGACGCTGGAACAGGTTCTGCACCTCCCAGCTGCCGCCCCGGAATTCGCCGTCCTGGTTCTCGGGATTGAAGGCGTCCATGGCCCGGCGCACCGCGTTGGAGGCCATTTCGATGCCCTCCTCGCCCAGCGGCTCCGGGTCCAGGCCGTCCATGCGGTAGAGCGCCAGCAGGCCGTGGTTCTTGCACAGGATGAGCGGCCGGGAGGGATCGTAGCCCTCCTCCCGGCGGAAGAAGTCGTAGAACAGCACCTCGTTCTCCAGGTTGCTTTCCAGATCGTTCCAGTTGCGGAACAGGATGCCCAGGTCCTTCACCAGTCCCATCTAGTCCTCCACGCCTTCCACCCGCTGGTAGCTGGGCGCGAAGCTCGACACCCGCGGCTGGAACCGGTGCCGCAGGCGCAGCCGGAGCATGGGCAGGACGATGCGGTCCTGGGCGTGGGCCAGGTGCAGCACGAAGCCCGTCGCGAGCGCGCCCAGGGCGAAGGCGATGGCCCCCGCCCCGCTCCACTGATTGACCAGCAGCGCGCCCAACGTGCCCACGGTGGCCAGGGTCAGGACCAGGTGCACGGGAATGCCCAGGACCATCGGCGCCCCGTGCAGATAGCGGTAGATCAGAACCTCCCGCATGGCGTCAGCCCACGTAGGCGGCTGCGGCGCCCAGCAGGACCGAGGCGCCCACGGTGCCGATGAGGTACCACAGGGCGCCCTCATCCTTCTTGGAGAACTTGACCGCGGCCAGGACCAGGCCGCTGACCATGACGATGGCGCTCATGACGCCCAGGCCCAGCTTCAGGATGTTCATGAAGGTGGTCTTGGCCTTTTCGGCCTCGGCCTCCAGGGCCTGGGCCGCCAGGGCGTTCATGGCGCCGAGCCAGACAGCCGTGGCCGCCACCTTCAGCGCGGCGGGAATGCGGAACCTCATCGGGACTCCTGATGGGTGAAGGGGCTCGCGCCCAGGGGTTGCGGTTCGGCGGGGCGGGCCGGGGCCCGGCCCAGGATCTGGGCCGAAAGGAGCTCGTTGAGGCGCACCACGTCCACCAGGATCGTGATGGCCCGGCCCTTCCCCTTCACCCGGATCGGGATGACACAGCGGGTGAGCTCGGCGTCGCCCTGCCCCCGGGACAGCTGATAGAGGCAGTTGCGGCTGATCGGCAGGCGATCCTGGACCTTGGACAAGGGGAAGAAGCCGCCCAGTTCCAGCAGCTGGGCCAGGGTGGACCTGGCGCCGCAGTCGAAATCGACGCCGGGCTTGCGCCAGAGCTGCATGACGGGGGGTGGTGGTTCAGTCTTTTCAGGGTCGTAGGTCATGGTCCTGTCCCAAGCAGGACCATTTTGGTTATCTGGAACTGTATGTCAAGTGTGGATAGTTTGGTATAAATAAAGCCTACCCGTCGAACCAGCGGTTGCCCGCGCCCGGAGTCCACCCGCACCCGGCCGGTCCGGCGGAATGAGGCGCGCCAGGCCACCCTCCAGCGGCCCTGGTAGGGTTAAACGGGAGGAATGCCCCATGCGCTGGTTCCGATTGCGCAGCTTCGGCCGCGAAGGCCAGACCGGAAACGAGGTCTGTGTGGTCCAGGGCGATGCGCTGGCCACGGACGCGCGACTCCTGTTCGCCCAGGCTCGGGGCGTGCCCGCGACCGTCTTCCAGCAGGCGCCCCGGGATCCCGAGGACGCCTTCGACCTGGACTTCTTCTACCCCCATGCCCGCAGCAAGCTGTGCGTCACTGCCACCCTGGCTGCAGGTTTCGTCCATTTCGCCGGGCATCCCGGCACCCGCAGCCTGACGGTGGGACTCGCCACCCTTCCCGACCACCTGACCCTCCTGAAGCGGGACACGGGGATCTTCCTGCGGGTCCAGGCCCATACCCCGCCGGCCATCCGCCTGGATCGCGAGGCGATCCTGGCCATGCTCGGACTCGGGGCCTCCTCCCTGGTGGGCGATCTGTCCGTGAGTTCGGTGGGCAGCCCCAAGCTGCTGGTGGAGGTCCAGGACCGGGCCACGCTTTGGGCCCTGGAACCAGACCTGGCGGCCGTGTTCCGCTGGGGAAGCGAGCACGGGATCAGCGGCTGCTACGCCTACTGCCGGCTGCAGCCCGGCACCTTCGCCGGGCGGAATTTCAACCACCTGGACCCTGCCCTGGAGGATGCCGCCACCGGCACTGCTGCCGGCGCCCTGGCGCTGCACCTGAAGCAGGACCTGGTCATCGAGCAGGGGGACCCCCTGGGCAAACCCTGTTCTGTGTATGCCGCCTACCAGGGTGAGACGGTGGAGATCGGAGGGCGGGTGGTGCTGCTTCGGGAAGAGACGCTGGCGGACAGGGAAGTCCAGTCACCCGGACGGGTCCCATAACAGCTCGATGGGATTTCGCGCCAGGGCGGGCCACCGGTCCGGAGGATCGCCCTATTCCAGTTCCACCACCCGGCCTTCCAGGCGCGCCCGCTCCGCGGCGAAGACCACCGCATGGCCCCGCAGGGCCTCCCGGGCATCCACGGCGATGTGCGCCTCCCCGGGGTAGGCGATGGCCTGGAGCCAGTCTCGGACGATCTCGGCATCCTCGGGATGGTAGCCGGCCGGCGCCACGCAGGCGATTCGCCGCGCCGGGGAGCCGTCGAAGCAGGTCACCTCAAGGCTTCCCAGGGCCTCGTCGTAGAGCAGTTCCCCCCGATCACCCTGGATGCGAGTGCGCCGGCCGTTGCTGGCCGAAAAGCCGCTGAGGGTGACGGTGGCGGTGGCACCCCCGGCGAATTCCAGGAGCACGGTCTGGTGGTCCACGACGTCGTTGTCGGTGCGCCATACGCAGGAACCGTAGGGACCGCCGCGCACAGCCTCCAGATGCGCTTCCAGAGTATGGACCGCGCTGACATCCCGGGCCGGCCAGGCTTCCAGGTCACCCTCCAGGTAGAGGCGCCGGGCCGAGTAGAGGCAGGCGGCGCCGAGCCCGCAATCCAGGCAGCGGGCGGCGCTGCCCGCCGGTGCGCGCTCAGGACGGAAGTAGGCCAGGCCGCCGAACGAGGCAACCCGACGGCACGGAGCAGCCGCGAGCCAACTGACCAGGTCCAGGTCGTGGCAGCACTTGTGCAACAGCAGGAAGGTGTTGCGGGCCTCCCGCGCCCAGCGGCCGCGCACGTAGTTGTGGGCGAACCGGCGGTGGCCGATGGCCTCCATGTGCTCGATGTGCATCACCCGTCCCAACGCCCCTCCAGCGATCAGGGCCTTGAGGGTCCGGTAGCTGTCCAGATGGCGCAGGGTATGGCACACCGACAGCACCACGCCGGCCCCGCGCTGGGCGGCCTCAATCGCGAGGCAGTCCTCCAGGGTGGCCGCCATGGGCTTCTCCAGGAGCAGGTGCCAGCCTCGCCGCAGGCTGGCAATGGCCGGACCGGTGTGCTGGTTGTCCAGGGTGGTGATGATGGCGGCGTCACATGCCAGGTCCCGGCCTTCCATGGCCTCCCAGGAGGCCAGGACGTCCGCGGCTGGCAGGGCGAATTCCCGGGCGAAGGCCTCCCGACGCCCCCGATCGGGCTCCGCCACCGCCGCAACCGCCGCCCCTTGGGCGGCGGCATGGCGCGCCAGGGCGATACCACGGGTGCCCGCGCCGATGACCGCGACTCTCAGGTGATCCCCCATGGCAAGCTCCGTGGTTCCAGCGAAACTAACGATCTTCTTACACTGAACCGGCTGACGGTCACCCTCATCGACATATGAGGATGCTATACTTTGGGAACCTTAAAAGTAACTTCATCCCGTACGTCCAAATCCCCCAGGGACGTAACCCGGTCAATTCACTCCGGCTTGCAGCCCCTGGGGATGATTATGAGGCTTAATGCTCAGGGGGATAGGATGGCGCTTGAATCAATTTACAGTTTCTTGACCTATCCCAAAAAGCATCAGCCCGACGAGCCGCTGGGGCCAGGCACTGAGATCAGCATTGGTGCAGGCAAGTTGGGCACTATGCTAGACAGCATTTTCCGCAATGCGGAGCAGGATTGCGTCATTCCAATTATGTTCATTTCCGACGGTGCAAGACAGGAAAATCCAGTAAGATCAGATTTATTAGCGCTTATGGCTGCCCCCTCTCTTGTGACGGCATCACCTCTTGCTATAAGACTACAGCGGGCCACCTCTGGAACATCGGGGATGGGCTTGATGTTTATTTGCCTAGGGGACGATGGTGGCCATAGAAGAATTGTCATATCCCGCTTTCCAGCCGACGAAGGCGTGGTCGCGGAACGGTCCTCAATCGAACTCACAGTGCAGTTCGTCGAGCAGGTTTTTCTGAAAAACGCATATTCGTACAAGGCTGCTACCTTCATTGCGAAAGATGGAGCCGACCAGCTTTGGAAAGGGCATCTTGTGGACCGCCAAATCAATCATGGTAGCAAAGCTGTTGCGGATTATTGGATCGTAGACTTCCTTATGTCGGAGTTCGCAACCACCGCCGCAGCCGGAACGAAACGCCTAGCAATTGCTCTCCGTGATGCATCCACCTCCACTTCTAGTCTGACAGTAAAAAAGGAAATAGCGGCGGCTGCGAACTTGGCAGGGAATGTACCCCGTAGTGCCATGACGATTGACGACTTCTGCCAGCAGTTCCATTTTTCGGACGTGACTAGGCAAGCAATTATATCCAAGGTTAAACCACCCCGACTAGTAAATGAAAGGTTTCGATTCGATGCAAAAGAGTTTGCACGTAATTTAGCATACAAGCAAATTAAACTAAGTAATGGAGCGTTGCTAACGGCCCCAGCTGATAGGTTCGAAGAAGTATTCAACGAAACTAGACACAAGGATGAGCACACCTTCTCGACCACGGGAGCCATTATTGACGAACGTCTTAGGAGAATAAGGTGAAAATTGAAGAACTTCGTGCTGAGTACGAATATCGCTATGCAAATATATTACAGAAATTAGCATACCATCTCACAGAACAATTAAAAGACTATTTGCATGAAATTCCGAGAATTGACAGGATTGGTGCTCGTGCAAAAAGTCCAGATCGTTTCATCGCTAAGTCAACGAGGGCTTTCAAGGATGGTGGAGTGAAATACGAGCACCCGCTAGAGCAGATTCAAGACCTTGTTGGAGCCCGCGTAATCGTATTTTACAAACAAGATGTGGATGTAGTCAGTGATGTCATTGAGCGTTACTATATTCCAATCGAGCGCAGAGACTTGATTCCAGAATCCGAAAGTGAATTTGGTTACTTTGGGAAGCACTATATCCTTGCCTTACCAGAGGACTTATTTGATGACAATGCTGATCGATCCAAAACGCCAACCTTTTTTGAACTTCAGGTAAAAACATTGTTTCAGCATGCCTGGAGTGAAGCGGAGCATGACCTTGCATACAAACCAAACAAGCCTCTTACTCGCCTTCAGAAACGTCAGGTTGCGTTGACCTCTGCCCAAGCATGGGGTTCGGATCATATGTTCGCCCAACTTCACCACGAATTAAACGATGCTCCTCCTCTAACGGTATGAGGCGAAGCATAACTGCTTCCATAATCCCATTCAAATAAATCAACCAATATTTGTATGCGGTCGGATCATTCTCTCAGCAAGGACCACGGACTTAAGCACTGATATTGCTTCTTTTTGGAAGATCAGGAATTGACAGATGCCAGCCAGAAGGACAGGGGATTCATGCGACCATGCACCCGAATTGATTCCGACTAATCCGGGGAAAGCAGGCAGAAATCCCTAATTGCTGTTTAAGGATTCAGATCGGGACAATTTGCTTCTCTCCCACTGGGCCTGGAACTCGGCACTGAGCGATTCCAGGTCGACGTAGACCAGCGACCGCTTCTCGCCCATGGGGATCTTCACGAAGCACTTCCGGTAGGGCCTGTCCGAGGAGTACCAGTACTTCAGCCGGTTGCCGTCGATGGGGATCCGCCCCTCCACGTCCTTGAGCTTGAACAGCCCCCCCATCCGGAAGAGCTCATCCTTCGGGGTCTCCTGGTCGTCCTTGTCGAAATCCCGGCCCTTGACCTGGATGCGTTCCATCAACCGCGGACCGTCCTACTTCGGCTTGATCATGAATCATCCTGTGTGTTTATTTAAGTTGGATTAAGCAGGGGGGTGAGCCCAGCTTGGACTCCGTAGCATTCTAGACCACCGTGGCCAAGAGGGAAGCCGATTCCTGGTCATGAATGTGGCGGCCCCCGCGAACTCCATTCGGGCCGGAACCTTCCCATCGCTTCCCTCACCTCTATGCATCCATCCGGGGGCAAGGCCATGGGACTCTCCGCAGGAAGCCTGAAGCGAATGAAAGCCAAGCGAACGAAGTTCGCCGGCTTGGTGCTCTATGACGCCTGTTTCGCCAAGCTGGCCCAGGAAGCCGGCATCGAGGTGACCGTCGTCGGTGATTCCGTGGGCATGTGCGTTCTGGGGAACACGACGACCGTGGCGACCACCATGGACGACATCGTCTACCACGTTGGGGCCGTGGCCAAGGGGCATGGCGAAGGGCTGCTGATCGGGGACCTCCCCTTCATGAGCTACGCCACGCCGGAAATGGCGGTCCGGAACGCGACCCTGCTCATGCGGGCCGGCGCCCACATGGTCAAGTTGGAGGGCGGTTGGCCATGGGCGGCCGAGACGGTGGCCTTCCTGGTGCAACGGGGCATCCCGGTCTGCGGTCACATCGGCCTGACGCCGCAGTCCTTCCACAAGCTCGGGGGGCATCGGGTCCAGGGCGAGGTGCCCCAAGAAGCCGACCGGATCCTGGAAGAAGCCAGGGCCCTGCAGGAAGCCGGCGCCGAGATGCTGGTCCTGGAATGCATCCCCGAGGACCTGGCCGCCACGATCGTGGGCAGCCTCCAAATACCCATCATGGGCGCGGGTGCGGGCGCCCACTGTGATGGCCAGGCCCTGCTCGCCTACGATGTCCTGGGCCTGTCCGGCAACGCGTTCGGGTTCGCCAGGAACTACCTGGAGCATGGGGCCAGCGGGCCCTTGGCGGCATTCCGCCAATTCGGCGAGGAGGTACGGTCCGGACTTTTCCCGGACGATGAGCACAGCTTCGGGACGGAAGGGACGAAGCCGGCCTGACCCCCCATCCGATCCAGGCCTGGAGCCGGATGCGCGCGCCAAAGCCCGCATCCAGGACGTGGGCATGGTGGCCCGGTTGCGCGTCCTCTCAGTCTGGGCATGGTGGCCAGGTTGCGCGGCCTCTCAGTCCAGGACGCGCCTTTCCAAGGCGGGGTGCGGCTCTTGTGGAAATGACGTCGTTTCAATCCCTTATTTACACTAACCATACATACCTTGATGACCCCGGAGATGTCCGTATGATCTCTGGGGAGCCAGCCATGACCCCGATCCTTCCCGCCTCCGCCTCCATCTACTCCCCGCTTGTCCTGCGCTACGCCTACGACGCGTGGGTCCTGGGCATCAGCAACCGCTTCGCCTGGAAAGCCCCCACGGCCAGGCTGCGCCGGCACTTCGAAGCCCATGCCCGGGACCGCCATCTGGAGGCCACGGCCGGCACAGGGTATTTCCCGGACCGTTGCCGCTTTCCGGTGGAATGCCCGGATATCACCCTGGTGGACGTGAACCCCCATTGCCTGGCCGTGGCCGCCAGGCGGCTGGTGCGGTTCAAGCCGAAAACCATCCTCGCGGACCTGATGGCCCCGCTCCCCCTCCCGCTCGAAGCGTTCCACAGCATCCACGTGGGCTACCTCTTCCATTGCCTGCCCGGCCCCTTGGCGGCCAAAGGCCGGGTGCTGGAAACCCTCTGGCCCCACCTCCACCCCGATGGATCCCTGTTCGGCAGCACGCTCCTCCCGGACGGGGGCAACGCCTTCGCGCGCGGTCTCACCAGGATCTACAACCGCAAGGGAATCTTCGGTAATGCCGCAGACACCCTGGAAGGGCTGAGGGACATCCTCCGCGCGCACTTCCCGATCGTCGCCCTGGAAAGGGTCGGGCAGGCGGCACTCTTTGTGGCTCGAAAGCAGTGATCATTTTTTCAAGGGGATCTTCGTGGCCAGGACCAAGCTCGACCTTCCGGACCGGTTCCATTTCAAGACCGAGATCGGCGTCCGCCCATCGGACCTGAACCGCGGCGGCCATCTGGCCAACGACGCACTGTTTGGCCTCATGAACGAGGCCCGGGTGCGGTTCTACGGCAGTCTTGGCTTCCGCGAGGATGACGTGGACGGCGCCGGGACCCTCATGTCGGACGCGGTGATTGTCTTCAAGGCCGAAGCCTTTGCTGGCGACACCTTGGCCTTCGAGGTGACGGCCGGGGAGTTCTCGCGTATCGGCTGCGACCTCTTCTACCGGGTGACCAACACCCGGACCGGGGTGGAAGTGGCCCGGGCCAAGACCGCAATCGGCTTCTTCGACTACGGCGCCAGGAAGCTGGTGGCGGTACCCGATGGGTTCAGGAGCAGGTTCGTCGAGATCTGATGGGGCATTCCATGGATGGACGATGCAATTTCGGAATCATTCATTAGTAGATGTTGTTTTTATTCACTAATTTAAATTTTATCGCTTTTAATTCAATTTTTCCACTTGCGCTTACTAAACGGTAAGCTACCTTGGGCAGGTCCACATTCCAGCGTGGGCGCCCGCCAGGGCCCAGGAGCACCTTGAAACCTGTCGATCCCGAACCCTCAAATCCCATGGAGAAGGAAAATGGCCGGAACCGGCTGATCGATGCCGCCATCGCGCTCTTTTCGCGAAGGGGGTACGACGGTGTTTCCATCAACGATATCGGCAAACACGCTGGTGTAACCGCTCAGCTTATCTACCATTATTTCCGATCCGGCAAGCGAGGGCTTTATCGGGAAGCCTATTTAACGTCCCTAAACCACCTGATGGAGCTCTCCATCCGGAACCTGCCGGAGGCCCCCGATCCGTTTGCCCCTGACGCCAAGCTCGTCGCTGTGGAGGGGATCGCGACCTTCATCCGCAACATCGTCACGGCCGCAGGCAATCCCCTGGACCCCAGGGAGAACGAGATCGTGCTCCTGAGCTATCGGGAGTCGTTCGAACTCCCGTCCGACTTCCAAGAGGAGATCATGGCGCAGATCTGGATTTCAGTTGCGCGGATCCGCACCTTCCTGACCCTCCTGGCCCCCGGACTCACCCCGTTGTCCCTTTCCCTGCTGGCGACGGCCGTGACGGGTCCGCTCTACCACGAACGCATGATCACGGGGATCCAGACCCGGCTCCGCAACGGGACCATCGTCCCGGCCGAGACCAAGGCGGAGTTCTTCATCGCCTATGCGCTCCGGGCGCTGGGCGCGGACAGGGATCTGCCTACAGGTCACCGGTATTGCAGCGCGAACGTGGACAGGCTCCTGTTCTCCCTGGTCTGACTTCTTTTCACCCCCAGGAAGGCGCATGCCTCTGCCCGGAGGCAGCCAAGGCCTCGCCTTCCAACAACTTTTTATAGGAAACAAACCATGACCATCCGCACCGCGGCTTCCCCAGAGGCCCAGACCCCTCCCTGCCCTCCCCGCCAGATCGGACAGGACTTCGACCAGAACGGCCACCACTCCACCCTCGGAGAGATGATCCAGATGGACGGATTCTTCCCGGTGGATGAGATCATCGACCGCCTGCCATTCCGTCGGCCGACCATCTGGAAATGGGCCAAGCAAGGATCTTTCGCCTCCTGCTTCAAGCGTGTCCAGGCGGAAGGCGGGAGCGGCAGCCTCCTGCTGATCCACCTGGGCCAGTTCTCGAGCCACTTTGAGGCGCTGGCGGAACAAGCGCGGGAGGACGATTCGAGGAACGGCCTCCCCGGGGACCGGGCCTGGGACGACATCAGTGGCCTGGAGGAACTCGCCGAACTGCTGCTCGGGGCCAAGCAGCTCTGAGGTATTCGGGGGCCCCTGCCCGCTCCCGTCCCAGCGGAACACCTGCGGTTTCGGGCCCAGACCGCAGATGTTCCGCAGCGCTTCCGGCATATCCAGCCAGAGAATTCCCAGTCCTTGATCCGACGGCTCCCGGGCTGGAGGAAGCGGGGAAGAACCCCGGGGAAGATCGAACAGTTGGTCCGCTCTAGAACAGCCTGGGGGGTCAGGCCACCTGATTGCCGGCCAGATCCATGGGCACGGAGCTTCCCCATGGACCTGGCCGGCGCCTATGGCAGTGAGAAGACCTTCCGGGTCGTTAAATATTCAATCAGCTCCAGGCTTACTCGCGCATGATTGGCCTTCCACTCCAGGTGAGCAGGGGGTCCCACGTGGTCCGCCACGGCCAGCACCGCGCCGCAGGGAATTCCGGCTTCGTGGCAGGCGGCAAATACCCCCGTCAGCTCAAGGTTTTCGGCGGCTGCGAAGCTCGCAAGCCGGTTCGCGCCCTCCATCGTCCGGGTGATGGTCATGGGGACAGCAACCGTATGAACGGGAAGCTCCAGGGACACGGGAAAGGCCAGCGTGGCTGGCCAACGGACCCGTTCGATGGCCGGCCGGTATGCGTGACCGGCCACTTCCTCCAGGGAGATGGAGAGGGCTTCATCGGCTTCGATCAGGTCCCCGATCGCCAACTGCTGGTCATAGGCGCCGCAGGTCCCGACGAAAAGCACGTGGGACGGTTTCAGTTTCGCAAGCAGGCCCGCCGTCATCACGGCTGCCGTCACGGCACCGACGCCCGCGCACCGCACCTGCCAGCCTAAAGGCGGATCCAGGTCCAGGCCGGCAAGCTCCGGCGGAAAGGCGGCAAGCAGCAGGGGCCGCTGGCCGTCGGTGAAGGTGTCACGAGCGCCTGCGTGAGGGCGCGGGTTGAGGTCCGGGCGCGACACACCACCCTTTCGACGGCCTTCACGATGGCGGTTGGTTTGAGCATGAGGTCGCCCCTCCTGATCCCGGTTCCTGGAACGTGTAGGGAGAAGGCGGGATGTTCCCCTGGGCGGGACATGATTCCGCCATCGCTTGGGTGGTCTGTTCGTTTTGCCAACGATAGGTGAAAGAACAAGGGAGATGCTTGGGTGATGACACGTTCCTGGACCAAGCGTTCGAGGCGGGGCTGGCCTGGGGTCACTTGGCCCCTGGGTCATGCGGAGCGGTATCCGGAAGCACGCGGTCCTGGAACATGCGCTGGCGGGCCTTGGCGATGGACTGGTGGAGCTTGGTCTGGAGGACTTCCCTTGAGGGCAGCACGGTCAGGTATTCGGCTACATGGATCCCGCTCTTGTCCAGTTCCAGCAACTCGATCTGCTCCTGCTTCTTGCCGGTGCACAGGATGATGCCCAGGGGCGGGTTCTCGTCGGCCTCCTGCTCGTGCCGGGCCAGCCAACGCAGGTACAATTCCATCTGACCCTTGAACTCGGGCCGGAACTCACCCACCTTCAGGTCGATGGCCACCAGGCGCCTCAACTTGCGGTTGTAGAAGAGCAGATCGACATAGAAGTCATCGTGATCGATCTGGAGCCGCTTCTGCCGCGCCACGAACGTGAAGCCCGCCCCCAATTCCAGAAGGAACAGCTCTATTTCCCGCAGGATGGCATCCTCCAGATCCCTTTCCAGGTAGCGGTCCTGCAGCCCCAGGAAGTCCAGCAGGTAAGGGTCCTTCAGCAGCAGCTCAGGCGAGGGCCGCTGATCCTGGCGCAGGGCCTCAAGGTCATGACGAATGGTTTCATCGGGCTTCTTTGAGAGGCTGGAGCGCTCGAAGAGGAGGGACTGCATGCGCTCCCGAAGTTGGCGCACGCTCCACCCCTCGAGACGACACAATGCCACGTAGAAGTCACGCTTTAGGGGTTCCTCGAGGTAGATGAGCTCCTTCAGGTGGGACCAGCTCAATTCTCTCGATAGCGTCGAGACCATCCCCTCCTCGTCGAAGGCCTGAGCGAAGCGCACCATGTGGTGCAGGTTCTTTCTTGAAAATCCGCCTCCGTATTCCAGCGTCAATTGTCTCGACAGCGTAGAGACTATCTCCTCCCCGTAGTCCGCCCGCTCGGCACCCAGCACTTCCCGATGGATGCGGCACCCCACCTGCCAGTGGAGCATGGTCAGCTCCGCATTCAGCGACACCGCCGCCCGGGTGCGCGCGGTCTCGATGAGCTGTCGGATCTCCCGGATCAGGGGGGTGTCGTTCAGGCGTTCGAAGTGGGCTTGCTCAGGCATGCGTGGACAACCTCCATGACCAGACACAAGCCCCTGGCTGGCCAGGGGCCGACGGAAAGCATAGTCCGGCGACGCGTCAGAGGAAGGGTTGGCGCGGAAGGAAAACCCCGAGGTGGTCAGCCACGGTAGTATTTCCCAGGCGTTACCCCGAAGTGCCCCCGAAACCCGGCAATGAAGGCGCTGACGCTCTCATAGCCCACCTCGAAGGCCACGGTCGTGACGGATTCGCCCGCCCCCAGGCGTTCCAGGGAGGCCAGCAGGCGCGCCAGGTTGCGCCACTGGCCGAAGGTGAGGCCGGTTTCGGCCAGGACATGCCGGGCCAGGGTGCGACGGGACATGCCCGCCTCGGCGGCCCAGGCCGCCACGTCGCAGCGCTTGCCGGGATCCAGCAGGAGCGCGCGGGCCAGGCGCACCAGCCGGGGGTCCTGGAACATGGGCAGGTAGAGCGGTTCGGGACGGGCGTTGGCCAGTTCGTCCAGGAGCACCGCCAGCAGATGGCCGGTCCGGTCCGGGTCCGCGACGGTCTCGCGGATTCGGTTGAACAGGGCACCCAGGAAGACCGAGCAGACGTAGACCCGGGGTTCCACGGGCAGCCGGGCGCAATGGCGCGGGGCGATCAGGAGCTCCACGGCAAGCACCGGGCCATGGCCGATCCCCATGTGCAGCACGCCCGGAGGCACCCACCCCAGCCGCCCCGGGAGCATCACCCAGCGCCCCTGCCCCGCGTCGGTGGTCATGAGCCCGCGTTCGATGAGGAAGACCTGCCCCTCCTCGTGGCGATGCCAGGGCGTTTCCTGCGTGGTCGGATCGTCGGACTCCAGTACCGTGATGCCTGGATCCCACATGGAAGCCTCCGCCATTGGCCCAATGGCGATATAAGTTGGCAGGATGCCGTCAGAAAGTCAAAAACCTGGGGCCTAGAGTTGGAAGCGTAGCGCCACCACCCCCTGGAGGACCCCATGGCCATCGATCTCACCCTGTCGCTGGATCTGAGCAGCCAGCCTTTCCGGAACCCGGATTCACGTTCGACCCACCTCTTCGCCTTGGGCCACTTCGGGACCCACCTGGACAAGGCTTCGCCCGAGCCCCTGCCCCTGGATCTGCTGGAACGGCCAGGCGTCCTCGTGGACGCGCACGCCGCGGGCGCGGACATCGGCCTGGACAGCCTGGCAGGGGTGGACGTCCGGCCCGGGGATTTCGTCCTGATCCACACGGGCCACCTCCAGCGCAATCCCTACGGCTCCCCGGCCTACTTCGACGGCCACCCCCAGCTGCACTGGGCGCTGGTGGAGGCCCTGGTGGCCCAGGGGGCGCGCCTCATCGGCATCGACGCCCCGGGCCTGCGGCGGGGCCGGCCGGAGCACGCCGAAGTCGACCGCTGGTGCGAGGAGCGGAACGTCTTCGTGGTCGAGAACCTGACCCGCCTGGAGGACCTGGCCCGCACCGGGCTCCGGCGGTTCCCCCTGCGCCTGGGCTGGATCGGCCACCGCGGAGGCACCGGCATCCCGGTGCAGGTGGTGGCCCGGGTGGATAGTTCCTCCCCTCGCATCACCTCATGAAGGATAGAAGGGCAGTCGCCCGCAGCGTGGATTCGTGAGCCTACCCCCTCATGCCCCCACCAGACCCGCCAGCACCCAGTTGCCGCTGGCGCAGGAAAGACAACCCGGATCCGCGTCAATCCGGTCCGCGATGGCCTGGATGCGGATCCTGGACTGTTCCAGGCGCTGCTCTTGGATGCGGATCTGGTCGATCTTGAGCCGCAGGGTCCGGACCATGTCCCCGGGGGCCAGGGCCTTGTCGCTGGAGGTGGGCAGAAGGCCCTTGATCTCTTTCAGGCTGAACCCAGCTTCCTGGGCGATTCGGAGGATCTGGAGCACCAGCAGGACATTGTCGGGGTACTCCCGGTAGCCGTTGGCCTGCCGCCTGGGGGAGCGGATCAGGTTCGCGGATTCATAGAAACGGATGCGCGAGGCGGAAAGGCCGCTCTGCTGGGCCAGTTCACCGTACAAGGGCTTATAACAAATGGTCGGTGATTCTAACAAAATCAAGAGGGTGGCTAACATCCCACTCTTTGCGGGCATGATTGGTACATGCGTTCACCCTGGCCAACGTGGCCAGGCTCTGGTGACCATTGGCAATCATTCAATTTCGCAGGGAAGCATGAATCCCTGAACCATGACGAAAGTCAGGCTGAGGTCGCCTTCCCAACAATCTATATAGAATCTGGCCTGCGGTAGCGGGCTTTGATGCCGGCGTGGCGGCACCAATATTCCCAGGCACGATCATAGCCTTCATTGGGTTTGGCATTGGCAAGGCGTTTGCAGATGATGTCAATCTCACCCTCGGTGAGAAATTTAACCGGCGGGAAACGGCTGGCCTGCATTTGCAGCCCGGCATTCACTTCCAGATACACAGCGGTATAGACCGCTTCGCGAACCGACCGGCCGATGACCGTGCAGCCATGGCCACGCATGAGGGCGGTGTTATTCTGTCCAAGGCATTCCGCGAAATCCCTGCCCATTGCCATGTTGGAGATCAGCATATTGGTGTCGCCAAAGGTCGCCTGCGCATCCCATACCGGTATCTGGGAGCCGATCGTCGCACAGCTATGAACGACGGGACGGAGCTTTTCACTGGTAACGCTGTAAGGAATCACGCTGCGGCTATGGCTGTGGACAACGGACTTGACATCCGGCCGTGCCTCGTAAATCGCGCTGTGGATGTATCTCTCCAGATAAGGCTTACGCGTATCACCGCCCAGGACCTCGTCGTCGAGGGTTATATCCATGACGTCTTCCGCGGTGATCAATTCTGGCGGTAGAGCGCGGGCAATGAGATAACGGCCAGGGTTTTCAGGATGGCGGGCGCTGACATGACCAAAAGCATCGACGACATTTTCAGCGGCCAGAATATGGTTGGCAGCGACGAGGTCCTCGATTAGGTCTCTGATTCTGGTCCCAGTATCCATGGATGTTTTCCTTATTCAATTAGGAACGATCGCTGACGGGACACGGGACCGCATTGGCAGGATAGACTGCGCCGAATACAGAGGAGATGTGATCGAGCCAGGGCATCGTCAGATCATCCTTGTATCAAGAAGATCGATAATCTCTTGGGTCGTTCCCGTCTCGCCGAGCCTCGGGAAAATAGTCGTGACACTGTTGGCGTGTGCACCGGCGCTCCGGTCGGTCATCGCATCAATGGCGAGCGTCACGTTGAATCCCAGTTCATATGCATGACGAGCAGTGGACTCGACCCCGATGCTAGTGGCGACGCCGGCGACGACCACCTGTGTCACACCCTGGCCCCTCATATAGTCTTCGAGGTCGGTGTTCGTGAATGCCCCCCATGTTCGCTTCGTCAACCCATGGTCCTGCGGCTGCCGGTCCAGTTCAGGAGCCAGATCAGTCCAATCGGCGGGCCGTTGTCCATGGCTTAGCACCTGCTCGGTCCGGCCCGACGCGGTACCGGCCACATGGACGAGCACGACGGGGAGGTCGTGATGGCGGAAGGCGCTGGCGAGCGCAGCCGCGTTCCGCACAATTTCGGCCATCGGGTGGAGGCTGGGAACCGAGATGATGCCCTTCTGCAGATCGATGACGATCAAGGCGGTTTTCGGGTCGAGCGTGGTGAGGGTCATAAGGATTCTCCTCCAGGGAGTAGCGTTGATGATAAAGCCAGTTGGAGACTTCCGTGCGGAACCCGGGCTAGTCCGTCGTACGACGGGCCCGCACCCGGTCGCCCGCCATAGGATCGAGACCCACCATGTCGATCAAGTCGAACAGGGCAACCACCCCAATAATGACGAACGCGATATGGAAATGGGCCATCGGAATGATGGCCGGGGCGGCCGGTCCGAATAGTGCGGCAATCCTCAGAGCGACCGCGCCGAGCGCGATCCCCATGGCCATCCCCATCTGAACCACCATGTTGAAGAGGGTATTGGCACCGCTCATCAAGTCCTCCGGCACGTCGGCGAAGGCGAGCGTGTTGTATGCGGTGAACTGCATGGAACGGGTCAGGCCGCTCACGAACAGCAGGGCGGCGATCAGCGGCAAGGGGGTGGCCGGCGTCAGCAAGGCGCAACCGAACAGGGTGGCCGCATTTAGGGTGCCATTGACGAGCATCGTGGTGCGGAATGGGAAGCGGCGCAGAATGGGCGTCGTCAGGGACTTCATGACCAGGTTCCCGGCAAAGACCGAGAGCACCAGCAGACCCGAGGCGAAGGGGCTAAGCCCGAATCCGATCTGGAACAGCAGAGGCAGCAGGAAGGGAACGGCGGAAATAGCCATCCTGAATAGGGACCCGCCCCGGAGCGTCACCAAATAGCTGGGGATCCTCAGCGACCGGAAGTCGATCAGAGGGTGGGCCTGGCGCCGGAAGTGGAACCTGGCCGCCATCCCGAAGAGCCCGGCACCCACCAGCAGCAGGCTGGTGAGCAGCCAGGAACCAGGCCCCCGGCTGACCCGTTCGAGACTGTAGATGAGTGCGAAGCAGGCCCCGCCGCTCAGGACGAAGCCCACCCCATCGAAGGGAAGCGAGGCTTCAGGCTCTTCTTTGGGAAGCAGCCGGAGCGCCCAGATGAAGGCGATCAGTCCCAGCGGCACGTTGAGGAAGAAGACCCAGTGCCAGGAGGCGTAGGTGGTGATGAAACCCCCCAGGGGAGGCCCAAGCACCGGCGCGGCGAGGGCAGGCCAGGTGATCGTGGCGATGGCGCTGATCAGTTCGTGTTTCTTGGCGGTGCGGAGGACCGCCAGCCTTCCGACCGGAACCATCATCGCTCCGCCGGCCCCTTGCAGGATGCGCGCGCAGGTAAAAGCGGTCAGGTTATGGCATAGCCCGCAGAGTATGGACGCCCCGGTGAAAATGACGATGGCCCAGGTGAAAACCGGTCGGGTGCCGAACCGGTCCGCCATCCAGCCGCTTGCCGGAATCAGGACTGCCAGGGTGAACAGGTAGGCCGACACGCCAATGTTCAGATCGACCGGATGGACGCCGAAAGACCTCGCCATCTGAGGCAAGGCCGTGACGATGACCGTTCCGTCAAGATTCTCCATGAAGAAAGCGCCTGCAACCAGAAGCGCCACTGCGGAAACACGTGAATTTGCAAGCTCGGGACGATCGGTAGCCAACACGTCTTCACACTCCATATGAGAACCGTCGCTCGATGGAGTGCGCTATAAACAGGAATAGGCACCCGTCCCGAACGAGGTCGGTAGGTGCGTGGGTTGACGTGAACGCTTACGGCCACTCGGATGGAGAGTAGAGGCACTGATAAAGTACGACCAATCGGTCGTATTGTCTATTCGTATTCCTGAGGCCCTCCATGACCAGCCGCTCAACGCCGGCGGGGTGACCTTCGCCGCCTTCCCGCGCACCTACGCGGTGATGTTCTCCAGCCTGTACACCCCGCTGCTGCTGCTGCTGTTTGCCCTGATCCTGCGCGGGGTGGCCTTCGAGTTCCGCGGCAAGGAGGACAGTGTCACCTGGCGCCGGACCTGGGACACCTGCCTGGTGGTCGGGTCCTTCCTGCCCGGCCTGCTGCTGGGCGTGGCCTTCGCCAAAGCGCCTCCAGCCCCCTGACCCTAAAGATCATGCTGGGCGTGGTGCTGTGCCTCCTGCCGGTGGTGATCGGCTACCAGCTCTGGGTCAACCTGACCTTCCGGGAAACCGTCACCGCCAGCTCCATCCAGAAGGGGCCGGCCTACTGAAGGCCGCCCGCACCGCGGCGGCGCTTGCGGGGGCGTGGAACGGGCCTTACTCTTACCGGTAAGAGGTGAACGCCATGCGGATCACGTCCAAAGGGCAGGTGACCATCCCCATCGAGATCAGGGAGAAAGCAGGGCTTTTGCCCCATACGGAAGTGCTGTTTGAATTCGACGGCACCTCCGTGCGGATCCTCCCGGCGCCTTCGCCCGGCCGGGAAGGACGGGGCGGCACCCTGCTTCGCCGGCTGCAGGGCAGCGCCACCATCCAGATGACCACGGACCAGATCATGGCCTTGACCCGCGGCCTATGATCCCCATCCTGGTGGATTCCAACATCATCCTGGATGTTGCCACCCGGGACCCCCGCTGGGCGGAACGGTCCGGCCAAGCGTTGGCCGAGGGAGCGGAGCACGCCCGGCTGGTCATCAACCCCATCATCTTCGCCGAAGTATCCGTAGGCTACGCAAGGGTGGAGGAACTGGAGGCCGCCATCCCCCCCGATCTCTTTGCGAGGGAAGACCTGCCTTGGGCCGCCGCCTTCCTGGCCGGGAAATGCTTCCTGGCCTACCGGCGCCGGGGAGGTCAGGAAAGCTCCACGCTGCCCGACTTCTACATCGGCGCCCATGCGGCCCTGGCCGGCTACCGGCTGCTCACGCGGGATGCAGCCAGGTACCAGACCTATTTCCCCGGGTTGGAGATCCTCGTGCCCTGAAGGGGTTTCGCCCCCCCCTCCAAAGTGGAGCAGGTGCGGGTAGCCCGCCTCAAGAGGTCAAGATCGTTCCGGGCCAGCGGAACACCGGTCCCCCGACCAACGGATGTCAATGCGGTCGCAAGACGTTTGGAATAATGTTACGATGTTCGTATATTGCGATTTTCGATTATTTCGATCTGGGCTCTCCACTTAACCGGAGTTGACCACTTGTCGCCATGGCCTGGCACGTGAAGGCCTTTCCAGGGTTGGCGGATGCCCGCATCGCTTAGGCGGTGAGGGCGGAGTCCTCCTCGGCCGCGGAGTGGCGACAAGGTCCTTGTAGCGGACCGGGGAATGAGCGACCGCAAGCTCAAGTACTGTCCGGGCTCACGCTCTTTCAGAGCGTTTCGCCCGACTTCGCATGAACTGAGCTTTCATCCAGCCCGTTCCTGACCTGGCTTTGGCTATCCTGCCGGTCCAGGGGCAGCGCTCGCAGCGGAGGCCGTAGGCCGGAGCGCAGGGTGCTGCCCCTGGACCGGCAGCCGTTTTCGCGGGCCTCGGATTTGGACTTTCCTTGCCGGCCGGGCGGCGATACAAAGGGAGCCTCTAGGTCCAGCACGGTCAATAGTTTGAGCGGCCAACACACCGTCCTGGCTTGCCCGAGGCTCGCCATGGATTTTCGTCCTTCCGGCGGCAGATGCAAGCAGGAATCACCAGAATCCGCATGCCCTTTTTGCGGAGGACCAGGGCGGATCAAGGCCCACCGACTGGTAAAGCCCCAGGTGATCCTGGATGACGCCGGTAAGCCGGTCCGGATCGAAGGCATCCTGAGGATCCGCCGCCAGTGCCGGGCCTGCCTTCGGTCCTGGACGGTCTACGAGCAGGGAGGGTATCCCCATCGGACGTTCACCCTCGCCGTGGCCGCCACCGCAGTGGCGGAGCTGGTCGCGACTCCCGGGGCCACCCGCTCCTCCGTGGCCCGGGGCTTCCTGTGCGACCGGCGCTCCGTGGGCCGATGGGCGGTCTGGATTGCCGGGCTCGCCGACCCGGACCACCTGTCCCGAGCTTGCGTTCGCCTGGATCCCTCCGGGCTGCCCGCGCCACGCCTGTATTCCGACCTGGGACGGCTGGCCCTGGCCGGGCTTCTCCTATTGCTCCTGGACCACTTGGCCCGGCTGCTCCGGGAGCGGGGCGTTCCTCTGGCGGCAGGCCCCGGCCCGGCCGCCATCCTCCGGTGGCAATTCGACCGGTTCCGAACCATCAGCCACCTCACCCGGGCTTCCCCGCCGTTGCGCATTTCGCCCGCCTCGGTCCCGGTGTAGACCTCAGGCATGCCCCATTCCCAGGACCGAGCCCTCGACATCGCCGCGTTCCGGTACCGTCTCATCGCCGCCGCTCTGGAGGCGGAGGCTCAAGGCCGAGATCCCGTCTTTGCCGGTCGCAAAATACCAGCAGGCAGCGAACCAGACGGTGAGCGGGGTCCGGGTCCTATCGAAGATAGTGCCCGCCGTGACCGAGTTACGGACGTTGCACGCGGCACACATGATCCTGCCGTCTCCAACACGCCATCCACCCGGGTTGCCACAGCCTGGACACACGAAGCCAGAGGGCCACCTCAGCCATTCAAGGTAGTCCAGGCAGTCCGC
>Ga0302279_10001881_pt1 | contig 28969 bp, 29 predicted proteins | sample III_Bog_N3_3_FD_194541 | JGI IMG/M metagenome (GOLD analysis project Ga0302279, IMG submission 194541) | Peat permafrost microbial communities from Stordalen Mire near Abisko, Sweden - III_Bog_N3_3 | ecosystem: Environmental > Terrestrial > Soil > Wetlands > Peat | place: Sweden: Abisko... | reverse complement strand
GGAAGCGCTGCAGATCGCGACGGACCTCGGTGCCAGGGACCTGTCGAATATCGACGCGGCAGCGCTGTATACGGAGGCGAGCGCATGGCTGGCCTCTGCTCAGCAGAATTCGGGTCGGAATGCCGACGCGAGGAAAGTCAGCGAATTTGCGCTGGGCCTTGGGGACAGGATCCTGGAATCCCGGCCGGGGAACCGGCTTGCGCTGCATGCGCAGGAAGTCAATGCTGCGGTGCTGACCGGGGTCGCGCAGAACGACCTCGACCTTACCGACCAGCTGCGCATCGCGAGGCGCTCCGTGGAAATCGCCACGACACTCTATAACCTGGATCCGGGCAATTTCGCGAGCGAGGCCAATCTGGGCCAGGCTTACCTGACGCTCGGGGACACGCTGGTGACGCTCGGGAAGGTACGCGAAGGGCTGCCCAATTATCCGCGTGGGCTCGATCATGAAGCGGAAGCGGCAGGCTCCGGCGCCTATCTGACCGTGCAGTACATTTGGCTGGTGGCATCCTATGCCGAGAATCAGGCAGCCTTCGGGAGCGCCGACAACGCGACCGTTACGCTGCGGCGCATACCGTCGGAACAGGCGCGAATGGCTAAGGAGCCTAACGCCGGCGCACTGGCGCTGGTACCGGCGCTGATCGATGCCCTCACGAAGTATGGAAGTTCGGCGGTGGCCTTGCGTAAGGGTGAATACGCGGAAGCCAGCCGCATCGCCTGGGCTGCAGATAAGCTGATGGAAGACAGTAAGACGATCCCGGGCTTCCAGGAAGTGCAGAAGATCGTCACGATATACCTCGCTGCGCACGTCGCCGGGCAGGCCGATTACCTGCTGGGAGATTTTGCCGGTACGGAGCGCGCGGAGCGTATCGCGGTCGAGCGCCGCCACCAGTTTCAGGACCAGCAGGTCGGGGACCGGCGCGACATCGGCATCAAGTCGACGTGGCTGGCGATGGCGATCGCCCGCCAGGGGCGTGCCGACGAGGCGGCGAAGCTCATCGCGCCGGTCATCAAATACGACCGCGAACTGATGGCACGCAACCACGGCGACCAGACACTGCCCGTGGAGCTCGCCGGTGCGCTGTATGTTCAGGCGCTGTGCGACCGGGCGCATTCCGCTGCGCTGCTGCATGAAGCCGGCGCGCTGATCGACGGAATTCCGGCGGAACTGCGTGCGACGACGGACATCCGGCAGTGGCGCGAACGTATCGCCGCCGGCGTCCCGGCAGGCTAGACTCCCGGGCATGAAACTCAAGATCCCCGTCGGTCTCTCTCCCGCGCGGCAGCGCGGCAGCGCCGGCCGCATGCTGCTGACCCTGGTCCTGCTGATCGCTGCCCTCGGCGCCGCGTGGACGTGGATTTCGCTGTCCTGGTCGTACTCAGAAGGCGAGCGTGCCGGCGTGCTGCAGAAATTCTCGAACAAGGGCTGGATCTGCAAGACCGACGAGGGCGAACTCGCGCTGTACATCGTTGCGGGCGTCGCGCCGCAGATCTGGGATTTCTCGGTGCGGGATCCGGCGGTTGTCGCGGACCTGTACCGCAATGTCGGCCGGCGGGTGCAGCTGCATTACAGCGAACACCGCGGCGTGCCCTCGTCCTGTTTCGGCGAGACCGGTTATTTCGTTGATCGCGTGATCCCGGTCGATGCGGCGGCAGTCCCGGCTGCCCCTGCCGCGCCGGCGGCGCCCGCTGGGCCGGCCCCGGGGACTACGCCGTAAGAAAGTCGACGCCGTTACTTCGGGTCTGACGCGGCGGGCGCGGGATCCGCGAACTGGCGCCGCGAACTCGCGACCTGCTCGGTGATGCTGATCGCCGTACGCAGCGCGAGAAGCCCGTCCTCCCCCGTCACCGGCGGCTCGGTGCCGGTCGCGACAGCCGCAATGAAGGCTTCGATCTCGGCCTTCAGCGCATCGCCCTGTTCAAAGCTGTTCTCCTCGATCGCGACCTGCGGCATACCGTCCGCGCTGACGCCGCTGCCCTTGCGGATCACGGTCAGCACCTTCTGGTGCAGGTCGACGGAAACGTAGGCGTCGTCGAGGAACATCCGCAGCTTGCGCTCGGTCTTCAGGCTCACGCGGCTCGCCGTCGCGTTCGCGACGCAACCGTTCGCGAAGCGCAGGCGCGCATTGGCGATGTCGATCTCCTGTGAGAACACGCTCGAGCCGATCGCATCGACCGCGATGACCGGCGAGCGCACGATGCTCAGGATCAGGTCGATGTCGTGGATCATCAGGTCCAGTACCACGTTGACTTCGGTGCCGCGAACCTTGAAGGGCGCCAGGCGTGCGGACTCGATGAAGCGCGGCACCGTGACGGTCGGCTGCAATGCCTGCACCGCCGCATTGAAGCGCTCGAGGTGACCGACCTGCAGCACGAGGCGCTTCGCGCGGGCGGTCGCGATCAGGTCTTCGGCCTCCAGGGCGGTCACTGTCATCGGCTTCTCGACCAGTACGTGCACTCCTGCCTCGAGGAATGCCTTTGCGATCTCGTGATGCGAGGTCGTGGTCGTGACGATGCTGACTGCATCGACTGCGCCGATCAGCTCGCGATAATCGGCCACCGCGCGGGTGCCGAGTTCCGCGGCGACCGCCTCGCGGTTTGCCGCCAGGGTATCGGCGACGCCGACCAGCTGCGCGCCCGGCAGGACGGCGTATTTCTGGGCATGGAAGCGGCCGAGGTAGCCTACCCCGATGACGGCGGTACGCAGGCGCGTCGGCATCAGCGTTGCGTGGTCCGGCGCCACTTGCTGTTGGCGCGATAAGTCTGGCGCAATTGCAGGATCGCGCCGCCGGCAATGACCAGCGCCGCCCCGACGAAACAACCGAAGCCACGCAGGGTCGTCCACTCGCCCACCATGACCGACATCACCATCGCCCAGGTACACAGGACGATTCCGCAGCCGACCATGACCCAGGGCCTGGCGTTATAGACGGAATCCGAACTCCAGCGCTTCATGGCCGGATTCTAACGCCGCACCGCAGCCGCTGTCAGATTTCGTTTATAATCTGTGCCTTATGTCACCCTTCACGATCAGGCCACGCTTCATCCTGCCGTTGCTCGTCGGACTCGTTGTCGGCGGCGGCATACTGCCGGCACTGATCTACGGCGTCGGCGTCACGGTGCTGGGCCGTTACGAGGGCGGCAGCCTCGCGCGGGTCTACCAGGTGGTTCTCGGCGGCCTTGCGAAAGGCTCGATCGCCGCGTGGATCGTGTTTCTCGGGCCCTACGCGCTGTACCTGCTGGCACGGCTGCTGCGCAGCTGGTGGAACACCAGCGCCCGGCACGCGTGATGCGCCGCACAGTTTTACCGCACTGCAATAAGCTTTCTTAAAGGTTCGCGAAAATCCGCCGCTAACGACTCGATGGGAGTGCACTCCCAGCTGTCTGGCGTGATGGAGTGGCGCGGAATGAACCCGGCGATTGAGTCGCAACTGAAACTGCAGGCGAATTTTCCCTCGCCGCCGGGTGTCGCCGGTCACATCATCCAGCTCGCCCAGGATCCGGCGATCGAGCTGGACCGGGTCGCGAAGGCCGTCAGCATGGATTCCGCGCTGACCACCAAGATCCTGCGCACCGCAAATTCGCCGCTCTACGCCCAGCGCCGTCGCAGTGAGAACCTGCGCCAGGCGCTCGTGCTGCTGGGCCTGAATGCGACGCTGACCCTCGCACTCTCCTTCTCGCTGGTCAAGGTGCTGCGTTCCGGCAAGAGCGCGGGCCTCGACCTCCCCTACTACTGGCGCCGCACCATGCTGGCCGGCACCGCGGCCCGTGCGCTGGCTGACGCCTTGCACCAGCCGCTGGCCGAGGAGTTCTTTCTCGGCGGCCTGTTGCAGGACGTCGGCATGCTGGCGCTGAACCTCGCCTTTCCGGACCTGTACCGGGACTCGGCACAGCTGCAGCACAACCATCGCGCGATGACCGATATGGAGCGCAGCCGGCTCAAGAGCGACCACGCCGAGGTCGGCGCGTGGATCATGCGCAAATGGAACCTGCCGCCACGCATCTGTGCGGTGATCGAAAAAAGCCACGACGCGGACTTCAGCACGCCGGTCGATGCCGCAGGGTTCATGGCACGCTGCGTCGCGCTGTCCGGCCCCATCGCGGACCTGTTTCTGGTCGACAGCACGGAGCGACCCTTCGCCGAGATCGCGCTGCTCGTCGAGCGCAGCGTCGGGCTGGACCGGGAGGCGTTCAGTACGGTCCTCGATGCCATCGGCGCAATCATTCCGGAGACCGAGGCGATGTTCGATACCGAGGTGCTGTCGCGCCACAAGGCCGACCGCATCGTCGAGCAGGCGCGCGACGTACTGACCAACCGCACGCTGCACACGCTGCAGGAATTCAATGTGCTGCAGGCGGAAGCGGCAACCACGATGCAGCGCGCGATCCAGCTGGAGAAGGAAACCCAGCTCGACCCGCTCACCGGCCTCTGCAACCGGGCCTACCTGGATTTCGCGCTGGAACGGGACTTCGACCGCGCACGGCGCACCAATGGACAGCTGAGCCTCGCGTTCTGCGACCTGGACAACTTCAAGCGCATCAACGACGGCTACGGCCATCAGGCCGGCGACCGCATCCTCGAGGCGGTAGCGCGGCTGCTGCGTGCGAAGACGCGGGATTCGGACACGGTCGCGCGCTATGGCGGCGAGGAATTCGTGATCATCCTGCCGAACACCGACCGCGAGACCGCCTGCAGGGTCTGCGAGCGCATCGTGCGTGCATTCGGCGAGACGATGCACGAACTGGGCCAGGCGAAGGTGTCGGTCACGCTGTCGGTCGGCTGCGCGACGCACAGCCCCGACGAGCCGCACTCGTCCATCGCCGACCTGGTCCACGCCGCGGACCTGGCCTTGTACGCCGCGAAGGACCGCGGCAAGAACCAGGTGGTGCCTTACGTCACGGGGCTGCATCAGCCGCTCGCCCGGGTCGTCTAAGGCATCTTCACAAACCGCGGGTGAGCGGCGTCAGCTGCCGCGATCCTGGTCGCCGGCGTCGCGGAATTCGCTGCTGCGGTACCAGTTCGGGAACCGCGCGCCGTGTGCGAGCGACAATCCTATGCGGTAGTACAGGCGCAGGTCATCGACCGTTCCGCGCAGGTCCCAGTCGGGGTCGTAGACATCCCCGGGACGCTGATAGCGGTTCAGCAGATAATCGCGGCGGACGTCCCGGCCCCATCCGGGGCCGCGCGCCGCATCGTCATTGCCGCCGATTGCGTAGAACGCCGGTACGCCGTGGGCGGCGAAACTGAAGTCATCGGAGGCATAGAAGCTGCCGCTGCGCAGGTCTTCGTCGGCGTGCACCTCACGCCCCTGCAGTGCCGCGGCACTGCGTACGTAGTCGTCGAGTTCCGACTGGCCGAGGCCGAACACACTGACGTCACGCGTCGGGCCCCCGATATGCAGCGTGTCGAGGTTCAGGTCCGCCACCGTATCGGCCAGCGGGAACAGCGGATGGCTGACATACCATGCGGAACCAGCCAGGCCGGCGCCGGCGCCGGTGGTGGCGATGAACACGATCGTGCGGCCCGGCGCAGGCATGCTGCGGGTGAACGAACGTGCGATCTGCACCAGGCCTGCGACCCCCGAGGCGTTGTCGATCGCCCCCGGGTAGAGCACGCTGCCGGCGGGCGTCTCCTGGATGCCGAGGTGGTCCCAGTGGGCGGTGTAGACGATGTATTCGTCCCTGTGGCGGGCACCGGGGAGCACTCCGATCACGTTGGACGACAGGAAGCGCCGCGGCGCATGCCGCAGGTTGGCATCGACCGTGACGCTGAGCGGCATGCCCCGAAACGCCCTGCCGGCCGCCGCGGCCAGTATTGCCGGGTAGTCGACGCCGGCGGCAGCAAGCAACGCGCGTCCCGCGTCCGCCGACAGCCAGCCTTCGATCGCGGGCTGCGCGTCGGCGCTCGCCTCCGGGGCAGGGTCGAGGCGCACACCTGCCGCTTCGGCGACAATCCGCTCCCAGGGAATACCGGTGAGCTGTGGGTCGTGCAGCACGAGGACAGCGCCCGCCCCGTGCCGCAGCGCCTCCTCGATCTTGTAGCCCGGTCGCGCATAGTACCCGGGCTGGCGGGCGCGCTGGCCTGGCGCCAGCAGGGCCCCGGGCGGCGGCTCGCCGGCCAGCACCAGAACCGTTCTGCCGTCCACGGCGAGCCCCGCGTAGTCGTTGCGCTCGAGCTCCGGCGCGACGATGCCAAAGCCTGCGAACACCAGCTGGCTGCCCGCCAGGGCCGCCACCGGCGCCTCGCGACGGCTCCAGATGACCATGTCCTGGCGGAAGGCCAGCTCGCGGACGCCGCCGCTGCTGCGCAGGCTCAGGGAGGGGGCCCCCAGGGGCGTGAACTCAATCATCGGCACGGACTGCAGGTAGCTGTCGCCGCTGACGCCTTTCAGCTTCAGGCGCCGGAACTGGGCGCTGAGCCAGGCGACGGTTTTCGCTTCACCGTCGGTGCCGGGCCTGCGGCCCTGGAAATCGGCCGAAGCGAGCGTCGCGAACGCCTCCCGGTAGCGCTCCTCGTCTATGTCGGTTGACGGGCGTTCCAGCCGTGGGCCAGTCCCGCAGGCACCCGCGAGCAGGGCAGCGGCGGCGAGGACGGTCAGCAGCAGCCGGCGCATGGATTTTCAGGAACCGCGCGGCCAGTACATCAGTACAATCAGCCCGAGGCAGGAGGCGGTGGCCACATGGGCCCACCGGCGCCAGGACCGGGCACGCAGCTGGCCGAGGAAACTTCCGGCGCTGGCCGCGGTCAGCATTGAGAACACCACCACCCCGGCCAGCAGCCGCGGTAACTCGGGCGACAGCGTCGGATGGCTGCCCAGCAGCACCAGGAAGACGAGCAGCACTGCGATGAGCCCGAAGGTCATCGAGGCCGAGGAACCCAGTAGTATCCCGATCAGGACCGTGAAAGGACGCATGCGGCGCGGCTCATATACAATCGCAGGGCTGACATAGGCTCTGCAGTTTACAGGAGAATCGGCAAGGTGAACGTCAAACGGCCTCTGGCCACCCGCTCGCGCTGGATCACCGGCATGGCCGTCTGCGCCTGCACCGTCGGCCTCGCCGCACTCCTCGGCGCCGCGATGACCACGCCGCCGCCGCCGGCAGCCGCCGCGCAACTGGCGCCTGCCGAGCAGGAGGACTACGTCGCGCGGCGCATCGCCGACATCGTTGCACGGGAACATTACCGCAGAGCACCGCTGGACGACCACCTCTCCAGCCTGATCCTCGACCGCTACCTGGACTCGATCGACGGCGGTCGCAGCTATTTCTACGCGAGCGACATCGCCGAGTTCGAGCGCTACCGGTACGCGCTGGACGATGCGATCAAGGCGGGCGACATGGAGCCCGCATTTGTCATCTTCCGCCGCTACCAGCAGCGCAACCGCGAACGCATGGAATACGCGATGCAGTTGCTGGCCAGGGAGCCGGACTTCAGCATCGACGAGTCCTACAACTTCGACCGCGAGAAGGAACCCTGGCCCGCCAATGCCGCGGAGATGAACGAGCTGTGGCGCAAGCGCGTCAAGAACGACGCGCTGTCGCTGCTGATTGCCGGCAAGAGCTGGCCGGACTCCGTCGAGGTGCTGCGCAAGCGCTACGAGCGGGTCGAGAAGCGCATGGACCAGAGCAAGCCCGAGGATGTCTTCGAGGCCTTCATGAATGCGTTCGTGCTGTCGCTGGACCCGCATTCGAACTACTTCTCGCCGCGCAACTCCGAGGAGTACAACATCCAGATGAGCCTCTCCTACGAGGGCATCGGCGCCTCGCTGCAGCTGACCGACGACTACGTCACGGTGATCGACGTGATCGCGGGCGGCCCGGCGGCGGTCAGCGGCAAGCTGGTCGCGAACGACCGCATCACGGCAGTCGGCGAAGGCAAGACCGGCGAGCTCGTCGATGTCATCGGCTGGCGCCTCGATGACGTGGTCCAGAAGATCCGCGGGCCCGGCAACACGGTCGTGCGGCTGCAGATCCTGCCGGCAGGGGCGGCGCCGGGATCGCCGCAGAAGATCATCGAGTTCACGCGCAACCGCGTCTCGCTCGAGGCACAGGCCTCGCACAAGGCGCTGCGCACCGTGACGCGCGACGGCCGCGAAATCAAGGTGGGCGTCATCACCGTGCCGAGCTTCTACCAGGATTACGACGCGAGTCGCGCCGGCGCCAAGGACTTCCGCAGCACCACGCGCGACGTCGAGCGCCTGATCGACGAGCTGCGCAAGGACGGAGCCGAGGCGCTGATCATGGACCTGCGGCAGAACGGCGGCGGCTACCTGCCGGAGGCCGAGTCCCTGACCGGCCTGTTCATCGACAAGGGCCCCGTCGTGCAGCTGCGCGACACGACCGGGCACATCGAGGTCGACCAGGACCCGGATCCGGCGATCTACTATGCGGGGCCGCTGATCGTGCTGGTCGACCGGCTTTCTGCATCCGCATCGGAAATCTTCGCCGCCGCGCTGCAGGACTACGGCCGCGCGATCATCGTCGGCCAGCAGACCTACGGCAAGGGTACGGTGCAGAACGCGCACCCGCTGAACTACACCATCTTCGGCCGCAAGCCGGAACTCGGGCAGCTCAACGTCACGATCGGCAAGTACTACCGCGTCACCGGCGGCAGCACGCAGGACCGCGGCGTCGCGCCGGACGTCGCCCTGCCGTCGCTGATCAACCCCAACGAGGTGGGTGAGAGCACGCGCGATCGCGCGCTGCCCTGGGACACGATCGATCCGTCGCCATTCAAGCCGGCGGCCGACCTGAAGCCGGCCACGGCAACGCTGCAGAAGCTGCACGACGAACGCGTCCGCAACAGCGCGGACTTCCGCTACCTGCAGCAGGACATTGCGCAGGTCGAGGCAATCCGCGCGCAGAAGACGCTGTCGCTGTCGATGAAGGAACGCGAGGCGGAGCGCGCGCGGATGGACAGCGAACGACTCGCGCGCGAGAACACGCTGCGCAAGGCCCGCGGACAGGAACCGCTGAAGTCCCTCGAGGACCTCAAGGACGACGCGACGGCGGGGATATTGCTCGATGAGGCAGCGCAGATCGCCGCCGATTACGCGCTGCTGTCGCAGCCGAAGGCAGCGACGGTGCAGGCGCGGCCGCCGGCCGCGGCGAAGCACGTCGGCGGCGGTCAGTAGCGCTCTTCAGCGCAACAACAGCGTGTACAGGTCCCAGTAATCCTCGGCCAGTGCGTTCCAGGCGTGCACGGCGGTGGCTCCCGCGCGCGGCCGGCCGCTCTCGAGGGAGTCCGCCGTCGGTACCGTGTCGGCGCTGTTGCGGTACTGGCTGGATGCACGCAACAGATCCAGCCGCGCCTTGACGCCGGCCTTCAGCGGGTTCTGCTCCGCGACTGCGGCGAGCGCCTTCTGGATCCGCGCCATGTCGGTTTCGCACTGCGCGCGCGAGCCGAATTCCATGTCCTGAACGCGGCGCGCCACCGCCTCCTTGGCCCGCACTGTGACCGAGTAACCATCGACCAGCTCGCACAGCAGCTCGGCATAGGCGATGATCGCGAGATTCGTGTTGCGCCGCGCGCGCAGCGAGATCCCCGGGAAGTCCGGCTGCGTCTCATCGGCGATCGCGCGACGCTCGTCCTGGATCGCAACCACGTCCGCCTCGGCGGCCGCGACGCGCGCGCGGAACGGGCCCATGGAGCGCTGCATGCGGCGACGCTCGAAGTAATGCCAGAATGCAGCCAGGCTGTCGACGGCGCGCTGCATGTCGAGAAGTTCCTCGCGACGCCCGGCGGCGGCCGCGAGTGCGGCCTGCAGCCGTGTACCCGCCTCGTCCAGCCGCGACTGCTGGCGCGCCAGCCACTCCTCCTCGTAGGTGACGCGCTCGCGCACCTCGTGCTGACGCGCCAGCTCGGTCGCAAATCCGGCGAGCTTCTGGTGACAGGTTTTCCAGAGTGCACGCAGCTGGAAGAAAACCAGCGCGCCGTAGCCCGCGGCCGGATCCGCCAGCAGCTCGCCCAGCGCATCGAGCTGTTCCTGCAGGCGCAGCGTGGCGCCCTCCTGCTGTTTGAGGCGGTCGCCCTGCAGGTGCAACTCCTCCTGCAGGTCGTCATAGGCTTTCTTGAGTCCGGCGCGGTTCTGGAACAGCTGCATCAGCCGCTCGTCCTCGGCGCTGGCCGCCGCCGCATCCGTGCCGATCTTCATTAAATTCAGCTTATCGATCACTGACCCGCCCTATCAAGACAGAGGTTCACGCGAGACAAGCTGCAGGTAGGTGGCCCGCTAGAACCGATGCCCTCGCTCGACGCAGTATTCCAGCCACTTGTTTAACAGCATGTTGCGGCTCCAGCGCTGATCCAGTTCACGCTTGAGTCCGGACTGCAGCCGGGCGAGCTGCGGGTGGCGCTGGAAACCGCGGAAACTCCGCACCTCGGCGAGACGCGCGTCATGATAGACGCAGACCTCCAGGTCCGGGTCGCGGACGCTGGCCCCCTCGCCCTGGAATTCATAGGTCAGGCGGAACAGGCTCGTGTAGCGCGACAGTTCGATGGGACTGAGATGCAGTTCACAATCCGTCGCAACCTGCGACACCGCGTCGGTACGCACCGCCTGCAGGTCGCCGACCAGCCAGCCGAGGCGCACGAAGTTGCTTTCGTAGAGCGTCATCAGGCTGACGAAGCTGCCGCCCGATGCGCGCCACGAAGTCCTGATCCATTGGTCCGCTAACATGGGGTGACTATAGCACGCAGGGAAAATGCGTCAGGGTCGCAGTCGCCGCTCAACGTCGGTGCGATCCAGTATCCGGCTCGCGATCTCCTCGACCGAGCAGCCCGTGGCGTCGATGACCGGGATTGCGTGGCGCGCGAACAACGATTCGGCCGCGCGCACTTCGAACGCCACCTGCTGGGCGGAAGAATAGCGGCTGTTGGGCCGCCGTTCATTGCGGATCTGTTGCAGCCGTTCCGGCTGTATCGTCAGGCCGAACAGCTTCTTCTTGTAGGCCTCGAGGTGGCGCGGCAGGTGACGCGACTCCAGGTCGTCCTCGGTCAGCGGAAAGTTCGCCGCGAATACGCCATACTGCATGGCCATGTACAGGCAGGTGGGCGTCTTGCCGGAGCGCGAGACGCCGGTCAGGATGATATCGGCGCGATCGTAATCGCGCGCGAGCGAGCCGTCGTCGTTGGCGAGTGCGAAGTTCGTCGCATCGATGCGCAGCACATATTCGTGCGTATCGGCCATCCGATGGGTGCGGCCCGCGGTGTGGTGCGACTGGACCTTCAGTTCGCTCTCCAGCGCACCGAGGAATGGATCGAAAAAATCCAGGAAAAACCCGTTCGCCTCGCGCACCACATCGCGCACCTCCGGCTGGATCAGCGTCGCACAGACGATCGGCCGCTCACCCTCGAGTTCCGCCACCACGTTGATCTTGCGCGCGACCTCCACTGCCTTGTCAACACTCGCGATAAATGGCACAGTGATTTGCCGGAACTCCACGCCGTCAAACTGGGTCAGGAGGCTGTGACCCATCGTTTCCGCCGTGACGCCGGTCTGGTCAGAGACAAAAAAAACCGTTCGCTTCAACACAAGATCTCCTGGCAATGTCCGCAAGATCAATATGAAACCATATATCGTTCCCTTTGAGCACCTCAAGAATACGGACGTGGCGCTGGTCGGAGGCAAGAACGCCTCGCTCGGCGAGATGATCTCCTCGCTTTCCAGCCTCGGCGTTTCGGTCCCCGGCGGGTTTGCGACGACCTCGCATGCGTACCGCGATTTCCTTGCCCAGGGCGGGCTCGACGAGCGCATCCGCCGGTCGCTCGCCGACCTCGATGTCGACGACGTCGAGCGCCTTGCGGCAGCGGGACGGCAGATCCGCGAGTGGATGCTGGCGACGCCGCTGCCGGCACGCCTGCAGGAGGAACTGCTGGCCGCCTGGCGCGCGATGGGCAGCGGGCCGGAGTTTGCGGTCGCGGTACGCTCCTCGGCGACCGCTGAGGATCTTCCCGAGGCGTCGTTCGCCGGCCAGCAGGAGACCTTCCTCAACGTACGCGGCGAGGACCAGCTGCTGCGCAGCGTGCACGAGGTATATGCCTCGCTGTTCAACGACCGCGCGATCGCCTACCGGGTTCACCAGCACTTCGACCATTCCGCAGTGGCGTTGTCGGTCGGCGTGCAGACGATGGTACGGAGCGATCTCGGCAGCGCCGGGGTCATGTTCACGCTCGACACCGACTCCGGATTCCGCGACGTCGTGTTCATCACGGCGGCCTACGGGCTCGGCGAGACCGTCGTCCAGGGAGCGGTCAACCCGGATGAATTCTACGTCTACAAGCCGGCTGTGCGCAGCGGCCACAGAGCCATCGTGCGCCGCAACCTGGGCGCAAAGGCGATCAAGATGGTCTACTCCGATGCGGCATCCGGCGAGCGCGTGCGCACCGTCGACGTGTCGCCCGCGGACCGGCGCCGTTTCTCCCTCGACGATGCCGACATCCTGAGCCTCGCCACACAGGCGCTCGCGATCGAGGCGCACTACGGCACGCCGATGGACATCGAGTGGGGCAAGGACGGTGCGACCGGCCGGCTCTACATCCTGCAGGCGCGGCCGGAAACCGTGCAGAGCCGGGCGAAGGGCACGATCCAGCGCTTCACGCTGAAGAACCGCTCGAAGGTGCTGGTCACCGGACGCAGCATCGGCCAGCGCATCGGTGCCGGACACGTGCGCATCATCAGGGACGTTCGCGAGATGGCGCGGGTACGCGCGGGCGACGTGCTGGTCGCGGACATGACCGATCCCGACTGGGAGCCGGTCATGAAACGCGCGGCCGCGATCGTGACCAACCGTGGCGGCCGCACCTGTCATGCGGCGATCATCGCGCGCGAGCTCGGAATACCTGCGGTCGTCGGCTGCGTCGATGCGACCGCGGCACTGCGGGAGGACCAGCCGGTGACCGTCTCCTGCGCGGAGGGCGACACCGGCTACGTCTACGAGGGCATGCTGGAATACGAGGGTCGCACGGTATCGATGGATGCGATGCCGCCGGTGCCGGTAAAGATCACCATGAACGTCGGCAATCCGGACCGCGCGTTCGACTTTGCCGGCATCCCGAACCATGGCGTCGGACTCGCGCGCCTCGAGTTCATCGTCAACCGGATGATCGGCGTACATCCGCGTGCGATACTCGAACTGCAGAAACAGCCCGACGAGATCCGCCATGCGATCGCGATCCAGACCGCGGGCTACGCCGACCCGATCACGTTCTACGTCGAGAAGCTGGCCGAGGGCATCGCCCAGATCGCCGCGGCATTCGCGCCGGAACCTGTCATCGTGCGGCTGTCGGACTTCAAGTCAAATGAATACGCCAACCTGCTCGGCGGCAAGGCCTACGAGCCGCACGAGGAGAATCCGATGCTGGGGTTCCGTGGCGCAGCGCGCTACCTGGACCCGGCGTTCCGGCCCTGCTTCGAGCTCGAGTGCCGTGCACTGCGGCGGGTGCGCGAGGACATGGGGCTGAAGAACGTGCAGATCATGGTGCCCTTCGTGCGTTCACTGGCCGAAGCGAAGGGAGTCACGCAGCTCCTCGGCGAAAACGGGCTGAAGCGCGGCGTCGATGGTCTGAAACATATCATGATGTGCGAGCTGCCGACCAATGCGCTCCTCGCGCAGCGCTATCTCGAGTACTTCGACGGCTTCTCGATCGGCTCGAACGACATGACGCAGCTGACGCTGGGCCTGGACCGCGATTCCGGCGTCGTAGCGAAGCTGTTCGATGAACGTGACGATGCTGTCAAGGCGCTGATCTCGATGGCGATCCGCGCCTGCAAGGCCGAGGGCAAGTACGTCGGCATCTGCGGCCAGGGTCCTTCCGACCACCCGGACCTGGCGCGCTGGCTCGTCGGCGAGGGCATCGACAGCCTGTCGCTGAATCCGGATACCGTCGTGGAGACCTGGATGTTCCTCGCCGGCGGCCAGCCGCTGCCGGGCCCGGGCTAGCCGAGGCGCAGGAAGTGGTCGCGGTAGTGGCGCAGCTCCGCGATCGATTCGAGCACGTCGTCGAGCGCAAGGTGGCTCGAGCCCTTCCTGACGCCCTGCGCGACCTGCGGTGCCCAGCGCTGCGCCAGTTCCTTGAGCGTACTGACGTCAAGGTTGCGATAGTGGAAGAATTTCTCGAGCCGCGGCATCAGGCGCGCGAGGAAACGGCGGTCCTGGCAGATGCTGTTGCCGCACATCGGCGAGCGCCCCGTCTCAACCCAGTCCTCGAGGAAGTCCAGCGTCTCGCGCTCGGCCATCGCGGTATCGATCGAGCTGGCGCGAACGCGCGCCAGCAGGCCGGAGCCACCGTGCTGCCGCTGGTTCCACTCGTCCATGCCCGCGAGCAGCGCTTCCGGCTGGCGGATCGCGAGCGCCGGGCCCTTGGCCAGCACTTCGAGGTGCTTGTCGGTTACGATCGTCGCAATTTCGATGATGACGTCGGATTCCGGCCTGAGCCCGGTCATCTCCAGGTCGATCCAGATCAGGTTGTCGGCAGATTTCACGGAAGTGCTCGTCCTTGCAAACCATGAATATACCATCCCCCGCGCCGTGCCCGGCATGACGCCGGATGAGGCACAGGGCAGCGGTATTGTGCTCGCGAGCTATGGCCGCGGCGTTTTGCTGCAATCCGGCAGCGGGCTGCTGCGCTGTACGCTGCAGGGGCGCAGGCTTCGTCCCGTCTGCGGTGACCTTGTCGCCTGGCGCCGCGCCGCCGGCGCCGACGGACCGAGCGTCGAATCCATCGCCGAGCGGCGCAACCTGGTCGAACGCATCGATTCGCGGGGACGCCCGGAACCGGTGGCCGCGAACATCGACCGGCTGGCGGTCGTGATCGCGCCGGAACCGGCCCCGGACTGGTTCCTCGTCGATCGCTACTGCGCGGCGGCGAGTCTCAAGGACATCGCAATCCTGCTGGTGGCCAACAAGCAGGACCTTGGGCTCGGCGTACTGGCGGCGGAGCTCGGCGTCTACCGCTCGCTCGGCGTGACCTGCATCGAGGTCGCCTGCCAGGCGGCGCAGGGCCTCGGCGAACTGCGCGCGCAGCTGGCGGGAGTCACGATGCTGGTCGGACAGTCCGGCGTCGGCAAGTCCTCCCTGGTCAATGCACTCTGCCCCACCGCCGCCGCGGTCACCGCGGAGCTGACCCGCGACACGGAGGGCCGGCACACCACGACCACGGCACGCTGGTACGCCCTGGGCGACGGCGATGCGATCGTCGATGCGCCGGGCGTACGCGACTTTGCGCCGCCGGCGCACCTCGTGCGCGCCGCCGAACGCGGCTTCGCCGAGATCCATGCGCTGAGCCACGACTGCCGGTTCAACGACTGCCGCCATTTCGGCGAACCGGGCTGTGCAGTGCGCGCCGCGGTCGGCGACGCCAGGATCAGCGAACGCCGCTACGAGAGTTACCGGCGGCTGACGCGGCTCTACGAAGAACTGCGCGGTGACTGAGCCGGACACGGGACTCGCCGCGCTTGGGCGACGCGCGGCGGCCGTGGGCCTCGCGATGCGGGGAGCCTGCCACGAGGCGACTGGCACGGTCGTGCTGCTGGGTTTCACCGGCAGCGACCAGTGGCCGGTATTCGCCGCATCGCCCGAAGCGGCCGATGGGCAGCCGCATCCACTCGATCGCTGGTCGCGGCGCCTCATCGATGCACTCGCGCTGCAGTTCGGGGCGGCCGCGTCCTATCCGAACGATGTGCCGGCACTGCCGTTCCAGCGGCTCGCGCAGCGCTGCGAGGCGCTTTACCCCAGTCCGCTCGGGCTGCTGATCCATCCCGAATGGGGTCTGTGGCAGGCCTGGCGCGGCGCACTGATTTTTCCGCAGCGGCTGGCGCTGCCGCCGCAGAAGCCGCAGCCGCATCCCTGCGTCAGCTGCGCCTCGAGGCCATGCGTGCCGTCCTGCCCCGTCAATGCCTTTGGCTCCGGGACACTGGACGTCATGGCCTGCGTCAACCATGTTCAGGGCGATGCGGGGCGCGACTGCCGTGAACTCGGATGCCGTGCCCGGCGCGCCTGTCCGGTGGGTGTACGACACGCCTATGGCAACGACCAGGCACGGTTTCACCTGGCCGCGTTCGTGCGCGCTACCGGGCTTTGAGCCTTGCGGGGCCGGTCAGGATTCAACCGGTCGTCAGCGCCCGCTTTACGACGTTGCCGCGTAAATTGTCAGCGCACATCCTGATCGTGCATGCCTGCAAGCCGCAGGCCCTCGAATAGCGGCTCATAGCCGTACAGATTGGCCTGAGGATTCATCCACTTTCGGATCGCGTCGATGGTCTTGAGTTCGGGAACGGCGTCCGCAAGATCCGCAATGGCAGTCCGCACAACCCCTTCGTGATGCAACTGTGCGGCTGCGGCGATCAGCGTCAGGCGCACGGTCCCGGCATTGGAACTGCGCAGCTCGGCGTTGCTCATGGCCGTGATCGCCTTCTGCGACAGTCGCTCCGCACCGGCAAAGTCCCTGGTTTCATAATCGATTGCCGCAAGCAGTGCCGCGCGGTCCGGCCGGTCGCGCGCGGCATAGGCGGCCGCTGCGGGTACAGCCGCCTCGTTTGCGCGGCCAAGCTTCAGCAACAAGGCCGCCTTGTCTTCTGCGAGGCTGGAGTCCTCCGGGCGCCGCTCCAGCAGCGAGCCCAGAATCAGCAGGGATTCACTGTACCGGCCTCGCGCCGCATACAGCCTCGCCTTGTCGTGCAGCGCGCCTCCATCGTCCATGTGAGTGCCCAGATATCGATCGATTGCCTTCTCAGCTACTGCCTGCTGCTCCGCAATGTTGGTTGACCACGCCTCAACACAATCGCAAAGATTTATCTTGGCGACAATCCTGAGGGCCAGCGGGTCGTCGGGCGCGAGCACCAGCGCCCGATTGAGCAACTGCGTTGCCGCCAGATACGCGCCCTTGCCTTCACCGGCCATGCGTTTACGACCCCAGTCTACGAACGCGCGAAATGTCAGGTCCCGAACATCCAGCGCCGCATCGGACGTGTTACGCGCTCGTGCCACCTCGTTCTCGAGTGCGTAATAGACCAGCATCCCCGTCGCATCATCAATGCCCTCAGGTGAGCGCGGCACGATCGCGCCGGCAGGAACGGAAAATGCCATTGACCCGAGCACATGCTCGGATTCGCCGTCCAGCACAAACAGCGTTACGGTGTAACCGGAGGCGCTGCGCGCAACGTTTCCCCGGAACAGGAAATGTACGCGTAGCGACCTGGCCAGATCACGCGGCTCCGAGGATTGCGTCAGCGCATGGGTGACGCTGGCGAGCGATGCCAGCTGCACCCACTGGTGGTTTTCTTCCAGGGACGTGAACACGGCGTTGCCGGTAGCCGCGGCGACCTTGAGGCCAGTCTGATCAGAACCGTCAGCCTGCAGTGGCAGCAGCGCGAAGGTCATTCGACGATCCTCTGCCGAATACGGAACGATCATCGCCGACGCCTGTGGCCCCGGTGCTGACGGACGAAACGCCGTGAACCTGTGGGCGAGGAAAAATCCGGCGACGACGATCACCACGCCGATCGTTGCCCAGGGCATGAAGGAACGTCCGGGTGAGGGTGGGAGCCCACCCGAGGTCTTGCCCGTCGGTGACCTCGGCGGCGCCGGGGATCCGGCGCCGTTCCCGGAGGGCAGCGTGGTGCCCGGTGCCACCAGCTTGCGCACATGGTCCGCAAAGGCGTCGCTACCTGCACCCCCTGAAAGACGCGTCCACTGCACCTCGCGAAATTTCTCCGGCACCAGGGCCTCTGAATCCGGGGTGTCATCGATGACGACCGGTAGCAGAAAGGCCATGCCTTCTGCCATGTCGAGCGTGCGGGCCACCGCGAGGTTCCACTCGCGCCGAAAGTAGCCCTCCTTGCGCGCCTGGGTGTTTGCCGAAATGATCGGCACAAACAGGTAACAGCTCTTGACCTGCTGGCGGATCTTCTGGTCCCAGGCATCGCCTCCCCGAAGCTCGCTCTGGTCGAACCAAACCTCAATACCCGCCGCCCGCAGGGCATCGCAAACACGCTTCGCTGCCTCCGCATCCTGCGACGCGTAGCTCAGGAACACCGCGTTCCCCGGGTGGGTCACGGCATCCCCAGGGCGGTCAGTTTCCGGGGGTTCTGTGGGCGGGTGCGGGCGGCCATGCGGGGGCTCTTGATTGGCGTTGCCAATAGCATGGGTTGCGGCCGAGCCACTGGCGCCGGCAGGCGTCAGGAGACCGCGGTACGCCCGGCGAGGGCGTGCGCGAGGGTACCGCCGTCGACGTATTCGAGTTCGCCGCCGACCGGCACGCCGTGCGCGATCCTGGATGCCTTGAGGCCGCGACGCAACGCGAGTTCGCCGAGGTAATGCGCGGTGGCCTCGCCCTCGACGGTCGGGTTCGTCGCGAGAATGACCTCGGCGACCTCGCCCTCGCCGAGCAGCCGCTCGAACTCATCGAGCCCGAGTTCGGAGGGCCCCACGCCGTCGAGTGGCGAGAGGTGGCCCATCAGCACGAAGTAGCGACCGCGGAAGCCGCCGGACTGCTCGATCGCGACGACGTCGGCCGGCGACTCGACGACACAGAGCTGGGCCGGATTGCGCTGCGGCGAGGCGCAGATTGCGCACAGCTCGCTCTCGGTGAGCATCCGGCAGCGCCGGCAGTGCCCGACCGTCGCGAGCGCCTCGGTGAGCGCCTGAGCGAGCAGCTGACCGCCGTTGCGATCCCGCTCCAGCAGGTAAAAGGCCATGCGCTGCGCCGATTTCGGCCCGACGCCGGGAAGGCAGCGCAGCGACTCGATGAGCCGGGCCAGTGTCGGGGTGTACTTCAAAAGGGCAGCTTCATGCCGGGCGGCAGGTTCAGGCCCGAGGTCAGCCCCGAATATTTTTCCTTTGTCGTTGCCGCAATCCTGTGCACGGCGTCGTTGATCGCTGCGGCCACCAGGTCCTCGACCATGTCCTTGTCCTGGCCGAGCAGCTTCGCATCGATCGTGACGCGCTGCGCCTCGTGCGCCCCGTTCAGCACGATCCGCACCAGGCCGGCGCCCGCCTCGCCCGTGACCTCGAGTGCAGCAAGCTCCGCCTGTGCTTTTTTCATCCCTTCCTGCATCTGCTGCGCCTGACGCATCAGGTTGCCCAGTCCGCCTTTCATCATCGCTGTTTCCTCGCTGAACCTTAAGGGGTCGTGGGCTTGACCGACGCCAGGTCGGGCTCCGCCCCGAATCGATCCCGCAGCCCACGCACCGCGGGGTCCTGTTCGAAGGCCGCGACCGCGACCGCCTGGCGATCCTGGTCTGCCTGCGTGCGCTGGCGCGCCGGCGTCGCGAGTGTCGCGGACCCGGCGGTCTCGAACGCCAGGCGGATCTCGCGCCCGAAATAGCGCGACAGTCCCTGCGACAGGCGCTCCTCGATCTGGCGCGTGCGCCGGTCGGTCGCCGCTGCATCCAGGTGCAGCGTCAGCAAGGCACCTTCGAAGCCCGCCGGCACGCAGTTCAGCGCGAACTGGCGCACCATGCCGGTCAGCTGCGCACCCTCGACGACGGCGGTCCAGTTGGAGGCATCGACACGGGCCGGCGCGACCACGGCGGGGGTCGGCGTCGCGGCAGGTGCGGCTTCTGCCCCGGCGGCAGGCGGTGGCGCTACCGATGGCGCTGGCGCAGGCGCAGGCGCCGTCCGCGGCGCAGCCGCCGGCCGCGCGGCCGCGCGCACCGGCGCCGCAGCGTGAGCCGACGGCACGGCCGCCGGCTCGCCCGTTTCCGGGCGAAACGCCAGCATCCGCAACAGCGTCATCTCGAATCCCAGCCGCGGCTCCGGCGCCATGGACAGGTCGCGGCGTCCGCCGATCGCGATCTGGTAGTACAGCTGGACGTCCTGCGGAGACAGCAGCGCCGCCAGCCGTGCCACTTCCTGTACGTCGAAGTCCTCGTCTTCCGGCGCCACCCCGGGCACGGTCTGGGCGATCGCCACGCGCTGCAGGAACGAGGCAAGTTCGACCAGCGCACGGTCATAGTCGGGTGCGTCGCGGTCGAACTGCTGCACCTCGGTGAGCAGGCCGGCACCGTCCTGCCGCGCCAGCGCATCGACCATGCGCAGCACGTGGCCGCGATCGATCGTGCCGAGCATCGCGCGCGCGTCGGCTTCCTGCAGCGCCCCGCCGCCGAAGGCGACCAGCTGGTCGAGCAGGCTCAGGGCGTCGCGCATGCTGCCGTCGGCAGCCCGCGCCAGCAGTGCAAGCGCCGTCGGGTCATAGGCCATCTTTTCCGCGTCGGCGATGAAGCGCAGGCGCTCGGCGATCAGCGTCGACGGCAGGCGCTTCAGACTGAACTGCAGGCAGCGCGACAGCACCGTCACCGGCAGCTTCTGCGGATCGGTCGTCGCCAGCAGGAATTTGACGTGCGGCGGCGGCTCCTCGAGGGTCTTCAGCAGGGCGTTGAACGAGTGCCCCGACAGCATGTGGACCTCGTCGATCAGATAGACCTTGTAGCGACCGCGCGTCGGAGCGTATTGCACGTTGTCGAGCAGCTCGCGGGTGTCGTCGACCTTGGTCCGCGACGCTGCGTCCACCTCGATCAGGTCGACGAAGCGCCCCTCATCGATCTCGCGGCAGGCCGCGCATTCACCGCAGGGCGTGGCGCTGACGCCCCGCTCACAGTTCAGCGACTTGGCGAGGATGCGGGCCACCGTCGTCTTGCCGACGCCGCGGGTACCCGTGAACAGGAAGGCGTGGTGGACCTTGCCGGAGTCGAGGGCCCCCCTGAGGGCACGCAGCACGTGTTCCTGGCCGGCCATCTCCGAAAAATTGTGGGGCCGCCACTTGCGCGCTAATACGACGTAACTCATGCGGACTCAGTGTAGCCGCACGGCAACCTGAATGGGAGGCGACCCGCGCCAGCAGGACTTCGGCGCCCGACTTAAAGCCGCTACCGCTGCTCCCTTCCGGGCCTGACGGGGTTCGTGACCAGTCGTCGCGAAGATGCAAACGCGAGTCGCCATAGACTCAAGCCCGAAAATGGCGGAGAGGGTGGGATTCGAACCCACGAACACCTTTTGGGATGTTACTCACTTTCCAGGCGAGCGCCTTCGACCACTCGGCCACCTCTCCTACATCGGGCCGCAAGGGTACCGGAGCGGGACCGGGCGATCAAATCGGCCGCATATCAAGGCGGTGCGGCGCCAGGTGCGGGAGTCGGAGCCGGCGCCGGGGTCGCGGCAGGAGCCTGGGCGGCGTCCGCAGCGCCCGGGGCGCCCGGCTTGGCGGCCTGCGGCGGCTTGTAGCGCGGCGGTTCGTCGAGGCAGGGATCCCTCGGGCCCGGCGGCGGCGGCGTGTACTCGGCCGCCGGAATCACCAGCGCTCCCTGCACATTGGGCGCATCCATCCCCTCGGGGACCTTCAGCGGCGCGACACTCGCGGCGAACTGGTATTCCTGAGGCTTGTGACAGCTCTCCACGTTGGAGCTGAACATGTGGCAGCCGCCCAGCAGGACGGATCCTGCGACGGCAATCGAACATCGGCGCATCGTCATGCTGCTTGGTCCTTGAGCGAGATCCCGGCAACGCGCAGGGCGCGCCGGACGGTTTCGTGATGTGCCGGCGTCAACTCGACGAGCGGCAGACGCAGGGCAGCGCCGATGAGCCCCATTTGCGTCAATGCCCATTTTACGGGAATCGGGTTGGCTTCGACGAACAAATCACGGTGCAGCGGCTGCAGCGTCGCGTCGATCGCCAGCGCGGCTGCCATGTCGCCGCGCAGGGCCGCCGCGCAGGCCTCCTGCATGCGCCGCGGGGCGACGTTGGCGGTCACCGAGATCACACCCTGACACCCGGCCGCCATCATCCCGATCGCGGTGGCATCGTCCCCCGAAACCACGAGAAACCCCTCCGGACAGGCGGCCAGCACCTCACGGCCACGATCGACCGAGCCGGTCGATTCCTTGACCCCGACGATCCGGGGATGGGCGGCAAGGCGCGCGATCGTCGCCGGCAACAGGTCGACCGCGGTGCGGCCCGGGACGTTGTACAGCACGACGGGCACTGCAGAGGCATCCGCGGCCGCGACGAAATGCCGGTACAGGCCTTCCTGCGGCGGCTTGTTGTAGTACGGCGTGACGATCAGCACCCCGTCGACGCCGAGGCGCGACAGCCTGTGCGTGCGTGCGACGGTCCCGGCGGTGGAGTTCGTGCCGGTGCCGACCAGCAGCTTGAGCCGGCCGCGGCAACGCTGCACCGCGCGCCGTGTCAGCTCCTCGATTTCAGCGAGCCGCAGCGCCGGCGACTCGCCGGTCGTACCCGCCACGACGATGCCGTCCGAGCCCTCCGCGAGGTGAAAATCGAGCAGTCGCTCCCAGGCAGCCCAGTCCGGCTGCCCGTCGGGGCTCATCGGCGTGACAATCGCTACGGTACTTCCCTGGAACATCCGCCTACCTTAAGTGCCAGTGCCGGGCACTGGCAAGAGCGCTTTTGCGTTATCTCGTCGCCACGGGCTGCGAACCTTAGTAGAATTTGCGGCAATGAAACAACATATCGTGATTTCGGCGGTCGGCACCGACCGCGTCGGAATGGTCCATGAACTCACCAAGGCCGTGACCGACTGCGGTGGCAGCATCAGCGAAAGCCGCATGACCTCGCTCGGCAACGAGTTTGCGATGCTGCTGCTGGTGACCGGCAACTGGCACACACTCGCGAAGCTCGAAGGCGAGTTCAAGAAGATCGCGGACGCAAACGGCGTCAACATCCAGTTGCGCCGCACCGAGGCGCGCGCGGTCCGCAACGACATGCTCCCCTACTCGATCGACGTCGTCTGCCTCGACCAGACCGGGATCGTTGCGGGGCTGTCGGGCTTCTTTTCGCAGCGCGGGATCGACATTGCCGAACTGTCGACCCGCTCCTACGCAGCCGCGCACACCGGCGCACCGATGTTCGCCGTCCAGATGATCGTCAACGTGCCGAGCCGGCTGCACATCGGGGTGCTGCGCGAGGAATTCATGGATTTCTGCGATCATCTGAACCTGGATGCCATTTTCGAACCGGTCAAGAACTGAGAACCATTCCCATGAGCAAGATCGAGACAGGCAGGAAGGCCCCGCAGTTCACGCTGGCGGGAACGGCCGGCGACTGGTCGCTGAAGACTGCGGCCGGCCAGAACGTCGTGCTGTATTTCTACCCGCGCGACAACACGCCCGGCTGCACCAGGGAAGGCGAGGGTTTTGCCGCGGCGTACCCGCGGTTTCGCAAGGCACAGACCATCGTCTTCGGCATTTCCGCCGACAGCCTCGATTCGCACGTGAAGTGGAAGGCGAAGATGGGCTTCCCGTTCGAGCTGCTCAGCGACCCCGACCAGAAAGTCTGCAAGCTCTACGATGTGATCCAGGAAAAGAGCATGTACGGCAGGAAGTACCTCGGGATCGAGCGCAGCACCTTTCTGATCGATGCGAAGGGAACCCTGCGCGAGGCCTGGCGCAAGGTCAAGGTGGAGGGTCACGCCGAGGCGGTCCTGGCGGCGGTAGCCGCACTGTGACCGCGCGGACGCGGCCCCTGGCAGCCGCGGGCAGCAAGGCGCGACGGAAAAAGCAGCCTGCCCGGCGCATTTTCGTGCTGGACACCAACGTGCTGATGCATGATCCGACGGCCATCTTCCGTTTCGAGGAACATGACGTCTATATCCCGATGACGGTGCTCGAGGAGCTCGATGCCGGCAAGAAGGGCCTTTCCGAGGCGGCACGCAACGTCCGCCAGGTCAGCCGCTTCCTCGACGAGCTGATGCAAAACGCGAGCAAAGCCCAGATCGACCGGGGCATTGCGCTGCCCTCCGCGGTCCCGGTCAACCACGGCAAGCGCGCGCCGGCGGGCCGGCTGTACTTCCAGACGCAGCTGCTGACCTCGGTCCTGCCTGACAGCCTGCCCGGTCACGGCGCGGACAATGCAATCCTCGCCTGCACGCTGGCCCTGCAGCAGAAATTCCGCAACGCGCGCGTGACGCTGGTCTCCAAGGACATCAACCTGCGCATCAAGGCCTCGATCCTCGGCGTGCAGGCCGAGGATTATTCGAGCGACAAGACGATCGAGGATGCCGACCTGCTGTCGAGCGGGTTCCAGAAGCTGCCCGCAAACTTCTGGGAGAAGCATGGCAAGGGCATGGAATCCTGGCAGCAACAGGGCCGCACGTTCTACCGCGTCCGCGGCCCGCTGGTGCGCGAGTGGCAGCCGAACCAGTTCGTCTACGACGCCGGCGCGAACGGCGTCGAGGCCATCGTGCGCAAGCTCGAGGACGACGCCGCAGTCCTCGAGCTCACGATCGATTACCGTACGGAGCGCAACAACGTCTGGGGCGTCAGCGCACGCAACCGCGAACAGAATCTGGCGCTGAACCTTTTGATGGATCCGGAGATCGATTTCGTCACCGTGCTCGGTCCCGCAGGCACCGGCAAGACACTGATGACGCTGGCCGCGGGCCTTGCGCAGACGCTCGACCACAACCGCTTCGGCGAGATCATCATGACGCGCGTGACGATCCCGCTCGGCGAGGACATCGGTTTCCTGCCCGGCACCGAGGAAGAGAAGATGGAGCCCTGGATGGGGGCACTGATGGACAACCTCGAAGTGCTGACGCAGAGCCAGCCCGGCGGTTCCTGGGGGCGGGCTGCGACCAACGACCTGCTGCGTCACCGCATCAAGATCCGCTCGCTGAACTTCATGCGCGGCCGCACGTTCCTGAACCGCTTCATCATCATCGACGAGGCGCAGAACCTGACGCCGAAGCAGATGAAGGCGCTGGTGACCCGCGCAGGCCCCGGCACCAAGATGGTCTGCCTCGGCAACATCGCCCAGATCGACACCCCGTACCTGACCGAGACGACCTCCGGGCTGACCTACGTCGTCAACCGGTTCCACGGCTGGGCGCATTCCGGACATATCACGCTGGTGCGTGGCGAACGCTCGCGCCTTGCCGACTATGCCTCGGAAGTCCTTTGATATATTGCAGTGCGCGGGCGAACTTAAGGCGCCCGGGTCCACTCCAACCGCCTGTATGGAACGGCAAATGCTCCTTCGCCGATTAGGCGCCGTGCTGGCCGCCACCGTGGCCGGCGGCGCGCTGGCGCTCGCCTGGGTGACCGGCACCGAAGCTGCCGAGAACGACCTGCCGGAGCTCGGCAGCCCGGCGAACGCAGCCATCTCGCTGGAGGACGAATACGGCGCCGGCCTCATGGTGATGCGCCAGATCCGCGAAGCCGGCATGATCCTCGACGACCCGGAAGTCAGCGAATACATGCAGGACATCGGTCACCGGCTGTCGAGCCGTGCCGAGGAAGGCCAGCACAGCTTCACCTACTTCGTCGTCCGCGACCCGACGATCAACGCCTTCGCGCTGCCCGGCGGCTTCATCGCCGCCAACAGCGGGCTGATCATCACGACGCGCAGCGAGAACGAACTCGCGGGCGTACTGGCGCACGAGACCGCCCACGTCACGCAGCGGCACATCGCACGCCAGGTCATCGACCAGTCGCATTCCGGCCTCGTCTCGACGGCGGCGATGCTGGCCGCGATCCTGCTGGGCGCAACCGCTGGGCGCGGCAACCCGAATGCGATGGAGGGGGCGATCCTGGCGACGCAGAGCGCCGCGATCCAGCACCAGATCAACTACACCCGGTCGCAGGAGTTCGAGGCCGACCGCATCGGCGTCTACACGATGGCGAGCGCCGGCTTCGATCCGCTCGGCATGCCCTCGTTCTTCGAGACCCTGAACCGCAATTCGATGAGCCCGGACCGGGTGCGCTCCGTGGAATTCCTGATCGACCATCCCGTGACCTCGGATCGCATCGCCGAATCGCGCAACCGGGCCGAGCAGATCGGCCGCATCCGCCACGAGGACACGCTGTCATACGCGCTGATGCGCGAGCGCGTCCGCGCGCTGCTCGGCGATCCGCGTACGACGGTCGAGTACTACGCGAACCTGCGGAAAAACGGCGGCGGCAAAACGCTCGAGGAACGCTACGGCATGGCGGTGGCGCAGATCGCGGCCGGCGATCCCGCGGGCGCGACGCGGGAACTGAAGTCGCTGCTGCTGGAATATCCGAAGGTCACCCAGCTGTACGGCGCGCTCGGCCAGGCGTACCTCGCCAACAACCAGTACGCGGAGTCCGCGGAGATCCTCGAAAAGGGGCTGAACCTGTTCCCGCGCAACGTGCCGCTGACGATCCGTCTCGCCGAGACCGACATGCGCGCGGGTGATAACCGGCAGGCACACCTGTTGCTGCTCGACCTGTTCGACGTCGTCGAGCCGACCCCCGAACAGGCGCGCCTGATCGCCAAGGCGGCAAATGCCGCGGGCGATGTCGCGGACTCGTACTACTACATGTCGGAGTTCTACATCATGAACGGCGAAATGAGCAAGTCACTGGCGCAGCTGCAGATCGCACTGGGCCTGCCCGGACTCAACCCCATCCAGCGGGCCCGCTTCAGTGCCCGGCTCGAGGAGGTCCGCTCGGCGCTGGCCCGCGAGAAACACAACAATCCGCAGGATAGCAATGGTCGCGGTTAAACCCGATCGGTTGACGGTCCTGCTGTGCGCACTGCTGCTCGGCGGTTGCGTGACGCTGCCGCCGGGTGCGCCGCGCTCGCCGCAGGATCCGCTCGAGCGCTGGAACCGCGGCGTCTACAAGTTCAACGACACCCTGGACCGCGGGGTCGTCAAGCCGGTCGCCCGCGGCTACCGGAAGGTCCTGCCGCGACCGGTGCGCACCGGGATCAGCAACTTCCTCGACAACCTGCACACGCCGACCGTGATGATCAACGATGCGCTGCAGGGCAAGCCGAAGGCGGCGCTGAGCGATCTCGGGCGGTTCCTGCTGAATTCGACCGCCGGGCTCGGCGGATTGCTCGATCCGGCAACGCTGGCCGGCATGCCCCACAACGATGAGGACTTTGGCCAGACGCTCGGCAAATGGGGCGTGCATCCCGGTCCCTTCCTCGAGATACCGCTGCTCGGCCCCTCGGACCTGCGCGATGCGCCGGCAAAGATCGTCGACGTCTATACGTATCCGCCGACGTATGCGAAAAGCCCGTGGGTCTCCTATGGCATCTGGGGCGTGTACCTGGTCAATACGCGCGCGGAGCTGTTGTCACTCGACGACACGATCCAGCAGGCGTTCGATCCCTATGCATTCGTCCGCGACGCCTACCTGCAACATCGCGCCTACCTGATATCCGACGGCAAGGTCAGCGACGATACGCCGCTGGTGGACCCGGACGCGGACCCCGGCAAGCCTTAAGGTACTGGCGCCGCCGCCAGTACCCGGGGCCTGCAGCTAGCGCCAGTAGCGCCCGTGACGCCAGTAGCCGCGGTCGTGGTGCGCCCCGGCATGCCAGTAACCGTAGCGGGCGACGAAGACCGGTCCCGGCACTGCGACCGGGTAGACGGCCCAGGGGGCGATGACGACAACGGGGCCCGCCTGCGCCGCGGCGGTCGCGAGCATCGCGCCGAGTCCGAGGACCGCGCCGAGTGTGGGGGTGGCTAATCTGTTCATGGCAGTGCTCCTTCGGTAGGGTGCCATTCACGGCACACACTGAGGAGAACGCGGGGTAGCGCCCACCGTTGACGACTGGCCGGACCCGCAGGTTCAGCCGCCGACCAGCAGCTCTTCGACCTCGGAGAGACGCGCCAGCTGTTGCAGCTGCAGCGGGATGTGTTCGAAGCGCAGCTGCTTGCCGGCCGCACGCGCAACGCTGAGCCACTCGATCATCAGCGCGAGGCCCGCACTGTCGCTGGCAGTGACGCCGGACAGATCGATCTGGGTCACCCGCCCCTCCCCGATGAGCGCGTTGCCCTGATCCAGCAGCGCCCCGACGGTATCGAAGTTGAGCGGGCCGCTGAGCGCCGCGTGACCGTCCGGCTGCGCCTGCAGGGTCGTCATGTATGCGGCTTCGGCCGGGACTGTTGCGCCTCGAGCCGGGTGATGACCTCGTCCAGACCCTTCTGCTGCACCTCGGCACCCAGGTCGGTACGGAAGCTCTTCACATAAGAGACACCCTCGATGACCACATCCCAGGCCTTCCAGGCGCCATCGACACGGTGCAGCGTGAAATTGACGGGAACCTTCTCGCCGCTCGCGCGCTTGACCTCGGTGCGCACGGTAGCCTGGGTATCCGCAGGGTCACCCTTGAACGGCAGGACGACGAAGCGGTCGGCCGTGAAGTCGATCAACGCCTCGCCATAATTGTGCAGCAGGGACTTGTAGAACGCGTCGACGAAGCGCTTGCGCTGCTCATCGGTTGCGCCGCGCCAGCTCTGCCCGAGAACCAGCCGCGCGGCGTACTCGGTATCGAAAGTCGGCAACAGTACGTTGGCCACCAGCTCATCGAGCTTCGCCGGGTCCCTGCGGTAGGCAGCACGGTTGCTGTCGAGCTCCACAAGCATCTTCTGAGCCGAGCCCTGCACGATCTCCTCCGGGCCCGGGCCGGCCGCATCGGCAGCGATCAGCCGCGTGGACAGGGTCAAAGCAAGACTCAGGGCGGTGCCCAGCAACAACGGTCTGATCATTTTGTCTTCTCCTTGGCCGGGGTCGCCGCCGGGGCCGCGGCCGGGGTCGCGGCAGTATCGGTGCCGGCTCCCGCCGCAGTCTTGCCGAAATTGGCCAGGAACTGGCCAATCAGATTCTCGAGGACGAAAGCCGACTGTGTAAAGTCGATATGATCCTTGTCCTTCAGATAAGTTTCCCCGCCGCCGGCGGTAAGGCCGACGAATTTGCCGCCCAGCAGCCCCTGGGTGTAGATGCTGGCGTCGCTGTCGGACGGGATCTGGTTGTAGCGCGAGTCCAGTCGCATCACGACGACTGCCTTGTAATCCTTTGAATCGAAACTGATATCGGAAACCCGGCCGATCTCCACGCCGGCCATCGAGACCGGCGAGCCGACCTTCAGGTCGCCGACATTGTCGAACTTCGCGGTCACGTCGTAGTGCGGCTTGGAGCCGAACGAGAGACCGCGGCTCGTCGTCTGCGTCGTCAGGAAAAACAGTGCCGCGAAACCGAGC
>Ga0302279_10001879_pt1 | contig 28980 bp, 31 predicted proteins | sample III_Bog_N3_3_FD_194541 | JGI IMG/M metagenome (GOLD analysis project Ga0302279, IMG submission 194541) | Peat permafrost microbial communities from Stordalen Mire near Abisko, Sweden - III_Bog_N3_3 | ecosystem: Environmental > Terrestrial > Soil > Wetlands > Peat | place: Sweden: Abisko... | reverse complement strand
GAACGCCTCGTCGGTCATCACCAGCTGCATCAGCTTGCGGCCCAGCGGGTCGTTCAGCTTCTGGAAGAAGGTGGCGAAGGCGCCCATGGCCAGGCCCTCGACCAGCATCTGCATGCCGACGATCTTCTTGTAGACCTCCGGCGAGCTGATGATCTCGACCAGCAGGTTCTGCAGCACCGGGCTGGCCGGCACCGGCCGGCCCCAGCGGGCCTTGATGTACTTGGCGAAGGCGGTGACGTGGCGGGCTTCTTCGCGGGTCTGGTTGGCGGCGTATTCCTGCGCGCCCTGGTCGTAGAGCACGTGGCAGAGGCTGGCCGACAGGTTCAGCGCGCCTTGCTCGCCGTGCAGGATCGAGGAGAACGAGCGCAGGGTCTGAGCGTTGATGAAGCGGATCCGGGTCTTCGGATCGGAGAGCATCTCCTTGCCGTAGTTGGTCTGCAGCACGCCGATCATCTCTTCGGGCAGGAGCGCTTCGTTCTCCATGTCGAAGGGCTCGTCGAAGTCGATGTACTTCTTGTCGAGCGGATCCCAGAAGTGGTCGTGGGTGGCCGAGATGATCTTGTCGAAGGCGGTCGAGCGGTTCCCGTAGCGGTCCAGGTTCAGCATGGACTCAAAGTCGTCGGGCGCGACGGCCTCGTACATGGTGTCCTTGGTGATGTTGCCGTCGGCCATGGGTCAGCGCTCCTGCGATGCGATTGCAGGATCCTAGATGCCAACTAATCAACGTTAGGTCAACGAAAATGACGGGGGCGTCACCTTCGGGCGTCGGGGGCGTCTCCGCTACTCCGCCGCCACCAGGCTGGCCGCGCCCCGCTCCGCGCGTTCCTTGAAGTTGATGCCCTGCAGGTAGCGGATGCCGTCCTCGGCGATGGCTTCGCCGGGCATCACGTCGCCCTCGGCCCGCAGCTCGTCCATGTCTACGAAGGCCGAATAGAAGCCCATGGTCCGCTCGGTGATGATGTGGACGCTGAGCAGCGTCTTGATGAGCACGCGGAAGATGTTGGTCTCGCCGCGCATCCTCTGGTTCGGGTCGCGGTTCTTGCGCCGCTCCATCATCGCGTCCATCACCCGCTGCGGGTCCATGCCGAACTCGGCGTAGATGCTCGCCTGTTGGGTCGGTGAGCCCTGGTTGAACATCAGCGACTGGCAGCAGTGGGCGGCCCAGTCCTCGATCACGTCGCGCTCGGCCTGGCTCAGCATCGGCACCGTGCGGTCGGCCCAGATCTTGCCGAACTTGTGGTGGAACGCCTCGTCGGTCATCACCAGCTGGAACAGCTTCTTGGCCAGCGGGTCGTTGTTGTTGCGGTAGCCGTTGGCGAAGGCGCCCATGGCCAGGCCCTCGACCAGCATCTGCATGCCGACGATCTTCTTATAGACCTCCGGCGCCTCGATGATTTCCACCAGCAGCGCCTTCAGCGCCGCGCCGCAGGGCACCGGCCGGCCCCAGCGGGCCTTGATGTACTTGGCGAAGGCGGTGACGTGCCGGGCTTCTTCGCGGGTCTGGTTGGCGGCGTATTCTTGCGCGCCCTGGTCATAGAGGACGTGGCAGAGGCTGGCCGACAGGTTCAGCGCCCCCTGTTCGCCGTGCAGGATCGACGAAAAGCTCCACAGCTGCATGTGGTTGATGAAGCGGATGCGCTCCTTCGGGTCCTTCAGGAATTCCGACACGTAGGGAATTCGGAAAGCCATCACCTGGCTCTCCGGGACCATCGCCTCGTTCTCCATGTCGAAGGGCGTGTCGAAGTCGATGTATTTCTTGTCCAGCGGGTCCCAGAAGTGGTCGTGGGTGGCCGAGATGATCTTATCGAACACCGTCGAGCGGGCGCCGTAGCGGTCCAGCTCCAGCATGGACTCGAAATCGTCCGGCGCCACCGCGTCGTACATGCGGTCCTTGGTGATGTTTCCATCGGCCATCTGGCGTTCTCCCGGCGCTCGTCCCTAGGTGATCAGTGTCAACCTGGAGGGGTCGGCCGTCAACGGGCCAGGGCGACACTGAATTGCTCTTCCCCCGTGCAGCGGGGGGAAGTGTCGCCTACGAGCGACGCGCCAGCGGCGCGACGTGGGACGATGGGGGGACCGGCGGTGCAAGGCGGGTCACCGGCATTGCGGCTAGCTCCCCTCCGTCTCGCATCGCCGGCTTCGCGGGCTCGCTTCGACACCTCCCCTCACCTGCGTGAGGTGAGGAGCAAGGGGGCTAAACCCGTCGGTCCCGCCGCGCCTTCACCCGCAGTCTCAGCGCATTCAGGTTGATGAAGCCGCTCGCGTCGCGGTGGTCGTAGGCGACCTTGCCTTCCTCGAAGGTGACCAGGTCCTGGTCGTAGAGCGAGTAGGGGCTGGAGCGGCCGACGATGGTGACGTTGCCCTTGTAAAGCTTCACCCGCACCTGGCCGGCGACGAATTCCTGGCTGAGGTCGATGGCCGCCTGCAGCATCTCCCGCTCCGGGGTGAACCAGAAGCCGTTGTAGATCAGCTCCGCATAGCGGGGCATCAGCTCGTCCTTCAGGTGCGCGGCGCCGCGGTCGAGGGTGATGCTCTCGATACCCCGGTGCGCGGCCAAGAGGATCGTGCCGCCGGGAGTCTCGTAGACGCCCCGGGACTTCATGCCGACGTAGCGGTTCTCCACCAGGTCGAGGCGGCCGATGCCGTTGGCGTGGCCGAGCTCGTTCAGGCGGGTCAGCAGGGCGGCCGGCGACAGGCGCTGCCCGTCGACGGCCACTGGATCGCCCTTCTCGAAGTCCATGGTGAATTCGGTGGCCAGGTCGGGCGCGTCTTCCGGGGCGATGGTGCGCTGGTAGACGAATTCCGGCGCCGGGACGGCCGGGTCCTCCAGCACTTTGCCTTCCGACGACGAGTGCAGCAGGTTGGCGTCGACGCTGAACGGCGCCTCGCCGCGCTTGTCCTTGGCGATCGGGATCTGGTGCTGCTCGGCGTACTCGAGCATCGCCTCGCGGCTCTTGAAGAAGTTGTCGGCCCGCCACGGCGCGATCACCCGGATGTCGGGCTCCAGGGCATAGTAGCTGACCTCGTAGCGGACCTGGTCGTTGCCCTTGCCGGTCGAGCCGTGGCTGACCGCGTCGGCGCCGACCTGGCGGGCGATGTCGATCTGGGTCTTGGCGATCAGCGGCCGGGCGATCGAGGTGCCGAGCAGATACTGGCCCTCGTAGACCGTGTTGGCCCGGAACATCGGGAACACATAGTCGCGCACGAACTCCTCGCGCAGGTCGATGATGTAGATGTTCTCCGGTTTCACCCCGGCCAGCAGCGCTTTCTCCCGCGCTGGGCCCAACTCCTCGCCCTGGCCGAGATCGGCGGTGAAGGTCACCACCTCGCAGCCGTACTCGGTCTGCAGCCACTTGAGGATGATCGAGGTGTCCAGCCCGCCGGAATAGGCCAGCACCACCTTCTTCACGGGTCTGTCGTCGGCCATCTGGCGCCCCTCGGATCGGAGTGAGGGCGCCTTAAACGGCTTCGGAGGGCTAAGTTCAAGTCTAGCGTGGCGCGGCGCTGCGTCAGTGGGAGAGGTGAGGTGAGGGCCGGTCCAGACTACACCGTCACCTGCGCGCCCATTTCGACCACGCGGCCGGGGGGGATGTTGAAGAAGTCGGTGGGCTGGGTGGCGTTCTTCATCAGGAAGATGAACAGCTTGTCCTGCCACAGCGGCATGCCCGACCGCGTCGCCGGCACCACCGAGCGGCGGCCGAGGAAGAAGCTGGTGGCCATGATGTCGAACTTCAGCCCCTGCTTGCGGCACAGGGCCAGCGCCTTGGGCAGGTTCGGGCTCTCCATGAAGCCGTAGGCGATGGTCAGCTTGGTGAAATCGTCGCTGACCGGCTCGATCTTGATCCGGTCGGCGTCGCGCACCCGGGGGGTCTCGGCGGTGGAGACGGTGAGGATGATGTTCTTCTCGTGCAGCACCTTGTTGTGCTTGAGATTGTGCATCAGTGCGACGGGGGCGACGTCGGGGTCGGAGGTCAGGAACACCGCTGTGCCGGCCACCCGGTGCGGAGCGCGGCGGCGGAGGATTTCGGCGAGGTCCTTCAGCGGCACGCTGTCGCGGCGGGTCTTGTCGAACAGGAGCTGCGTGCCGCGGGTCCAGGTGAGCATGACCATGAACAGCGCCAGCCCGATCAGCACCGGCGCCCAGCCGCCGGAGAGGATCTTCAGGGCGTTGGCGGCCAGGAAGGTCAGGTCCATGAGGACCAGCGGCCCGATCAGCAGGCCGGTGCGGATCGGTCCCCACTTCCACATCTGCCGCACGACGATGAAGGCCAGGCAGGTGGTCACCAGCATCGTGCCGGTCACCGCAAGGCCGTAGGCGTGGGAGAGGTTGTCGGAGGTCTGGAAGATCACCACCAACATCAGCACGCCCACCAGCAGCATGGAGTTGATCTGCGGCAGGAAGATCTGGCCGGTCTGGGTCTCGGAGGTGCGCTTGACGTCCATGCGCGGCAGCAGGCCGAGCTGGATCGCCTGCTGGCTAAGGGAATAGGCGCCGGTGATCACCGCCTGCGAGGCGATGATGGTGGCGACCGTGGCCAACACCACCAGCGGCAGCCGGAACTCCGGCGGGGCCATGATGAAGAACCAGTCGTGGTCCGGCATGCCTTGGCCCAGGGCCTGGGCGTGGGCCAGCGCCTTCAGCGCCTCGGCGCCCTGGCCCAGATAGTTCACCGCGAGGCAGGGAAAGGCGATGAACAGCCAGGCCGACTGGATCGGCCAGCGGCCGAAGTGACCCATGTCGGCATAGAGCGCCTCGGCCCCGGTCACGGTCAGGAACACCGAGCCCAGCACCAGGAAGCCGACGAACCCGTGATGGATCAGGAAGTTGGCGCCGTAGAGCGGGTTGAGGCCGAAGAGAATGCGCGGATCGTCGATCACGTGCGTGCCGCCCATCACCAGGATCACCGCGAACCAGACCAGCATCACCGGCCCGAACAGCCGGCCCACCTGGGCGGTGCCGCGCGACTGGACGAAGAACAGTGCGAACAGGATCACCACGCTGATCACCATGACGATGTCGGTGGTGACGGATTCGTGCAGGGACGGGATGGTTCGCAGGCCCTCGACGGCGCTCAGCACCGAGATCGCCGGGGTGATCATGGCGTCGCCGAAGAACAGCGCCGCGCCGATGATGCCAAGGGTGAAGATCACCAGTGTCCGCCGCCCCAGCGCCCGCTGGGCGAGCGCGGTCAGCGACAGCACGCCGCCTTCGCCCTTGTTGTCGGCCCGCATCAGGAAAAGGACGTATTTGACCGTCACCACCATGATCAGCGCCCAGAGCGCCAGGGCGATGACGCCGTAGATGTCGGTGCGCTGCACGGCCTCGCCCTGCATCGTCGTCATGGCGGAGCGGAACGCGTAGAGCGGGCTGGTGCCGATGTCGCCGAACACCACGCCCAGCGACCCCAGGGCCAGGCCCCAAAAGCGCGCGCGATGCCGATGGTGACCATGGGCGCCCGCGGATTCGGCTGTGTCGGACTGTTCGACGGACGGCTCGGCGGTGGCCTCGACAGCCAATTCTACTTCCTCCGGGACCGCTGGGTGGCGCGAATCCGTCGGTGACGGTCCCACAAGCGATGGCGCGGCGCGATACACCGGTTCCGCGCGGGGTTCAATCGCGGCCATTGGTCGCCGGGACGCAAGAACATTCCCTTCCAACGCGTGATGCGTCCGCCTAGGTTTCATCGGGCGCCCGACTTCGCGGCGCCCGAAAGCCCCGGGGATATCAGCTTGAACCGTCGCTTCGCCCTCGTCACCGGCGCGTCCTCCGGCATCGGCGCGGCGATCGCCCGGGTCTACGCCGGCCACGGCTACGATCTGGCGCTGACCGCCCGCCGCGGTGATCGGCTGCACCAGCTGGCCGACGACGTGCGCCTGCGCCACGGGGCCGACAGCCTGGTTATCCCCGCCGACCTCGCGCGGCCCGAGGCCTGCCGGGAGATACTCGCCGAGATCGAGGCCAACGGCCGGGTGGTCGACGCCCTGGTCAACAACGCCGGCTTTGCGGTGCCCGGCAGCTATGCGGCGACCCGCTGGGAGGACCAGCAGGCCTTCCTGCAGGTGTTGCTGACCTCGGTGTGCGAACTGACGCACCGGGTGCTGCCGGGCATGCTGGAGCGGAAGTTCGGCCGCATCGTCAACGTCGCTTCCCTGGCCGGTCTCGCCCCCGGCGCGCCGGGCCAGACCCTCTACGGCGCGACCAAGGGCTTTCTGGTGCGCTTCTCCCAGAGCCTGCACCTGGAGAGCCAGGGGACCGGCGTGCATGTCAGCGCGCTCTGCCCCGGCTTCACCTACTCGGAGTTCCACGACGTCACCGGCACGCGCGCCCGGGTGCAGGAAGGCGTGCCGGCCTGGCTGTGGCTGGGCGCCGACGAGGTCGCCGCCGCCGGCTACGAGGCCGCCGAGGCCAACCGCCCGATCTGCGTCCCCGGCGCGCCGAACAAGGCCCTCGCCGCTCTGGCCAAAGTCATCCCCGACGAATGGTCCATGGCGCTGCTCTCCAGCCAGCTGGGACGCATCCGGGGGGCCTGAGCTCCCAAACCTTTCCCCCGCCTCGGCGGGGGAAACGTCGCGAGGCCCTCTTGGGCGAGCGACAATGGGGGCTTTCCCAGGCAAACCCCGCGGTTCGCGCCACTCGCACCCCGATCGGCGCGGCGTGCTTCGCACGGCTCGCCGTCTTCCCCCGCGAAGGCGGGGGAAGAGTTTCACTTCCCGTACGGCGATGACGCCTCCGGCAGCACCAGCCCGGTGGTCGAGGCGGCCACGCCGGCCATGATGAACTGCACCGCCATGGCGCAGAGGATCAGGCCCAGCACCCGGATCACCACGATCATCCCCACCCGGCCCAGCGCCCGGGTGATCAGGCCGGTCATCCAGAACGACAGCATGATCGTTACCGCCACCGCGCCGATCACCGCGATCCCCGTCGCCAGGCCGACGAAACCGAGCCTGCTGGCGTCGCCGGCATAGATCACCGCCGTCGAGATCGCGCCGGGACCCACCAGCAGCGGCATGCCGAACGGCGCCACCAGCCGCTCGAACCGCCGGCGGGCGTAGGCGCGGGTGGAGAGATCGCCGCCTTCCTCCGCCGCTTCGCCCAGGGTGTCGGCCAGCTCGCCCCGGGCCATGTCGAGCCCGGTGAGGAAGAGCAGCACGCCGCCGGCGATGCGGAACGCCGGCATGGAAATGCCGAAGTAACGCAGCACCGACAGGCCGGTGAGGAAGAAGGCCGTCATCGCGAAGAAGGCGAAGATCGAGATGTAGACGGCGGTCAGCCGCCGTCCGGCGCCCTTCGCTCCGGCGGTCGCCGCGGCGAACAGCGGCGTGTTGCCCACCGGGTCGATCAGGGCGAACAGGGCGACGAAAAAGTTGACCGCGAACTGGGCTGCGCTCATCATCTGCGCTTAGCCCAAATCGAGTCCCCCACGCAAAGGAGCCGCCATGGCCCTCGCCGCCGAAGCCACGCGCCCGCTCACCGTCCGGGCCGATCCGCGCCTGATCGTGGCGCTGGATATCGCCAGCCGCGCCGAGGCCGAGGCGCTGGTCGAGCGACTGGGCGACGCGGTCAGCTTCTACAAGGTCGGGCTGCAGCTGCTGGCGGTCGGCGGCATGGACATGGCCCGCGACCTGAAGCGGCGCGGGCGGGGCGTCTTCCTCGACTGGAAACTGCACGACATCGGCGCGACGGTGGAGAAGGCGACCGCCGCGATCGCCGCCGCCGAGGCCGGCGACCTGATCACCGTGCACGCCGAGCCGCAGGTGCTGGCGGCGGCGGTGCGCGGGCGCGGCGGGTCGAGCCTTAAGATCCTCGGGGTGACCGTGCTGACCAGCCTCAGCGGCCAGGATCTCGGCGAGATCGGCTACAGCCAGACGGTGGAGCAACTGGTCGAGCGACGGGTCCGGCAAACCCAGGACGCCGGCGCCGACGGGGTCATCGTCAGTCCCCGCGAGGCGGCGCTGGCGCGGCGGATCGCCGGCCCCGGCTTCCTGGTGGTCACCCCTGGCGTGCGGCCGACCTGGGCGGGGCTGGACGACCAGGCCCGGGCCGAGACCCCAGCGCACACCCTGGAGCAGGGCGCCAGCCACGTGGTCATCGGCCGCCCGATCACCGCCGCCCCCGATCCCCGCGCCGCGGCGCTGAGGATCGCCGAGGAGATGGCGGGCTAGCCGAAACTAGCCGCCTACCACTTGCCGTGGCTGCTGCAGCCGCAACCGCCGCCGCCATGGGGCGGGGGCGGGGTGTGGCGACCGTAACCGCCACGGAAGCGCACCGACACATTGGCCGAGGCGCTGGCCGACGCGAACGCCTCGGAGCTCGCGCCTGCTTCCGCGAAACCACCGCCGCCACCGCCGCCGCCGTAGCTGATCACGTCAGGACCCACCCCGCCGGTGTCGGCGAAGAAATCGGCGTTGAGGCTGACCTGCTCGGCCTCGACCGGCGGCGCCTCATGGACGCAGCCCCAGCGGCCTTCCTCGTCGTGCTCCCAGCGGCCGTCGCAGGGCGGCGGCGGCGCCGGCACATAGACCACCCGCACCGGCGGCGGTGGGGCGTGGTGATGGTGGTGGACCACGCGGCACTTGCAGGGCGGCGGGTTCACCCCATCCGCCAGAGCCGGGCCAGCCAGGAAGGCCAGCGCCAGGGCGCCCAGGATGAGCTGCGCCATCTTCGACATCATCGTCTCCGTCAGAGCCGTTAACCGATGATTAACCCTACCGGCTCGCGGGGAGACGTGCGAGCGGGCGCCCCTGAGAGGCGAAGTTCGCCCAGAAGCCGTCCTCAGAAGTCGACGGCGACGCCCTTGATCTCCCAGTCGCCGTAGCGCGTGGGTTCAGGGCCTTTCGGGCCGCCTTCCTCGGGCGGCTGCGCGGCCGGAATCTGGGCGGCGCGGCGAGCTGCGGCTTCCTCCAGCGCCCGGCGGGCGGCGGGGGTCAGCGGCTTGCCGGGAGCGGCGCCGGGCGGGAGCGGGTCGGACATATCGCCAATTTAGACGCCGGCGCCTCGAAACGCGAGACTTGCAGTCGCCATCCGGGGCGCCATGCTCGGGCCGCGGCGTCGGGGAACGGCCGCAGATTCGGGGGAAGCGAACATGCCGCGACTGTCACTGGCCTTTTTCACCGCGGCCGTCTGCTGCGGCCTCTGCGGCATGACGCTGGGCGCCTACATGGCGGCCCACAACGACTTCACCCTGGCGCCGGCCCACGCGCACCTGAACCTGCTCGGCTGGGTGACGCTGTCGATCATGGGCGGCTTCTACGCCTTCGCCGGCCCGCGCACGCCCAAGTGGCTGGGCTGGGGCAACTTCTGTCTGTCGTTCGGCGGGGTGCTGGTGATCGTGCCGTCGTTGGCGATGCTGCTGATGGGGCACAAGGAGGCCGAGAAATTCGTCATCGCCGGCACGGTGATCACCATCTGCGGCATGCTGGCCTTCGCCGCCGAGGTGATCCACCTCTGGGGCCGTCCCAAACCCGCGGTCGCCCGGTAAACCCTTGCATCCCGCCGCCGGATAGGGGCAGGGCGGGCGGGTGACCGCCGATCCCGCCCGAAAGGCCGCCCTCGACCTACTCGTCCTCGCCCTCGGCAAGCGCGCCGGGCTGGAGGCGGCGTTGGAGTCGCCTTCGCTCAGTCTGCTCGAGCCGAAGGACCGCAATTTCGCCCGCGCCGCGGCCATGACCACCCTGCGCCATCTCGGCCCCATCGACCGGGCGCTTGAGGCCAGGCTGCAGAAGCCGCCGCCGGACGCCGTGCGGATGATCCTGCGCCTGGGCGCGGCGCAGATGTTCTATCTCGAGGTGCCCGACTACGCGGCGGTGGACGGCAGCGTCGGCCTCGCCGCCGCCGACAAGTCCACGGCGCCCTTCAAGGGCCTGGTCAACGCCGTGCTGCGCCGTCTGCGCCGGGAAGGACCTCTGTCGGCGGACCCGGCCGATCTAGCCCCGCCGTGGCTACTGGCCCGCTGGCAGGCGGCCTATGGCGCGGACAACGCCCGGGCGATGGCCGCCGTCATCGCCGACGAGCCGGCCACCGACCTCAGCCCCCTCGATCCGGCCGACGCCGCGGCGCTGGCCGAGGCGCTGGAGGCGACGGCGTTGCCGGGCGGCTCGCTGCGGCGCGCCGGTCGCGGCAGGATCGAGGACTGGCCGGGCTTTGACGAGGGCCGCTGGTGGGTGCAGGACGCCGCCGCGGCGATCCCGGCCCGGCTGCTGGCCGCGGCCGCCGGTCAGAGCGTCATCGATCTCTGCGCCGCCCCCGGTGGCAAGGCGCTGCAACTGGCGGCGGTGGGGGCGAACGTCACCGCCCTCGACCGCTCATCGTCGCGGCTGCGACGCGTGACCGAGGGACTGCGGCGCACGGGTCTTGCCGCCGAGGTGGTCGCCGCCGACGCCGAGTCCTGGGACGATCTACGCACCTTCGACGGCGTGCTGCTCGACGCGCCCTGTTCCTCCACCGGCACTTTCCGGCGCAATCCGGACGTGCTCTGGACCTTGACCCCACCGGACATCGCCAAGGTCGCCGCCGTGCAGTCGCGGCTGCTGGACGCCGCCGTGCGCCGCGTGAAGCCGGGCGCACGGCTGGTCTACTGCGTCTGCTCGCTGGAGACCGAGGAGGGCGAGAGCCAGGCCCGGGAGTTTCTCCGCCGCCATCCCGATTTCGCCACCGCCCCGGTGACCGCGGGCGAAGGCGGCGCGCCGGCGGCGAGCGTCACCCCCGAAGGCTGGCTGCGCATCCTGCCGCATCATCTCGAAGGCGGGATGGACGGCTTCTTCGTCGCGCGGTTCGCCCGCGCCGGCTGAAGCCTACTTCCGCACGAAGGCGCAGAGTTTGTTGCCGTCCGGATCGCGGACATAGGCGGCGTAGAACACCGGGTTCATGCCCTGGCGGACGCCCGGCGGACCCTCGTCGGCGCCGCCCTTGGCCATCGCCGCCGCGTGGAACGCGTCCACCGCCGCCCGATCCTCGGCCAGGAAGGCCAGCATGGTCCCGTTGCCGTGGGTGGCCTCCGCCTTGTCCCAGGGCCGGGTGAGGAAGAACATCGTCCGGTCCCCCTCGCGCCGATAGCCGGTCCAGGTCGGGCTGGTGGTCTCCCGCTTCGCTCCCAGAGGCGCGAACACCGCGTCATAGAAGGCGACGGCGCGGTCCATGTCGTTCACGCCGAGGGTGGAATAGGCGATCATGGCGGCTCCGACTGAAGGATCGATCTTGGGCTGGCCTTCTGCGTCGTAAGCGCTTGGACGAACTCATCCAATGCACTGCAGCGCAGTTCGACGGCGCATGGGCGTCCACTTGGATCGTTGAACTCGATCACCGCAATCCGAGCGAAAAGGCGCGACTCCCGCCGGACGGCGCTGAGGTCGGCGAGGGGCACGCGACACTCGAGACCGTAGATTTCCGGGAGGAACATGAGGTTGAACGGAAACCAGGGCGTGACCTCCAGGTCGGTCGGCGTCACGGCGATGAGCAGGCAGTTTCGTGCGCCGCCGATCCGGGTGATCAGATTCTTGAGCGAGCGGCCCGACCCCGCGCGAGTGACGAAAACCGCGTCCGCCGGCGCGCGCGGGAAGATCGGCTTTCCCTTGCCTCGTCGATAGACGATCGACGCCCCGATCCACAGCGCGATCCAGCCATAGGACAGCGGGATGATTACCCACGACCAACTGCCCCAGCTCGCCGGATCCAGACTCATCGACCCTCCCACGCGCCGATAGGTACTACGCCGCGCGTCCTTGCCGCGAATCCCCCGGCGGCGTTAACTCGCGCCATGGCCCACGTTCCGCCGATCATCTCGCCTTCGATCCTGGCGGCGGACTTCGCCAAGCTGGGCGAGGAGGCGCGGGCGGTCGAGGCGGCGGGGGCCGACTGGCTGCATGTGGACGTGATGGACGGCCACTTCGTGCCCAACATCACCATCGGCCCGGACGTGGTCAGAGCGATCAAGCCGCATGTGAGCATTCCGCTGGACGTTCACTTGATGATCTCGCCGGTGGATCCCTACCTGGAGTCGTTCCGCGACGCCGGCGCCGACTGGATCACCGTGCATCCGGAGGCCGGTCCGCATCTCAACCGCACCCTGCAGCACATCCGCCACCTCGGGGCCAAGGCCGGGGTCGCCTTCGACCCGTCGACGCCCCCCGAGGTGATCGAGTGGATGCTGGACGATGTCGACCTGGTGCTGGTGATGACCGTCAACCCGGGCTTCGGCGGCCAGAGCTTCATGGCCTCGCAGCTGGCCAAGATCGCCCGCCTGCGCGAGATGATCGACGCCTCCGGCCGCGATATCGTGCTGGAGGTGGACGGGGGCGTGACGCCGCAGACCGCGCCCGGCTGCCTCAGGGCCGGGGCCACGGCGCTGGTGGCCGGCACGGCGGTATTCCGGGGCGGTCCGGGCGCCTATGCCGACAACATCCGCGCGCTGAAGGAAGCCTGAGGCGCGGGATGGCCCGCTCGCCGCCGCCTTCTCTGGCCACAAGACCTCGGGACCTGCGCCCCGGCGACGCCGCGGCGGGCGAGCGGGTGCGCCGGGGCGAGTTCCGCTTTCTCGGGCTGGAGCTGGACGCAGGACCGGGCGGCGATCCCTGGGACCGGGCCTGCCCCAGCCGCGGGTTCGCCGCCGCCCTGCACGGTTTCGGCTGGCTGGGCGACCTGCTGGCCCTGGGCGAGCCCGGCGCGCGGGAGGCCTTGCGGCTCTGGCTCGGTTGGCGACGGCTGTTCGGCAAGCCGGGCGGTTTTTCCTGGTCGGGCGCGGCGCTGGAGCGGCGGGTGTTCAACCTGACCTGCGCGGCCCCGGCGCTGGTGCAACTGGCCTCCGAGGCCGAGGGCGCCGAGCTGCTGGACAGCCTGGGGCGGCAGGCGGCGGCGCTGCTCGACGACCGGCGGGCCGATCCCAGTCGCGAGCTGGAGCGCCTGACCGCCGCGGCCCTCGCCGGCGCGGCGCTGGCGGGTCCGGCGGGCGACAAGCTGCTGAACAAGGCGCTGCCGCGACTGGAAAAGCTCGCCCCGCAGGCGGTGCTGCCCGATGGCGTGCACGCCACCCGCTCGCCGCAGCGCGGTCTGGAGCTGCTGTTCGACCTCCTGGCCCTCGACGACGCCCTCTCCCAGCGCGGCAGGCCGGCGCCGGTGGAGGCCCTGCGCGCGGTCGATCGGCTGGGCGCTGCGCTGCGCTTCTTCACCCTGAGCGACGGCCGCCTGCCTAGTTTTCAGGGCGGCGAGGCCGGCGCCGCCCACCGGATCGCCGTCGCCCTGGCCCTTGACGCCGCCCGCACCAGCGCCGCCAGGGCCTTGCCCTACGGCGGCTACCAACGGCTCGAGAGCCGGCTGATCCGGCTGATCGCCGACGTCGGCGCGCCGGCGCAGGGACCCTGGAGTGTCGGCGCCTGCGCCCAGCCCGGGTCGATCGAGGTGGAGGTCGGCGGCGCGCGGCTGATCGCCGCCTGCGCCTGGTCGGCGAGCGCCGAGGGCGCGCCGGTGGTGCTGCGCGGACCGGCCGGCGGCTCGTGCCTGGGGCTGGGCGAGGCCTGGCCGGGCCTGGAGGCGCGCGGCGAGGCCGGCGATTTCGGCCCGCGGCTCACCGGAGACGCCCTGGTCGTAACCGCCGAGCGGCAGGAGAGCGCCGCCGGCGTCTGGCTGGATCTGGCCAACGGCGGCTGGCGAGGCGACTTCGGCCTTGAGCACACCCGGCGGCTGTTCCTCGATCTGGCCGCCGACGAGGTGCGCGGAGAGGACCAGCTGGCGCCCGTCTCCCGTCCGCGCGACCGACGGCCGGTGTTCTACCTGATCCGCTTCCAACTGGGCGCGGGTGTCACCGCCTCGGTCGCCGTGGACGGCAAGAGCGCGGTGCTGAAGCCCGCCGGCGCCCAGGGCTGGCGCCTGCGCAGCGACGCCGCCGAGACCCGGCTGGAGTCGGTCAGGGTGTTCGAGGCGGCCGGCCCGCGGCAGGCCGGCGTGGTGGTTCTGGCCGGCCTGATCCACCCCACCGAGGGCGTCCGGGTGCGCTGGAAACTGTCCCGGGACGAGGGGTAGCCGGCTCGGCCCTCTGGATTTGAATCGCCCCCCGGCGTATGAGGAGCCGTCCGCGTAACTGGCGAAGGGTGGGTCACCACCGGGGAGCGCGGGCCATCGATGAAGCCGCACGCCTGGGCGCCCTCTTTGAGAAAGAGACCGCCATGCCTGCTGCGCCGAATTTCCCTTCCGCTCCCGATCTGGTCCCGGTTCGCCGGGCGCTGATTTCGGTTTCCGACAAGACCGGCCTGATCGACACCGCTCGTGCCCTGGCCGACCTCGGGGTCGAGCTGGTCTCCACCGGCGGCACCCGCGCCGCCATCGCCGCCGCCGGCTTGCCGGTGAAGGACGTCGCCGACCTCACCGGCTTTCCGGAGATGATGGACGGGCGGGTGAAAACCCTGCACCCGATGGTCCACGGCGGCCTGCTGGGCGTCCGCGACGCCCCGGAGCATGCGGCGGCGATGGCCGAGCACGGCATCGGCGGCATCGATCTGCTCTACGTAAACCTCTACCCGTTTGAGGCCACCGTCGCCGCCGGGGCCGGCTTCGAGGATTGCATCGAGAACATCGACATCGGCGGCCCGGCGATGATCCGCTCGGCGGCCAAGAACCACGCCTATGTCGCCGTCTGCACTGCCCCGGAGGACATGGCCGAGGTGGTCGCCGCCCTTTCCGACGGCGGCACGACTCTCGAGTTGCGCCGCAAGCTGGCCGCGCGGGCCTACGCCCGCACCGCCGGCTACGATGCGGCGATCTCCACCTGGTTCGCGGCCCAGATCGGCGAGACCTGGCCGGCGCGCAAGGCCATCGCCGGCATGCTGAAGCAGACCATGCGCTACGGCGAGAATCCGCATCAGGCGGCCGCGCTCTATGTGTTCCCCAGCTCCCGCCGCGGCGTCGCCAGCGCCACCCAGCTGCAGGGCAAGGAGCTCAGCTACAACAACATCAACGACACCGACGCGGCGGTGGAGCTGGTCGCCGAGTTCGATCCGGCGGCCGGGCCGGCGGTGGCGATCATCAAGCACGCCAACCCCTGCGGCGTGGCGCTGGGGACTGATCTGAAGAACGCCTACGAGCGCGCCCTGCAGTGCGACCCGGTTAGCGCCTTCGGCGGCATCGTGGCGATGAACCGGCGGCTGGACGCGGCCACGGCGGCCGAGATCGTCAAGATTTTCACCGAGGTGGTGATCGCCCCGGAGGCCGACGACGACGCGATCAAGCTGTTCAAGAAAAAGAAGAATTTGCGCCTGCTGGTGATGGGCGCGCTGCCCGATCCGCTGGCGACCGGCGAGACCTTCAAGTCGGTGGCCGGCGGCTTCCTGGTGCAGAGCCGCGACGTCGCCCGCCTGACCCCCGCCGACCTCAACATCGTCACCAAACGCCAGCCCACGGAGGCGGAGGTGCGCGACATGCTGTTCGCCTTCACCGTCGCCAAGCACGTCAAGTCCAACGCCATCGTGTTCGCCAAGGACGGCCAGACCGGCGGCATCGGCGCCGGCCAGATGAACCGCCGCGACTCGGCCCGCATCGCCGCCATCCGCGCCGCCGAGGCGGCCGAGACCGCCGGCCTGCCGTTCTCCCTCGCCAAGGGCTCGGCCTGCGCCTCCGAGGCGTTCTTCCCGTTCCCCGACGGCCTGCTGCAGGCGGTCGACGCCGGCGCAACGGCGGTAATCCAGCCCGGTGGCTCCATCGGCGACCCCGCCGTCATCGCCGCTGCCGACGAAGCCGGCATCACCATGGCCTTCACCGGCGTACGGGTCTTCCGGCATTGAGGTGAGGGGACGCCGCCGCCGATGATCCGCCCGCGCCGCCCCGCCGAAACTCTCGCCGCCCGCTGGGCGCGCCTGGAGCCGACGCTGGAGATCGTCCGCCCCGCCGGCGACGAGCCGTTTCCGGCCGTGCTGATGTTCCACGGCTGCGGCGGGCGGCGGCCCTATCTGGCGGACTATATGGCGGCCATCGCAGACGCGGGCGTGATGGCGATCTCGGTGGATTCCTTCGCTCCGCGAGGCATCAGCCGCAATCGCGCCCTGGCCACCGTCTGCACCGGGCTGGAGCTGCCGGGCTGGAAGCGGGCGGGGGACGTGCTGGCCAGCCTTTGGGGCGTGCGCGGCCTCGAGGGCGTCGATTCCGAGCGGGTCGCCCTCGCCGGCTGGAGCCACGGCGGCTGGTCGATCATGGACCTGATGACCATGGCCCTGCGCAAACCCGGCGAGGCCGGCATCGCCGATCCCGACCCGGCGCTGCTGGAGGCGGTGAAGGCCGTCGTGCTGGCCTACCCCTACTGCGGTCCGGGCGCGCTGACCCAGTTGCGCGCCTGGCGGCGGACGCCGGACGTGTTCGCCCTGGTCGGCGAGGCCGACCGGGTGGCCCACCCGGAGTTCTGTCGGCGGGCGTTCCGGTCGATCGAGCGCAGCGGCGGCCGGGTCGAGACCTGGTTTCCCGCCGGCGCCACCCACGCCTTCGACGAGGAGGGCAGCGGCTTCTCGTTCTTCCGCTACGACGAGGACTTGAAGGCCGAGGCGGTGGCCCGGATCGCGGCCTATCTCAACCGGGCGCTGGTTCCGCCCGCTTGACCGCCCCGGCGGAAGTGGGCTTGTCCTCGCCGAGCTAAAAACCAGGAGCACGTCATGGCCTACGCGCCGTTCGATCTGAAGGGGAAGGTCGCCCTGGTCACGGGCGGCAATAGCGGCATCGGGCTGGGCATGGCCGAGGCGCTGGCCCAAGCGGGCGCCGACGTGGTCGTCTGGGGCACCAACGCCGAGAAGAACCTGGCCGCCGAGGGCAAGCTCAACCAGCTTGGCGTGCGGGTGCTGGTGCAGAAGGTCGACGTTTCCGACGAGGCCGCGGTGATCGGCGGCATGCAGGACGCCATCGACGCCCTGGGCCGCCTCGACACAGTGATCGCCAACGCCGGCATCGGCGGCGGCGCGCCGTCTTTCTCGCAGATGAGCGCCGAAGTCTGGCGCCGGGTGATGAGCGTCAATCTCGAAGGCGCCTTCTTCACCATGCGCGAAGCCTGCAAGCACATGGTCGCCCGGGCCGGTGCAGGGGATCCGGGCGGCTCGATCGTGGTCACCTCGTCGCTGTCGGCGATCAGCGGCGCGGCGCGCAACGAGGCTTACGCCTCGACCAAGGGGGCGGTGATCTCGATGATCAAGGGCATCGCCGTCGAACACGCCCGCTACGGGGTGCGCGCCAACGCCATCCTGCCCGGCTGGATCGCCACCGACATGACCGCCGGCGCTCAATCCTCGCCCGCCTTCGCCGAGAAGGTGATCCCCCGCGTCCCAGCCCGCCGCTGGGGCGAGCCGGAAGACTTCGGCGGCATCGCTGTTTACCTCGCCTCCGACGCCTCGAAATACCACTCCGGCGACAGCTTCATCATCGACGGCGGCTATTCGATCTTCTAGAGCGGGGCGATGAGGTCCTCCCAGCTCGCCCTGGTTGCGTCGGCCTGGGTTGTGGGCCTCGCCCTGTCGGCTGCCGCCGTGGCGCCAACGCCGAATGCCCCCGAGAACAGAGCCGAGGACGAGAAGCACGGGGCCGTTCTGTGCAGCTGGGCTATCTCGCTCGATATCCAGTACGTCGCTGATCGTTGCTATCCGGGGCAGGATCCAGAGTTTCGAGCCGCTCTTTCAAGCTCCATTTCGCGTATGGAGACGTTCATCGAAAGGAACGGTGGTTGGACGCCGGAAGACATCCAACGCCACCATTCGTCGCCGGAGCGCGAGTTTGAAGGGCGAGATGTCTGCAAAGTCGCCGACGTCGTCGAGATGTATCAGGCGGCCGAAGCCGCTGGGCCGGCAGCCACAAAGAAGGGCACTGACGAGTTGCTGGCTGTACCGCGCGAGCCGGAGATGGACCCCTGCCTATAGGCAGCTAGTGGCTCTCCGCCGCCACCGGCGTTCCCGCGGGCGCGGGGCGGCAGAACGGGACCATGATCAGGGCGGCCAGGAAGATCCAGGCCATCATCCGGAACACCTCGTCGAAGGATGAGGTCAGCGCCGTGCGGCCGATCAGCTTGGCCAGTTCGCCCTGGGCCAGCAGCAGGGCGTGCTGCGGGTCGGGGGTGACGGCGCTGAAGCGGCCGGCGAGGGCGGCGATGGTGTCCGGCGCGGTGTGGCCGGCCTCGCCCAGGCTCTCGCCCATCCGCGCGGCCTGGATGCGGGCGTTGTCCTGCAGCCAGGTATTGACCACGGCGATACCGATGGCGCCGCCGAGATTGCGCATCAGGTTGAACAGCCCGGACGCGTAGCGCAGCTCGCTCATGCCGAAGCCTGTCAGGGCCATGCCGACGCTGGGGACGATGCAGAGCATGATTGCGAAGCCGCGCAGCATCTGCGGCGCCAGCAGCGCCGAGAAACCCCAGTCCGGGGTGACATAGGAGGCCAGCCACAGGGCGGCCGCGAACAGGGTCAGGCCGACGGCGATCACCTTGCGCTGGTCGACGCTCTGCGACAGCCGGGCGGCGATGCCGGTGGAGAGCACCTGGGCGATGCCGACCACGAACACCGTCTCGCCGATCTGCAGGCTGTCGTAGCCGCGCACCTGGCCCAGGAACACCGGCGTCAGATAGGTCGAGGAATAGAGGCCAAAGCCGATCACCAGGTTGAAGACGCAGGAGAAGGCGAAGGTCGGTCGGCGGAACGGCGACAGCCGCACCACCGGCGCGCCGGAGCGGAACGAACGCTCGAGAAACAGCAGAAAGGCCACGAACGACACCCAGGCCGCGCCGGCGATAGCCGGGTCCTGCAGCCACTCGTGCTTGGGGCCTTCCTCCAGCACATATTCCAGCGCTCCCAGGAACACCGCCATCGACGCCAGGTGCGCGTAGTCGATCTTGCGCAGCATGCCGAGGTCCGGCTTGTCGACCCGGACGAACAGCAGGGTGAGGCTGGTGACGATGATCCCCGGAACGATGTTGATGTAGAAGATCGCCCGCCAATCGAACACGTCGGTCAGCCAGCCGCCGACGGTCGGTCCCAGCGTCGGGGCCAGCACCGAGACCATGCCCAGGATCGCCGGGATCATCGCCCGCTGCTTGCCGTCGAACAGCGAAAAGCCGGTGGTGAACACCGTCGGCACCATCGCCCCGCCGACGAAGCCCTGGATCACCCGAAAGGCGATCATCGAATTGATGTCCCAGGCGGCGCCGCAGAGCGCGCTGGAGATGGTGAACAGCCCGGCCGACAGGGCGAACAGCCAGCGGGTCGACAGCGCCTGCACCAGGAAGGCCGAGAACGGGATCATCACCAGCTCGGCCATCAGGTAGCCGGTCTGGATCCAGCTGATCTCGTCCGGGCCGGCCGAGAGGCCCGACTGCACGTTGTTGAGCGACGCCGAGACGATCTGGATGTCGATCAGGGCCATGAACTGGCCGAACGCCATCACCGCGAAGATCAGATACTTGCGCCCGGTCGACAGTCCCATCGGCCCGGCCGCGGGCGTCGCCGCCTGGGTCGGGATCGGCCGTCCGCCGTCGATGGTCGCCTCGCTCACGTCTCGCCTCTTGTCGTTCCGGGATCGATAGTATTATATGTATCATACAAAAGGAGGCCGCAAGCCATGCGCTATGGCGCCGACCACAAGGAAAAGACCCGGGAGCGGGTGCTGGCCGAGACCGCCAAGGCGATCCGCCAGGAAGGACCGCACGGCATCAGCGTCGCCGGGGTGATGGCCCGCGCCGGGCTGACCCATGGGGCCTTCTACGCCCACTTCGGCTCCCGCGACGCGCTGCTGGCCGCCGGGGTCGATCGGATGTTCAAGGAGGGCCGCGCGAGGCTGACCGGCGAGGTCGAGGCCGGCCAGACCCCCGTCGAGGCGCTGCGCCGCTACGTCAACTTCTATCTCTCCCGCGACCACCGCGACGCCGATGGCTGGGGCTGCCCGGTGCCGGTGCTGTCGGCCGAGGCGCCGCGGCTGACGGGCGCCGTGCGCGAGCGTTTCGCCCAGGGCGTCGCCGATCTCACCGCCGTCATCGCAGGCATGCTGAGCGAACTCGATATCGAACATCCGAAAGAGAACGCCGCCTCGCTGCTGGCGGAAATGGTCGGCGCCCTGGCGCTGGCCCGGGCCGAGCCGGATCAGGCGCGCTCGGACGCCATCCTGAAGGCTTCGCGCCTGTCCTTGAGACGCCGGTTCGGCGTGGAGCCGTCGTTATGAGCATCGTCGAAGACCTCGCCCCGGGCCGCACCGGCCTGGAGCAGTTGCGTGCGCTGATGCAGCGCGACCGGCGAGCGCCCGGCATCGGCCAGGCGCTGGATTTCTCCCTGGTCGAGGTTGAGGAGGGCCGGGTGGTGTTCGAATCCACCCCCGGGCCGCACGTCTACAACCCGATCGGCAGCGTGCACGGCGGCTTTGCGGCGACCCTGCTGGACTCCGCCTGCGGCTGCGCGGTGCACACCAAGCTCAACGCCGCGCAGGGCTATACGACCCTGGAGCTGAAGGTCGCCTACCACCGGGGCATGAGCGCCAAGACCGGGCCGGTCCGCGCCGAGGGCCGGGTGGTCAGTATCGGCCGCCGCGCCGCCTTCGCCGAGGCCACCCTGAAGGACGCCGACGGCCGGCTCTACGCCTCGGCCACCTCGACCCTGCTGGTGATGGACAAATGACAGACGCCGCCCTGAAAGCCACCGACGTTCCGCTGCCGATCCGCGTTGGCGCACGCCGTGGCCTCAAGTTGCCGTTTTCGCTCCGCACCCTGGGCGCGGTGACCCTGGCCGTCCTGGTGGCGGCCGGCGGGCTCCTCTACATCGTCTCGCCGAAGCCGACGGAATCCACCGACGCGGCCTATGTCGAGGCCGACAGCGCCCTGGTCTCGCCGAAGGTCAGCGGCTTGGTCGCTGAGGTGCTGGTCGCCCACAACCAGCCGGTCAGGAAAGGCGATCCCCTGGTGCGGATCGATCCGGAGACCTTCGACGCCCGGGTGGCGTCGGCGCAGGCCGATCTCGCCAACGCCGACGCCGGGGTCGAGGCGGCCCGGGCGGCGCTGGTGTCGCTGAACGCCGAGGAGGCGCTGGCCGCCTCCAACGTCCGCTCCGCCGCCAGCCAGATCAAGGCCGCGGATGCGCAGAGCGCCAAGGCCGACGCCGACCAGCGCCGGTTCGCGAGCCTGGCCGGCCAGGGATGGGCCACCCGACGCGACGCCGAGGCCTACCAGGCGGCCGCGGTCACCGCCCAGTCCGAGGCCGAGCGGGTGCGCGCACAGCTGGACGTCAGCCGCGATCAGGCCGCGGTCACCGGCGCCAAGCGGGCGACGCTCACCGCCAATCTCGACGAGGCGCAGGCGGCGGTCGGCCGCGCCCAGGCGGCGCTGGCCCTGGCGCGCCAGGACCAGGCGCACAGCGTCATCCTCGCCCCGATCGACGGCGTGGTCGGCGATCGCCAGGCCGAGCCCGGCGACTATGTGCAGCCCGGCTCGCGGTTGATGACCATCGTGCCGCTGAACGCCCTCTATGTGACCGCCAACTTCAAGGAGACCCAGGTCGCCCGTATGGTGGTCGGCCAGCGCGCCGAGGTGAAGGTCGACGCCCTGCCGGGGGTGACCTTCAAGGGCGTGGTGGACAGCTTCGCGCCTGGCTCCGGCTCGCAGTTCTCGCTGTTGCCGTTCGAGCCCGGCACCGGCAATTTCACCAAGATCGTCCAGCGGGTGCCCGTGCGCATCCGCTTCGACCCCGGCCAGTCCGGCCTGGAGCGCCTGCGCCCGGGCCTGTCGACGACGGTTACGGTGAGGCTGGACGGCAAAAGCGCCTAGCGCTTCGAGTACAGCTGGCACCAGCCGTTCTGCGGAATCGGGCCCTCTACGATCTTGCAGGTTCCCGGACCGCCCGGACTGTCGCCGGCGATGAACGACGCGCAGAGGCTGCAGTGCTGCTCGCCGTTCGGGGTGAACTGGTACTTCACGTCGGACTTCGGCGTGGTGGCCGCGGCGCTGGCGCTGGCGCTGGTCGCCAGGGCCAGGGGCGCGGCGGCCAGGGTGAGGCCGGCGCCGAGGAGCCAGCGGCGACGCGTCGCGCGCATATCGAACAGAGTCATTGTCGCCTCCATGGCGGATCGAAAGAGGGGTGGGAGCGGCGCCGCCTAAGGACGGGCCGCTCCCGGTCCGGCCGACGAGGGGCGACGGCCGGGCTGCGCCACCAGGGGGACTACTTGGTGACGATGGCGTGCTGCATGGGGGCCAGCTTGGCCAGCAGGCGGTTCTGCGCCTGGAAGCTTACCTGCTCCTTGTCCATGGCCAGCTCGAGGTCTTCGGCCAGGGCGTTGAAGTCGAGGTTCTTCAGACCCATGCCTTCGTGGGCGGTCTTCATGTCCTTGCCGGTGTAGGCGCAGGGCCCGCCCGTGAGGTAGCAGACCTGCGCCTTCAGCTCGAGGCGAAGGCGGACCAGGTTGGCGTTAGCGAACCGCTCCGAAATCCTCGGGTCGGTGGTGATCCGGCCGACGAAGTCGTCGATGATCCGGTCGATGCCGGCCTCGCCGTGGAAGGCCTTGAAGACGGAGTCGCCGGGGATCGGATCGGCGCCGGCGGGGTTGGCGGCGCCCATGGGCGCGGCCGGGGCCATGTCGCCGTCGGCGAGGGCGGGTGTGGCGGCGGCGATCAGGCCGGCGGCGGCGAGGCCGCAGAGGGTCGAAAAGGCGTGCATGGCCTTGGGTCCTTCTTTCGAGGTCTTAGAAGCCGGCCTGGAGCGACAGGTAGACGCCCTGCTGGTTCTTGATGGTGGCGATGGAGCCGAGGTCGGCGAACGCGACCGTGGCCGACAGGTGCTTGTTCAGCGTGTAGGCGGCGAAGACGTCGTACCAGGTGTCTTCCTTGGCGAAGCCGAGGTTGTTGGGCTTGGTCCGCACCTCGCCGCCGATCACCAGCTTGCGGGTGACCAGATAGCCGGCGGAGCCCTCGAACTCGGCGTGGTAGTCGTTGCTGCGGTCGCCGCCGAAGCCCAGGAGGCCGGTCTGGTTGGCCTTGGTCACCCGCAAGGTCGCGTCGAGCACCAACGACTGGTCGAGCAGCACCTTGGTCGCGGCGACATAGTAGTCGACGCCGTCCGCGTCCTTGCCGCCCACCGCGTGGATGATCGCCGCCCGGTCGTTGTGCTTGTACTGCAGCCCGACGGCGACCTGCGGAACCAGGCTGTCCTGGTCGTAGACCGCGTCGCCGAACAGCTTCAGCTTCGCGCCGAAAACATCCTGGTCGAAGGTGAAGCCGTCGCCGAGGCCGAGCTTGCCGCCGGTCTTGCCGGTGTCGAAGATCTCGCGGGTGTAGGACAGCTCAAGGCGGTCGAACAGGCCGACCGAGGCGCCGTAATCCTGCAGCGTGTAGCCGGGCAGGTTCACGTAAGTCGCGTGGGCGTTGCCGCCGACGGCGTCGCGGGTGCCGTAGCCGGAGATCACCGCCCAGGTCGCCAGACCCCCGCCGGCGGCGCCCTCGATGTTGCTGACGCCCTGGGTCAGCAACAGCCGGCCGCTGTCGACGTAAGGAACCGCCGACGTCGCGGCCGGCGCGGCAGCCGGCGCCGGGGCGTCGTCCGCCCGGGCGAGGCCCGACGCGGCCAGGCCAAGCGCGATGATGGATAGCTGTATTGCCGGTATGTGCGTGCGCACGTCGGCCCCCCTTCTGTTGTGGTTGAGAGTGGCGCGGCCGACGCCCCGGGCGCCGGCCGCGGACGCTTAAGGCAGCAGCACCTGGTCGACGACGTGGATGACGCCGTTGGACTGCATCACGTTGGCGATCGTCACCTGGGCGACCCGACCCTTGGAGTCGGTGATGTCCAGGCGTCCGCCCTTGCGGGTGACGACCAGCGGCTCGCCTTCGACCGTGGTCAGGGTGGCCTGGCCGCCGCCGTCACGCACCATCCGCGTCAGGTCGTCGGCGGTCAGCCGGCCGGCGACCACGTGATAGGTCAGCACCTGGGTCAGCTTGCCCTTGTTTTCCGGCATCAGCAGGCCGTCGACCGTGCCGGCCGGCAGCTTGGCGAAAGCCTCGTTGGTCGGGGCGAACACCGTGAACGGCCCCGGTTGTTCCAGGGTGTCCACCAGGCCGGCGGCCTTTACCGCGGCGACCAGGGTGGTGTGATCCTTCGAGTTCACCGCGTTCTCGATGATGTTCTTCTGCGGATACATCGCCGCGCCGCCGACCATCGGGTCCATCGACATGTCGGCGAAGGCGGCGGTGGCGGCGCCGCCGACCAGCAGCAGGGCGAGGGCGGCGCCGGCGATCCGGCGGGGCGTCAAGGCAGTCATTGAGTAGGTCCTGTTCTTCCAGGCTCCGGTGGGAGCGATGGCTGAGCTACGGACCGGCCGCGCCGGCGGATGCGGCACGGGCGAAAAAAAGTTTGCGCCGCACGAGACCGAGCGGTCCTCGCGCGCGTAGAGAGGCGCATTGGATACGCGCTGATTGAGCGTGTTCTTGACCAAGCCCGCGGCGGCTCACGTGCGTCGCCGACGGCCGCGACGGGGCGTTTGGATGGATATGGACGTCCGGCGGGAGGCGCTGGCCGATTGCCTGCAACGTGTCGGCGCCGGGGAGGCCGCGGCGCTGAAAGAAGTCTATCAGCAGACCTCCGCGAAGCTTTTTGGCATCGCCTTGCGTATCTTGGGCGAACCGGCCGAGGCAGAGGACGTGCTGCAGGACATCTATACCACCGTCTGGCGCAAGGCCGGGACCTTCGACGCCCAGCGCGCCAGCCCGATAACCTGGCTGGCGACCATCGCCCGCAACCGGTCCATCGACCGCCTGCGCGCGCGGCCGGCGGGCCGTTCGCTGCCGATCGAGATGGCGCTGCACGTCGCCGACGACGCCCCTTCGGCCGATGCCCGGCTGGAGGGCGCGCAGAACATCGGCCGGCTGCACGGCTGTCTGGGCGAACTGGAGGCCGTCCACCAGGACGCGGTCCGCGCCGCCTTCCTCGACGGCCAGACCTATGAAGCGCTGGCGCGCCGCGCCGGCGTGCCTCTGGGGACGATGAAGAGCTGGATCCGCCGCTCGCTGGCCCGCCTGAAGACGTGTCTCGAACGATGAGCGACCCGATTGTCCCCGCTGAAGACGCCCCCGACCCAGCCGCGGAATATGTGCTGGGCCTGCTGGAAGGCCCGGCGCGCGCGGACGCCGAGGAACGCCTGCGCCGGGATCCGGCTTTCCGGGTCGAGGTCGAAGCCTGGGAGCGCCGGCTGGCGCCCCTGCTCGACCAGGTGACCCCGATCGAGCCGCCGGCCGGCGTCTGGGAGCGCATCGCCGTCGCCACTCAGCCCGGGGCGAACGTTGTCGCCATGGCGCCGCGCGCCAGGCCGTGGAACCGCGTCGGGCCCTGGCGCGTGACCACCGCCGCGGCCGGGATCGCCGCCGCGGCCGCCTGCCTGGCGTTGCTCCTGCGCCCGGCGCCCACGCCGACACCCGCCGGTCCAGTCCTGGCCGCCACACTGGCGAGCAGCGCCGGAAAGCCGTTGTTCGTCGCCACCGTCGACGCTTCCCACGCAGCCGTGGCCATCGTTCCGGTCGCCGACGTCGACGGACATGGCCGGTTCCCTGAACTCTGGCTGATCCATGCCGGCGGCAAGCCGAGGCCGATCGGCATGATCGAGGCCGGTCGTCCGCTGAAACTGGCCCTGGCGGCCGCTGCTCCCGCCGATGTCTTCGCCGTCTCGCTGGAGCCCAGCGGCGGCTCGCCGAGCGGCTCGCCGACCGGACCGGTGATCGCCACCGGCGCGCTGCGCGATCTCTAGGCCGAGCGCCGCAACAGGATTGTCTTCGCCGCCGTCTTCGCGCATGTGCGGCGCCTTCAACACCGCGGACGGGGAGCAACCCGCCGCCGAGACTTCAGGGAGAAGCTAGGAATGTTCTCGCACATCATGGTCGGCACCAGCGACGTGGAGCGGGCCAAGACCTTCTATGACGCCACGTTCGCCGTCGTCGGCGTGAAGCCCGGCATGAACGCCGGCCACCGGGTGTTCTACCGGTCCCCCACCGGCACCTTCGCCGCCACCCTGCCGATCAACGGCCAGCCGGTCAGCGCCGCCAACGGCGGCACCATCGGCTTTGCCTGCTCGTCCCCCGAACAGGTCGACGCCTGGCACGCGGCCGGTCTCGCCGCCGGCGGCACGACGTGCGAAGACCCGCCCGGCGAGCGCCCGGGCAGCAACCTCTACCTCGCCTATCTGCGCGACCCGGACGGCAACAAGCTCTGTGGCCTCTACCGGATGACGTAGGCGAGTTCAGGCCGCGGCGAGCATGGTCTCGCCGCGGGCCATGACAAACCCGACCCGCTGCAACTCGGTGATGTCGGCCAATGGATCGCCGTCCACGGCGATGATATCGGCCGACTTGCCCGGCGCGATGCAGCCGACCTCATCCGCGATGTCGAGCAGTTGGGCGGCGGTGAGCGTGGCCGCCTTGATCGCGTCGGCGGCGCTCATCCCGGCCTCGACCATCAGCGCGAACTCCCGGGCGTTCTGGCCGTGCTCGCCGACGCCCATGTCGGTGCCGAAGGCGATCTTGACCCCGGCCCGGTAGCTGCGCCCGAGCGCCGCCTTGATCGCCTCGCCGACCACCATCGCCTTTTCCGACTGGGCCGGGGTCAGCACGGTTCCCGCCTGGGCCATACCCAGCACGGTCACGCCGGCGATGATCGTCGGGGTGTGGAAGGCGTCGTGCTCGAGGAACAGCCGGATCGACTCGTCGTCGAGGAAGCTGCCGTGCTCGATGGAATCGACGCCGGCGGTCAGCGCCGCGTTGATCCCCGCCGTCCCGTGGGCGTGGGCCGAGACCCGGCGGCCCAGCCGATGAGCGGTCTCGATGATGGTGGTCAGCTCCTCGGTGGTGAACTGCTGGTCGACCCCGGCGCGGATGTTCGACAGCACCCCGCCGGTGGCCGCGAACTTGATCGCATCGGCGCCCTGGGCGACCTGGGCGCGCACCGCCTTGCGGCAGGCGTCGACCCCGTCGCAGACGCCGATGCTCGACTGCACGCAGGTGCAGACGTCCTGGCGAAAGCCATAGGTCTGGCCGTGGCCGCCGGTGGGCGACAGGATGGCCCCGACGCAGAGGATCCGCGGCCCGGGAACCTTGCCCTCGGCCACCGCGTCGCGCAGCGCGTAGATCACTTCCGGCTTGCGCGCGCCGAGGTCGCGCACGGTGGTGAAGCCGGCCTCTAGCGTCAGCCGCGCCCGGTGCGCCCCATCCAGGCCGATCTTCGGGTCGGAATCCTCGACGAAGCGCAGCCGCTGCCTCGGTCCCAGCTGCATGGTCAGGTGCACGTGGCAGTCGATCAGGCCGGGAAGGACGAACCGGTCCTTCAGGTCGATCAGCGCGGCGCCGGGCGGCGGGTCGATGAAGCCGTCCGCCACGGCGCGCACCTTGCCGCCGGCAATCCGGATGCTGCGACGGGGCGACGGCGGCTGACCGGGCTCGGCCAGCAATCGCCCGGCGTGGATGACGATCTCGCTGGGTGCGCCGCTCATGCCGTCCTCCGCCTTGTCCGGCGCGGAGATTGACCGCGATCGGGCCGGGCTGGAAGAGGCGTTCGACGGGTTGCCACCGACGGCGTTGCCGGCTTCGATCTCTCTAGGCCGGGTCGTCCAGGCCGATCGCCGCCTTGACCGCCGTGCGCAGCTGCAGGTCCGAAACCGGCTTGAACAGGATCGCCTCGGGGTGGTCCAAGCGGATACGAACGACGGTGGACGGGTCCTGCGAACCGGTGATGAAAATCACCTTCGAGCCGATCGTCTCATGGATCTCCAGGGCGGCGTCGACGCCGTCCTTGGCGCCGTCCAGGCGCATGTCCATCAGCACCAGGATCGGCCGGTGCAACCGGGCCAACTCTATCGCCTGGCCTGCGGTCGAGGCGGATCCACACACCGTCAGCCCCATGGCCTCGACCTGTTCGGTCAGTCCCATGACGATGAGGAACTCGTCGTCGACGATCAGGACGTGGCGCTTGAGGTCGCTCACGCGGCGGCCGCGATCAGGACCTCGGCGCGCGTGCCATGGTCGGATTGGATGTTCATCGTGCCCTTCAGCTGGCTCACCAGCCCGGTGATGATCTTGGAACCTAGCCCGCTGGTCGACGCCCCCAGCGGACCCGCGTCGCCATCGTAGCCAGTCCCGTCGTCCGCCACGACCAGGGCGAATGTCCCGTCGGGGTTGCGCGTCAACCCAACGGCGATGTGGCCTTCTCCGCCCGGAAAAGCGTGTTTCAGGGCGTTGGTCACCAGCTCCGTCACCAGCAGGCCGAGCGGAATGGCGAAGTCCAGCCCAACGTCCAGTGGATCGGCCTGCACGCTCAGGCTGACGCCGGGCGCCGCGCCGCCGTCCACGATATTGCCCGACAGCTCGCGAAGGAACGGCGCCACGTCGAAGGTCTGCAGGTTGGCCGAGCCCATGAGCTGGTGGTGCACAAGGCCGAGAGCATAGATCCGCCCGCGCAGGCTGGCCATCGCGCGCTTGGCCGCCGGGTCGGCGAGCTGTTTGGCCTGCATCACCAGGATGCTGTCGACCACCTGCAGATTGTTCTTCACCCGGTGGTAGACCTCGCGCAGCAGCAGGTCCCGCTGCACCAGCGCCGCCGTGCGCTCGACGACCACGTCCTCCAGCTCGCGCCGGGTCACCTCCAGGGCGGCCTGGGTCTTGTGCCGCTCGTCGATGTTCTCGATCACCGCGACGGTGATATCGGGCTGGCCGCTCTCGGGCACGCTGACGATATTGGCCGAGACCCGCGCCCAGACCGGCGTTCCGTCCCGGCGCATGAAGCGTTTCTCCCGGACGTAGGCGGCAAGTTCGCCGGAGGTTACTCGCGCGAAGGCGGTCTGTTCATCGGCCCGGTCTTCCGGCCACACCAGCTCCCAGCCGCTCTTCCCCACGACTTCCCAGGGCTCATAGTCCAGCATGGCCGCGAAGGCGGGATTGGCGCGCAGGATGGTCCCGGTCGTCGGATCGCTCTGCACCTTGCCGACCGTGGCCGCCTCGAAGCTGACCCGATACTGCGCTTCGCTGCGGG
>Ga0302279_10001873_pt1 | contig 29020 bp, 23 predicted proteins | sample III_Bog_N3_3_FD_194541 | JGI IMG/M metagenome (GOLD analysis project Ga0302279, IMG submission 194541) | Peat permafrost microbial communities from Stordalen Mire near Abisko, Sweden - III_Bog_N3_3 | ecosystem: Environmental > Terrestrial > Soil > Wetlands > Peat | place: Sweden: Abisko... | reverse complement strand
TGGGCGGCGGCTGCGATCGCGATTGCCGTCGGGGCATTCGCGGCGGCGCCGAACCTGCCCGTCGCGCTCGCGGCGGCGATTGCGTCGGGCTGCGCGTGGGGCGCGTTCTTCACCGCCGACTGGGCGATCGCGTACGCGGTGTTGCCGCGCGGCGCGATGGCCGCCGCGATGGGCGTCTGGAATCTCGCCGCGGCCGTGCCGCAGATCGTCGCACCGGCGATCACCGCGCCGCTCGTCGCGGCGCTCGACACCCGCTCGGCCGGCCTCGGTCCGCGCGCCGCGCTCGTGCTGGTCGCATTCGAATTCGTCCTCGGCACGCTGATCTTGTGGCGCCTGCCGCGAACGGCCCTGCAACCCGTTCACCGAGAGGATAACCCGTGAAGATCGTTCGCATGGACGTGCTGCCCGTTTCGATTCCGCATAAAACGAAGTATCAGCTCTCGCTTGGGAGCACCGAGATCAGCCGCAACGTCATCATCAAGCTCTACACCGACGCCGGCATCATCGGCCTTGGGGAAGCAAGCACGGGCACGCTGCCCGATCGCACGGGCGAGACCCAAGAAGGCATCGTCCACCTGCTCACGAGCTACTTTGGGCCGCGTCTCATGGGCAAGGACCCGTTCGCGATCGAAGCGATCTTGCACGACCTCGACCGCGTTTCGTTCGGCAAGCACGCCGGCTTGTATTCGAAGTGCGCGGTCGACTTCGCATGTCACGACATCATGGGCAAAGCGTGCGGCGTTCCGGTCTACCAGCTCCTCGGCGGGATGGTCCGCAGCGAAATCGGCGTGAGCCGCAGCTTGCCCGTCGGCAAGCCGCCGAACGAATTCGCAAAGGACGTCGTCTCGCGGCGCGACGAGGGGTACAAAATGCTCACCGTCAAGGGAACCGCCGACGTCGCCTACGACATCGCATGCTTTAAAGCCGCACGCGAGGCCCTCGGGCCGGGCTTTCCGCTCGAGATCGACCCCAACCAAGCCTGGACGTCGGCGAACGCGATTCGCACCGTTCGCCGGCTCGAGGCATACGATCTCGCCGGAGCCGAGCAGCCGCTGCCGTGGTGGGATTACGATGGGATGATCGCGCTAACGGCGGCCGTCGACACCCCGATCATGGCCGACGAGACGGTGCTGAGCACGTCGGAGGCCTACCAAGTCGCGCACCGCAGCATGGCCAACCTCATCACGCTCAAGCTACCGAAAAACGGCGGCCTCTTTCTGGCCAAACAAATCGCAGCGATCGCAGAAGCGGCCGGGCTCGAATGCAACATGGGCTCGCGTCATCCGCTCGGCGTCGGGACGGCGGCGCTCCATCATTTCGCTTGCAGCACGACCGCCGTCACCGATACGATCGGCTACGGCTCGCCGCTCGAGCGCCTCGTCGACGACGTGATCACGGAAGCGATCCCGTTCGAACGCGGCGTCGCGCGCCCGCCCTCGGGTCCGGGACTCGGCGTCGAGCTCGACGAGAAGAAAATGCAGAAGTACGCGGTAAAGATCACCGTCGATGCGTAGCCGGAAAGAAGGTCGTATGTTCAAAGCGCTCGCCGCCCTCACGTTCGCGGGACTGCTGCTCGGCGCGCCCTGCGCGGGACGTGCCGCCGGGACGGATTTCCCCACGCGTGCGATCACGATCCTCGCGCCGTTCGGCGCCGGCTCGACCGTCGACGTGGAAGCCCGCTTTCTCGCCGAACAATTGCGCGCGCGGCTGCATCAGCCGGTGGTCGTCGTCGACGTCCCCGGCGGCAGCGGCGGCGTCGCGCTCGATCAACTCGAAGCCCAGCCGGCCGACGGCTACACGCTGATGCTGTGCACGCGTACGATCTCGTTTCTGCTCGCCAGCGGCGAAGTCAAATGGACGCCGGCCGATCTCGTCGGCGTCATGCGCCTCAACGGCGAGGCCGCCGGATTCTACGTGCCGACCGCCGGTCCGTACCATACGCTCGCCGATTTCGTGAAAGCGGCCAAAGCCAATCCCGGCAAACTCGCAATCGGCGGCCCGGAAGCGGTATCGATCAACCATCAAGTCGAGATCGAATTCGCCGACGCGGCGGGCATCAACGTCCACTGGGTTCCGTTCGCCAGCGGCACGGAAGTCACGGCCGCCGCCCTGGGCGGTCACATCGACGGCGGCATCGCGGCGGCGAGCAACGCGCTCGCCCAAGTGCAAGCCGGTACGATGCGCTTTCTCGCTGTCGCGGCCAAACCGCCGTATCAGCCGTATCCGGCCGCCCCGACCTTCGCGCAAGGGAAATACCCCGTGGTCGAATACGTTTGGCGTGGTATTCTCGCCAAGGCCGGGACGCCGCCCGATACCGTCGCCGCGATCGTGGCAGCAGTGAATGCGGTGCGGGCGTCACCGGAGTGGGCCGATTTCCGCACGCACGAAGCGCAGGTCGATCTCTACATGAATACGCGCGACTTCCAAGCGTACCTGACGAAGGAAGTCGCTTCGACGGCGCAACTCGCGAAGCGGATGGCCGAGGAATCCAAATAGGGGCGCTGCGGCTGGACCCGCGGCGCGCCGCTTTTGCCGTCGTCGCCCTCGTGGCGGCAGCGGCGTGGTGGCAAGCACAGAGCTTCGGACCCGGCTCGGGATTGCTACCGCGGTTGGCGAGTGGAACGGCCGGCGCGCTGGCTCTCGCCGGACTGCTGCAACGCTCGCCCGGCAGCATCGAACCAATCCCGCTCGCGCGGCCCGGCGCGGTACTGCTCGCGTTCGTGCTCTACGGGCTCGCGATGCCGCGCCTCGGCTTCCTGTTCAGCACCACGCTACTCGCGCTCGGCTTCACGCTCGGCTTCGGCGGTCGCAAAGCGTGGCGCTGGGCGCTGGCCGGCGTCGCCTTCGTCGTGCTGGTCTACATCGCGTTCGGCACGATCTTCTACGTGAATTTTCCGGCCGGGATCGCGCGCTGATGTTCTCCGATGTTGTGCACGCGCTGTTCACCGTCCCGGCGATGCTGTCGCTGCTCGCGGGCACGGTCGTCGGGATGTTCATCGGGGCCTTGCCGGGTATCGGTCCCGCCGTCGGCATCGGACTGTTACTGCCCCTCACCTATTTCTTACCGCCGGCCGACGCGCTGCTCTTTTACGTGAGTCTCTATCAAGCGGCGGAGTACGGCGGCTCGATCACGGCGATCGCCGTGAGTACGCCCGGCGCGCCCAACTCCGCCGCCATGATTCTCGACGGCTACGCGATGAACCGGGCCGGGAAACCCGGGAAAGCGTTCGCGTACTCGTTGTGGGCCACGATCTTCGCATCGTACGCGGGAATCTTGGGATTGTTTCTGTTGGCCCAGCCGATCGCCGGCTGGGCGCTCGCGCTCGGTCCGGCGGAGTTCGCGGCGCTGGGCGTCTTTGCGCTGACGACCGTGGGAACCCTGAGCACCGCGGCGCCCGTGCCGGGTTTGCTCTCGGCGGCGCTCGGCGTTCTGCTGAGCACGCTGGGCACCGATCTGATCACGAACACGCACCGCTACACCTTCGGTCAGTCCTCGCTCCTTGACGGCGTGCCGCTGGTCCCGGTGCTCGTCGGCATGTTCGCGCTCCCTGAGGTCGTGCGACTCTTGAGCGACCCCTCGCGCGTTGCTGCACCGAACGCGCCGGGCAGCGGCCGCGTCTGGCTCACACCGCGCGAATTCTTGGCTGTGTGGATGCCCACCGTGATGGGCACGACGATCGGCTTCTTCCTCGGGCTGCTCCCCGGCATCTCGGGCAGCGTCCCGCCCTGGATCTCGTACAACGTTGCGAAATCCACGTCGCGCCGGCCCGAACGTTTCGGCACGGGGATTCCCGAGGGCATCGTCGCGCCGGAAGCCACCAATGCGGCCGTGATGCACTCCACGCTCATCCCCGCATTCACCCTCGGCATACCCGGCACGCCGACGTCGGCGGTGATCCTCGGGGCGATGTTGATCGCCGGGCTGCAGCCGGGCCCGTTGCTCTTCACCCAGCACGCGCTGATCGTCTACGAACTCTTCGCGGGCTTGGCGATCTCGACGGCCGCGCTGTGGGTGCTCGGTCTTTGCAGCACGAGCCTCTGGGCGCGCGCGTCGGCACTCCCGCGGCCGATGCTCGCCACGTGCATCTTCGTGCTGTGCGTCACCGGCAGCTTCGCATCGCGCTCGAATGTCTTCGACGTTTGGCTCGCGCTGGGCTTCGGAGCGCTCGGCTACGCAATGCACGTCTTGCGCTTCTCCGTGCCCTCGTTCGTGCTCGGGTTGATCCTCGGCAGCATGATCGAAACGCATCTCCGCCAGGCGCTGATCATCTCGTCGGGCAGCTTCGGCGTCTTCGTCACGAGCCCGATCGCCCTAGCCTTTCTCGCAGCGGCCTGCCTGTCGATCGCGTATTCGATTTGGCAAGGTGCGCGGCTGCGCTCCCTCGCACCGGCACCACCGTAATTCGTCCTACGGGGCGAGGCGCTCGCGTACCCATGCGTCGCCGGCGCGCGCATACGCCAGCCGATCGTGCACGCGATCGGGACGGCCTTGCCAAAATTCGATCCGGTCCGGCACGACGCGGTACCCGCCCCATTGCGGCGGGCGCGGCACGTCGCCGCCCGCAAAGCGGCGCTCCGCCGCGCGCATCGCGTCCTCGAGCGTCGCGCGGCTCGCGACGACGCTGCTCTGCTCCGACGCCCACGCGCTGAGTTGATGGCCGCGCGGGCGGCGCGCGAAATAGGCATCGGATTCGGCCGCAGCAATCGGTGCGATCGATCCCTCAACGCGTACCTGACGCTCGAGCGTATCCCAGAAGAACAGCAGCGCGGCGTGCGGACCGGCCGCGATCTCGCGCCCCTTGCGCGACGCGTAGTTGGTAAAGAACGTGAAGCCCCGCTCGTCCCAGCCGCGCAGCAGCACGATCCGCGCGGAAGGCTGCCCACGCTCGTCCGCCGTCGCGAGGGTCATGGCGTACGGCTCGATCGGGCCCGCAGCGCGCGCTTCTTCGAACCAGCGCGCGAACTGCGCGAACGGCTCGAGCGCGGCGCGCGCTTCGTCGAGCGAATCGCGGTCGTAGGTGCGCCGCAGATCGGCCAGATCGCCGGGCGACTCGCCGCTCACGGAAAGCGCCCCAGGGCGAGCGCCCCGAACGCCGCTCCGAACGCGAGCACCGCCGCGGCGGTGCCGGCCGGCAGGGTGAGGTCGAGCCGGGTGCGTTCGCGGATCGTCGTGCTCGCGAGCGCACTCAGCCGGTCACGTAACGCGCCCGCATCGCCGACGCGCGCGTAATCGCCGTTGCCGGATTGGGCGATCGCCCGCAACGCATCCTCGTCGAGTTCCGCCGCTTCGCCGGTGCCGGGGATCAATTCGCCGCTACCGTTGGTGCCGATGCCGACCGTGAAGATCGCTATGCCCTGACCCCCGATTGTTCGCGCGACCTCGAGCGGATCGCTGCCGGAATTGTTCACCCCGTCGGTTACGAGCACGATCGCGCGGCGCCCGCCGGCCGGCAGCAAGTGCGCGGCGGCGGCCAACGCATCGCCGATCGCCGTGCCGCCGTTGGGCCCAGGTAAGCGGCTCAGCGCGTCGCGCGCCGCGTCGCGATCTTCCGTCAGCGGTCCGAGCGGTATCGCCGCCGAGCTGAACGCGACGAGCCCGATTCGCGTCCCCGCCGGAACGCCGGCGATGAACGTCTCGGCCGCGGCGCGCGATGCGTCGGAGCGGGTCGGCGCGACGTCGGTCGAGGCCATCGAGCCCGAAGTGTCGATGCACAGGACGATCGCCGCATCCCGCACCGGAAGGTGCGCGACGACGCTGGGCCGTGCCAACGCCGCGCCGGCCAGCACGATGGCGAGGGCCCACGCCGTCGTGAAGAGCGACGTCCACGGGAAGCCGCGCCCGACGGCGCGCTCCAAGAACGCGAGGTTTGAGTAGTCGAGCGCCGCTGCGCGGGACGCCCGCGTGCCGCGCACCGCAAACACGGCGAAGGCTGCCGCCAGCGCGACGGCGGCTGCCAGCCACACCGGAGATGCGAACGTCATCGCACGCCGAAGGCGCGTTCGAGCGCGGCCGCGCCGTCGGCTTCGTCGAGCGCGCCGAGGCGCCAGCGCGCGCGGCGAAAGCGCTCGCGCAGGGCGGCGTCGCGTTCCACGCTCGCGCGGCGATAGCGCTCGCGGGCACGCGGCCCGACCAAGAGCCGCCGCGTACGGCCGCTCGTCACATCGCGTACGCGCACGAACCCGCGCAGCGGCAAGCCGTCGATCCACGGATCGCTCGCAAGCAAGACGGTGGCATCGAAGCGCCGCCCGAGCGCCGCGAGGAGTTCCGCGCCGCGCTCGTCGTCCGGCAGCGCGAGGCCGTCCGTGAGCAGCAAGAACGAGCTACCCGCCGGCAGGGCGCGCACGGCCAGCTCTAACGATCGGCACAGATCGAAAGGTCCGTGCGCCCGAACTTCGACCGCGGCCCGGCGGCCGCCGACAAGCCGCTCGTCGACGATCCGTTGCGCGCGGTCGGTGCTCTCGGCCGCACCGAACCAGGCGCGCACCGCATCCCCGGCGGCGTCGCGCAACGCGCGCTCGCGGCCCAGGCGCATCGTCGGCGATTCGTCGATCAAGGCGGCCAGGACCAGCACCGTCTCCTCGAGATAGACGCGCGTTTGGAGCGCACCGATCCGGGCCGTCGCCGACCAATCGATGCGGCGCGGATCGTCACCCTCGGCGTATCCACGCAGGCGGTCGAAGACGTAGCCGTCGCCCGGCCGCGCACCGCGCGCGACCGTGCCCCCGCCGTCGGCCCGGCGCGCGCAGCGGACGATCGCGGCGCGGAGACGGTTCACGGCGCGGGAACGCTCGCGATGATTTCCGCCAGCACCGCGTCACCGTCGCCGCCGTCGATCTCGAGGCGGTGATCGAAGGCGACGCGGTGGCGCAGCACGCCCGGCGCGAGCTCGCGCACGTCGTCGGGCACCGCGAACGTGCGATCGTCGAGGTAGGCGCGCGCGCGCGCCAGGATCGCCAGCGCCAGCGCCGCGCGCGGACTCGCGCCCGAGGCGACGTAACGTGCGCCGCGCGTCGCGCGTACGAGATCGACCGCGTAGTCGCGCACGCGATCGCTCAGATGCACGGCGCGCACGTCGCGCTGCCAGCGCTCGACGTCGGCCAAGGTCGCGACGTCCCGCTCCGGCTCCGCCGCTTCGGCCGAGAAGCGCTCCACGATCGCGCGCTCGGCTTCGCGCGAGGGATAGCCCACCCGCACGTTGAGCAAGAAGCGGTCGAGTTGCGCGAGCGGAAGAGCGTAGGTACCGTCGGCGTCGTAGGGGTTCATCGTCGCAAGCACCGCGAACGGGCGCGGAAAATCGAACGTTTCCGGACCGATCGTCGCGCGCCGCTCCTGCATCCCCTCGAGCAGCGCCGATTGCACCTTCGCGGGCGCGCGATTGATCTCGTCGGCCAGCACGATGTTGGCGAAGAGCGGGCCGCGGACGGTGCGGAAGTCACCCGAGCGCTGATCGAAGACGCGCGTGCCGACGATATCGCTCGGCAACAGGTCGGGCGTGAACTGGATGCGCTTGAAGGCACCGCCGACGGCGGCCGCCAGCGCGCGGCACGAGAGCGTCTTCGCGACGCCCGGCATCCCTTCGAGCAACACGTGACCGTCGGCGAGCAGCGCCATCACCAGCGCGTCGACGACCTCACGCTGCCCGACGATCGTGCGCTCGAGCGCCGCGCGCACCGCGTGCGGAGCCGTCATAGCGCGCTCACCAGCGCGAGCAGGTCGTCGCGCGCGGCGCTCCGCTCGTCTGCCGGTCCAAACCGCGCGCGCTCCGCCACCGCCATCACCCGTACCAAGTGCGGATCGCGCTGCCCGAGCGCCTGCATCGCGTCGGAAAACGTCGCGCCCGGCTGTGCGCCGGCGCGCTCGAACAAGAGCGCCCGCACGAGATCGAGCGAGGCATCGTCGCCACGCGTCCGGTAAACGGCGACCGCCGACCGCAGCCGCTCGTCCGGCGGCGCCGGGCGCGCGGCGGGCGCCGGTGGCGGAGGCGGAGTGGCCGCGCGGCGCGGCCGCCGGCGCGCCAGTGCCACGATCGCGACGAGCAGCACGATCGCCACGCCGCCCACGACGAGCGCCGCCGTGCGCAACAGCCCGGCGAGCGCGCCCGAGTCGGCATCGGCCAGGCTGCTCCCCGATGCGACGCGCACGGTCAGCGGCTGTGAGGAATAGCGCATACCGTGGCCCGTCTTGGGATCGATCGCGTCGATATACGCGGGCGAAAAGGACGCCGTCCCGACGACCGCGGCTTGGACCGTCAAGGTCTCGTAGAAGTCCGTGCCGTCGGCTGCCGGCGTGCGGCGCCGCTCGTCGCCCAGATCGATCGCGTTGGTCAGCGCCGGCAGCACCAACTCATCGAGTCGCGCGCGCCGCTCGCGCACGTGCACGTGCACGGTCACATGAAACGTCTCGCCCGGCGCCACGACGCTGCGATCGGCCCGCAACCCCAACGCCGTAATATGCAGCACCGGCAACCCCTGCGCCCGCGCGCCGGCAAACGCAAGCACCACCAGTGCCCACACGAAGAGCGCAACGCGCCCCAGCGGATTCACCGCGCGTTCAGCGCAGTGAATCCAACCACGAGCGGAACAGGCCCCGCGCATCGAACGGCCCGGGTGAAGCTTCGGGGTGGAACTGCACCGCGGCGATCGGCAAGGTCCGGTGCCGGAAGCCTTCGTTGGTCCCGTCGTTCAGGTTGATCATCGTCGCTTCGAGGGTATCGGGCAAGGTCGCGCCGTCGACGGCGTAACCGTGATTGTGCGCGGTGATCAAGACCTCGTCGTTGATCACGTCCTTCACCGGCTGATTGCCGCCGCGGTGTCCGTAGGGCAGTTTGAAGGTCTGCGCGCCGCAGGCGAGCGCCAGCAACTGATGCCCTAAGCACACACCGAACAGCGGCAGTTCGCCCACGAAGCCGCGCAGGGTCTCCACCGTCGGGCCGAGTTCGCGCGGATCGCCGGGACCGGGCGAGATCACGATCGCATCGGGGGCGTAGCCGGCGATCTGCGCGCGGCCGGCGTCGAACGGCAGCACCGTTACGCGCGCGTCGAGCGCTTCGAGTTCGCGGATGATCGCGCGTTTCACGCCGCAATCGAGCAGCACGATGTGGCGGCTGCCCGTGCCGATCGTCTCGCCGACTTGGTAGGCGTCCGAGACGCTCGCCACCAAGCCGCTGGTCGTCATCGTGCGCACGTAGGCGGCCAGGCTCGCGTCGACGTTAAAAACCGCGTCGTCGCCGATCGCCAGCGCCGCCGCGATCGTGCCGTGCTCGCGCAGCGCGATCGTCAGCGCGCGGGTATCGACGCCGAGGATCGTCGGGATCGCGTTCTCCTCAAGCCACGTGCCCAGATCGACGACGTTCTCGAAGTGCGAGGGCCGGCGCGAGATGTGCTTCATCACGCAGCCGGCCACGGTCGCGCGCGGGTGCTGCGAGACGGTGCGGGAGACGCCGTAGTTCCCGATCAGCGGATAGGTGAAGGTGAGGATCTGCCCGGCGTACGACGGATCGGTCAGCGCTTCTTCGTAGCCGGTCATGCCGGTGTAGAACACCGCCTCACCGAGCGCCGTGGTCGACGCCCCGAGCCCCTCGCCGTCGAAGCGCGTGCCGTCGGCCAGCAGCAGGACGGCGCGTTTGGTTTGATACTTACGAGCGGGTTTCACGGGTGATGGGATTCCTCGTGCGGCATGACGCGTCCGTGTTCGTAGACGACGGCGCCGCCGACGATCGTTGCGATCGCCCGGCGCGGGAACGTCGCCCCGTCGAACGGCGTGTTCTTGCCTTTGGAATGGAACAGCCGCGCGTCGACCGTCCATGGCCGATCGGCGAACACCGTCACGTCGCCGACGCTGCCGATCGCCAAGCTCCCGCCGGGCACGCCCAGAATGCGTGCCGGGTTGATGCTGTGCAATTCGATCATGCGCGCGAGCGGCACGTCGGGCAGCGCCGCCGCATAGGCGCCCAGGGCGATCTCGAGGCCACTGAAGCCGACCGGTGCCGCGCTCAGCAGTTGCGCCTTTTCGTCGAGCCCGTGCGGCGCGTGATCGGTCGCAAACACGTCGATCGTGCCGTCGCGGACGCCGTCGCGCAGCGCCTGCCGGTCGCGCTCGGCGCGCAGCGGCGGATTGACTTTGGCGTCGGCGCGATAGTTGTCGAAACGATCGTCGAGCAGCAGCAGGTGGTGGGGCGTCACCTCGCAGGTCGCGTGCACGCCGCGGCTGCGCGCCCAGCGCATCAGGTCGAGCGAGACCGCGGTCGAGACGTGCGCGATGTGCCAGGCCTTGCCGGTGTCTTCGGCGATCAGCAGGTCGCGCGCGACGATCACGTCTTCCGCCAGGCCCGGACTTCCCACGAGGCCCAGCCGGGCCGACGGCGCGCCCTCGTTCATCACCGCATCGGCTTTGAGATCGGCATCCTCGCAGTGCGACACGAAGATCGCGCTCAGGTCGCCCGCGTACCGTGCGGCGTTGCGCAAGACGAGGGCGTTCGCGACGGTCGTGCCGTCGTCGCTGAAGGCGACGCAGCCGGCATCGGCGAGCAAGTGATACGGCGCGAGTTCGACGCCGGCCCGCGCCCGCGTGAGTGCGCCAATCGGGTACACGCGCGCGAGCCCCGCCGCTTCGGCCCGGCGCAACACGTCGGCGACGATCGTGGCCGAATCCAGCGCCGGCTCGGTGTTGGGCATGCAGGCCACGGCCGTGAACCCACCCGCGACGGCGGCGGCCACGCCGGTAGCGATCGTTTCCTTGTGCGTCTGTCCCGGCTCGCGCAGGTGGACGTGCATGTCGATGAAGCCGGGCGCGACGTAGGCGCCTTCGGCGTCGACGACGCGCGCGTAGGCCGTATCGACGTGCTCCGCGATCTCGGTGATGAAGCCGTTCTCGATGACGATATCGCGCACGGCGTCGAGGCCCAGCGCCGGATCGATCGCGCGACCGCCGCGAATGACGGTTTTCACGCCGCCACCGCGCTCTTGATCAGAAAATCGAGCACGGCCATGCGCACGTACACCCCGTTGTGCACCTGCGCGACGTAGCGCGAGCGCGGATCGGCCAGCACGTCGTCGGTCAGCTCGACGCCGCGGTTGTACGGGCCGGGATGCAGGATCACGGCGTTGCGCGCAAGCCGCGCCAGCCGCGTCCGGTTGAGCTGGAAGCGCCGGATATAGTCGTCCAGCGAGGGCAAGAGCCCCGAGACGATGCGTTCGCGCTGGATGCGCAGCATCATGATCGCGTCGATGTGGGGTAGCACCTCGTCGAGGTCGCGCTCGATGCGCACGCCCGGCGCGGCGAACGAGTCGGGCAGCAAGGTCCGCGGGCCGACCAACGTGACGTCGACGCCGAGCATCTTCATCCCGACGATGTTCGAGCGCGCCACGCGCGAGTGCAGGATGTCGCCGACGATCGCCACGCGCAGGCCCTCGAGCCGCCCGGCATCGTTGCGCAAGGTCATCAGGTCGAGCAGGGCTTGGGTGGGATGGGCGTGCGTGCCGTCGCCCGCGTTGACGATGTGGCCGTCGAACGCCTCGGCCAGCCGGCGCGGAAAGCCCGATTCCGGATGCCGCACGACGATCACGCGCACGCCGATCGCGCGCAGCGTGATGGCGGTATCGGTGATCGTCTCGCCCTTCCCGAGCGACGACGCGCCGGGGGCAAACGAGATCACGTCGGCGCCCACACGCTGTTCGGCGAGCGTGAACGACGTCGCGGTGCGCGTGCTGGCCTCGAAAAAGAGGTTCAGCACCGGCACGCCGGCGAGTAGCTCGCGCGAGGGTGCGGTTTGGTTGAAAGCGCTCGCGCGATCGAGCAGTTCGATCAATTCGGCGGGCGTGACGTCGTCGACGTCGATCAAGCTACGTGGCGGCACGTTCCTCGTCGACGACCAGCGACACGGAGTCGTCCTCCGAACGCTGCGGCGCGAGCACGACGTCGATGTGCTCGCGGCGGCTCGTCGGGATGAGTTTGCCGACGTAATCGGCCTGGACCGGGAGTTCGCGTAAGCCGCGGTCGATCAGGACCGCCAGGCGAATCGCCTTCGGCCGGCCGAGATCGGTCACCGCGTCGAGCGCGGCGCGAACGGTGCGGCCCGTGAAGAGCACGTCGTCGACGATCACGACGGTCTTGCCGGTGATCTCGCTGCGGATTTCGGATTCGGGCAATTCGCGCGCGACGTCGTCGTCGCGATACAGGTTGATATTCAGGAAGCCCAAGCCCGGCGGCTCGGCGCCGATCGCGGCGATCTCAGCCACCAGCCGGCGCGCCAGCGCTTCGCCGCCGCGACGGATGCCGATCACGACGAGGCCCGTTTGGGCGTCCTCCGGCTCGATGATCTGATGAGCCATGCGCGAGACGGCCCGTTCGATCGAAGCGGACGACATCAATTCGCGGCGGCGGGCGAGCGCGGGCATCGCAGGGCGGTTCGGTCGCGCCCCGGAGCGGCCCTTTGTGCGCGAGCTCATCGGGAGCCGGCGTGCTCCGCGGCGAAGGCACGCGGGATGAGCGTGTCCATCGCCGGGCGGGCGTGTACCCTGCGCCGCTGGTTCGGGAGCGATGCCGAGCCGCTCGTACCGCTAGCCAACGACCCCTATATCGCGCGCTATCTCGGCCGTGCGTTCCCGCAGCCCTACACGCGCGCCGACGCGGAACGCTGGCTGGCGGAGCAAACAGGCGGCGAGACCGTCGGGCAATTCGCGATCGAGGTCAACGGTGAACTGGCCGGCGGGATCGGGTTCATCCTGGGCACCGCCGAGCGCGCCGGGACCGCTACCTTAGGGTACTGGCTCGGCCGGCGCTACTGGGGCCGCGGCATCATGACCGAAGCGGTTGGATCGGCGACGCAGTGGGCGTTCGATGCGCTGCGCGTGCGCCGCATTTGGGCCAACGTCATGGAACCGAATATCGCGTCGGCGCGCGTCTTGGAAAAATCCGGCTACGTGCTGGAAGCGCGGATGCGGGCGGCGATCAGCGATCGCCGCGGCGCGATCCACGACGAGCTGATCTACGTCCGCTTGCGCCCGTAGACGCTACGGGCCGGCCGTGATGTCGGTCGGGTTGGAGCCGGCCGGCAACGAGAGGCTGCCGAGATCGTGATCGTACGCCGCCGCGAACGCCTGGACGACGGGTTGCCCCTGATCGAACCCGGTGACGTAGATGAGCGACGAAATGGCATCTGAGGCGTAGGTCGACGGCGTCAACCCGGCCGGCTGCGCCATGAACGTCGACCATTGCGCGGCGAGCCCGAACGAGCTTCCATCGCACGTGACGATTTGTGCCGGCGCATCGAGCAACGCTACGAGCGCCGTGTTGCTGCCGATCCCGATCGCCCCGGAACCCGGGGTCCCCGGCGGAAAGAAAACGATTGAAACGATAGTATTCGGCACGCCCAGCGGCGTGCCGATCACCTGCGCTCCCGTTGACGGCGTTGTCGAGACGCTGACGGCCGTCACCTCTTCCGGCGACGACGAGCCCACGAGCGCGCAACTCGGCGTCGGACCATTGGGACCGCTGATCGTGCCGGGATTCGTGAAGCCCGGGATCGTCGCGTCGATCGTCCCCGTAGCAGGATTCACGACCGATACGGTGCCGTTACCGTTAGGGTTGCCGCTGATGCTGATGCTGTTAGATACCAGCATGTCGTTGCCGACGCCCTCAAGGTTGAACCCACGCGGGTTCGTGAAGCCGGTGAAGTTGGCGCCGGAGAGCGACGGGGCACCTTCGTTGATCGTGTACTGCTTGAGCGTATTGCCGCCGAGGGTCAGGAAGAGATAGTTGCCCGCGGCTGACGCCTGCATGTGGTGGGGCTGGCTGCCGAGGTAGATGGGGCTGCCGGCCAACGTCGTCCCGGGTTCGTTCGTGACGTCGAGCCAGACCAGCGGACCGTTGACGTTCCCGCCGAGCACGAATAGTCGCGGATGGCCCGGGGTCGAGCTGCGGTCGAACTTCACCTCGACCGGGTTCGTGTTTGCCGGCAGCGTGTAGATGAGCGGATCTTGCTGCGAGTTCGCGCACACGTCGTACGCCAGGACCTCTTGGTTATTCGAATCGGTAACGTAGACCAGATGCGGCCCCGGGGTCGAAGCCGGGACCACGCCCACGATTCCGACGTATTCGTTCTGGTTGCCGTCGGGCGCGAGCGAAGCGGTGATGTTCAAAATGCCGACGTTCGTGTCCGTACCGTTATAGGTGAACGTGATCGTGCCGCTGCCGCTGGTGAAGCTCGACGGCGAGAGGCTGTAGCCGGATGACGTATCGGCGAGGTTGACGTTCGTTACGGTGATCGTGTTCCCAAGCGTGAGTCCGGTGAGGTCGCCGCCGTCGGCATCATAGGCCGTGTAGGTCGTACTCACGTTCACCGGAGTCCCGACAACGACGCACCGCGGCGGCTGCGTCACCGGTTGTATGTTCGCCGCGATCGGCTGCGTGGTGATCGGGATGTTGTTGGCGATACCGGGCTGGATCGTCACGATCTGATCGGCGACCGACAGCAGGTTGCTCTGGGGCGGTGGACTGCTGCCATCGTAGGTTGCGACCATGATTTCCGTTTGGCCAACCGGAGCGGCAAGGGTGATCGCGCACGTGAAGCCGGCATTGTTATCAACCGAGCAGCCCGGGGCGTTCGCGCCGAGCGCCACGGTTTGGTAGCCCGATGCGACGCCGTTCTGCACGGACTGGATCTCGAGGCCGGCGGTATAGCTTGTAATGTACTTCGGGCGGCGCCGCGTGGCGGCCGTTTGCCGGGCGAAGGGGACGAAAACGCTCACGTGCGCTTGCACCGCGCCGGCCGCGGGCGCCGTGTTGTGCGGCCCGGTGAGCAGCCGGTTGATGCCCGACGCGCCGCCGCCGGTCGCGGGCAGCGTGCCCGATGAGTGAACGCCACCGCCGCCGCACGCCGCGAGTGCGGAACATGCAACCAGGACGGCAATGGATTGAACGCGCTTCATCATACGATACGCACCTACGCCGACCGCCCCAAAAAGGACGGACAACTGCGTTATTTTCCGGCCGCGTAAAAAACCCATTGTGCGCGGGCGCACCTTCCGCCCGGCGGAGCCTCAGCTTAGGGCGAGGTTGGCCGAGGTCACGGCCTCGCGCTGTCGCCGGTACCCGTCGAGTTTGGCCCGCTCGGCCGCCACGACGTCGGGCTTGGCGTTCGCCACAAACTTCTCGTTGGAAAGTTTCTTCTCAAGACGTTCCACTTCGAGTTCGAGCGTCGCCAGCTCGCGCGCGTAGCGCTCGCGCAGCATTGCCGGATCGGCCTGTACGCGCAGCCCTTCGAGCGCCGTCGCGATATCGCTCGCCGGCCGGCCGTCGGAAGCGTAGTCCGCCCCGGCCAACAGCCGCAACTGCTCGACGATCGCCGCGTCGAGCACCGGACCGTGCACCGTGATGCGCTCCTTCGGACCGATGCCGAGCTCGCCGCGCGCGTTGCGCAGCCGCTCGACCGTCGCGCGAAAGCGATCGAACGCCGCCTCGGCGGCGCGATCCTCAGGAATCGCCGCCACATCGGGCCAGGACGCACGAGCGAGCGGGCCCGCACCGGGCCGCAAGACGCCGTAGATCTCATCGGTCACGAACGGTGCGACCGGGTGCATCAGGCGCGCGAACGTCTCGAGCACGTACGTCAGCACGGCGGCACGCGTCGGACGCTGCGCGGCCGCCTTCGCGGCTTCGAGATACCAGTCGCAGAACGTAAACCAGCCGAACTGCACGAGCGCGTCGGTGGCGACGCCCATCTCGAAACCCTCGAGCGCTTGCGTGACGGCGTCGACCGTCGCACGCAGTTTCGTGAGAATCCAGCGATCGGCCAAGGTCAGCTCGGCAAGCGGCGGCAGCGCGATCTGCGGGGGCAACCCTTCGTCGAGCGAGGCGATGAAGCGCAGCGCGTTCCACAGCTTGTTGTTGAAGCGGCGCGCCTCGTCGCACTTTTCTTCATCGAAACGCAGCTCTTGCGACTCGAGCCGCATCTGGCGCAGGATGCCGAAGCGGAAACCGTCGGCACCGTATTTTTCGACCAGGTCCATCGGATCGATCACGTTGCCGAGACTCTTGCTCATCTTGCGGCCCTGCAGATCGAACACCAGCGGCGTGATGAACACCGTCGTGAACGGCACCTCGCCCAGGAAGTACAGCCCCATCATCACCATGCGGGTGACCCACAGGAAGATGATCTCGCGGGCCGTGATCATCACCTGATTGGGATACCACGCGGCGAGTTCGGGCGTCTTTGCGGGCCAGCCGAGGATCGAGAACGGCCAGAGGGCGCTGGAGAACCAGGTGTCGAGCGTGTCGGGATCGCGCTGCAGCTCCGTCGTCCCGAAACGCTCGCGGGCTTCGCGCCGCGCCTCTTCTTCGGTCGGCGCCACGATCGCTTCGCCCCCCGGCGTGTACCATACCGGCAGCTGATGGCCCCACCAGACTTGGCGCGAGATGTTCCAGTCGCGCATGTTTTCCAAGCCGTGCTCGTAGGTGCGGCCGAAACGTTCGGGCACGAAGCGCACGCGGCCGTCGCGATGCGCGGCTAGCGCCGGTGCGGCCAGCGACTCCATCGCCATGAACCACTGCAGCGAGAGCAGCGGCTCGATGATCTCACCCGAACGCGATGACACCGGCACCGTCGTCTCGTACGGCTCGACGCGCACGAGCGCCCCGGCCGTGTCCAAATCGGCGACGATGCGCTTGCGCGCGGCGAAGCGATCGAGCCCGGCGTACGCGGCGAGCGCGTCGCGGCCGACGTCGAAACGCGCGCGCGTGGCGGCGTCCGGTTCGACGCGCCAGGCCGGCTGGATGATGCGGCCGTCGTAGTCGATCACGGTCGGCATCGGTAAGCCGTGACGCTGCCCGATCTCGTAGTCGGTCGCATCGTGCGCGGGCGTCACCTTGACCGCGCCGGTGCCGAACTCGCGCAGGACGGCGGCATCCGCGATCACCGGAATCGGACGGTTGACCAGCGGCAGCACGACGTTCTTGCCGATCAGGTCGCGATAGCGTTCGTCGTCCGGATGCACCGCCACCGCGACGTCGGCGAGAACCGTCTCCGGCCGCGTCGTCGCGATCACGACGCCGTCGCCGCCGTCTTCGGCGCGGTAACGCAGATGCCAGAGCGAACCGCTGTGCGGTTCGTTTTCGACCTCGGCATCCGAGAGCGTCGATTGCGCCTTCGGATCCCAATTCACCAGGCGCGTGCCGCGATAGATCAAGCCCGCGCGGTAGAGATCGATGAAGACGCGCGTGACGACGGCCGAGAGTTCCGGATCCATCGTGAAGCGTTCGCGCGCCCAGTCGGCGCCGAAGCCGAGCCGTTTGAACTGTTCGTTGATGCGGTTGCCGTACTGCTCGCGCCACTGCCACGCGCGTTCCAGAAACGCCGCGCGCCCGAGCCCGTCGCGGGTCAGGCCTTCTTTGGCCAGCTCGCGCACGAGGACGGCCTCGGTCGCGATCGCAGCGTGATCCTGGCCCGGCAGCCAATCGGCGTTGTCGCCGCGCATGCGATGGTAGCGCGTGAGCACGTCCATCGGCGTGAACGTCGAACCGTGCCCGAGATGTGCCGCGCCGGTGATGTTCGGCGGCGGCATCGAGATGACGAACGGCGGCCGCCCCGGATCGGGCTCCGCATGAAACACGCCCGCCGCGAGATCGCGCGCGAAAATGCGCGGCTCGACATCGGCGGGATCGTAGGAACGGGCGAGGGTCAGGCCGGAGCCGCCGAGGAGCGCCGCGCTTCACCCGCGCGATAGCGGTAAATGATGCGGCCCTTGGTCAAGTCGTAGGGCGAGATCTCGAGCTCGACCCGGTCGCCGAGCAGCAGCTTGATGTGGTGGCGGCGCAGGCGGCCGGCGATGTGCGCGAGCACTTCGTGGCCGTTCTCGAGTTCGACGCCGAACGTCGTGCTCGGATAGACCTGCTTGATCGTGCCGAACATCTCGATCATCGGCTGCTTCGCCGATTCGTCGACCCGCTCGACGCGCGGGGTCGAGGGTTTGCGGCGCTTCGCCGGCCGGCGGGCCGGGCGCGCTATGATTGCACCTGTTGCTGGAACTTCACGCGATGTGAAACCGCCGCCGGTCCCCAAGGTTTGCGCCGCGCGGAAATTTTCACGGCGCCGGGAGCACCCAGGGCTCGGGAGCGGTCCCGCGCAGGGCTCGAACCCAGGCCTCGACCGCGTCGGGCGCGCTCGGGAGCGCCGCCGAGAGATTCTCGTGGCCCTCGGCCGTGATCACCACGTCGTCTTCGATCCGGACGCCGATCCCGCGGTAGCGCTCGGGCACCGTCAGGTCGTCGGGCTGGAAGTAGAGCCCCGGCTCGACCGTGAGCACCATCCCGGGCTCGAGCCGGCCGAACTTGTACGTCTCGGCCCGCGCCTGCGCGCAATCGTGGACGTCGAGCCCGAGCATGTGGCTGACGTTGTGCAGCGAGTAACGCTTGTAGAATTGCTTGTCGTCGCGCAGCGCCTCGTCGGCCGATGGCAGAATGCCGAGCCGCTCGAGGCCGTGCGCGAGCACGCGCATCGCGGCGACGTTCGGATCGAGGAAATCGTTGCCCGGCACGCAGGCGGCGAAGCCGGCCCGCTGCGCTTCCCAAACCAGCGTGTAGATTTCACGCTGGGCGGGGCTGAAGGTGCCGCTCACCGGGATCGTGCGCGTGACGTCGGCCGTATAGAGCGAGATCGCCTCGACGCCGGCATCCAGCAGCAGCAGATCGTCCGCGCCGATGCGCCGGTCGTTGCGGACCCAATGCAGCACGCACGCGTCGGGGCCCGACGCTGCGATCGTCGAGTAACCGACGTCGTTGCCTTCGACCCGCGCGCGCAGGCCGAACACGCCCTCTACAACCCGCTCGGTGACGGCCGTGGGCAACGCGCGCACGACGTCGTCGAATCCGCGCTTGGTCGCGGCGATCGCGGCGCGCAGCTCGGCGATCTCCAGATCATCTTTAATCAGGCGCAACTCCGAGAGCGCCGTCGCGAACGCGCCGTCTTCGGCGGCGTCCGAGCCGACGAGCGGCAGCAGCGCGTCGTCGAGCGCGCGCAGCATCCGCCGCCGGCGCACCGACGGCAGACCCGTCAGGTACCCTTGCAGTTCGCCGATCGGTCGCGCCTCGACGCCGAAGCGTTCGGCCGTGCCCGCGACGCCGAGCCGCGCGCCGACCCACAGTTCGCCATGGGTGCGGTCGGTGAAGAACGACGTGTCGGTCTTGCCGGGGTTGTCGACGGCGTACACGATGGCCCGGTGCTCGCCGCCTTCGGGCACGAGCACCAGCACGGCGTCGGCCTCGTGGATCCCCGTCAGGTAATAGAAGTCGGTGCCCGGGCGAAACCGGTAGGTCGTGTCGTTGGCGCGGATCTTCTCGTGCCCGGTCGGCACGACGAGCACCTCGCCCGCGAACTGCCGGCCGATCGCGCGGCGACGGGCGGCGAAGCGCTCGCGCCCGGCAAGGGTCGGCACGGGACCGCCGGGCGTCGCCCACGATTGCGTCATGAAGTCGAGCAAGTCGGCCGGGAACCCGCTGTCGTGCGCCGCGCGCTTGGGCGGCTCGATCATCTTCACGGCGCTAGTCTTCGCCGTGAAAAAACGGAACGCCCGGCACCGGCGGCGTGCGCTTATAGACGAGGCGCTCGGCCAGCCGCAGCACGCGCGTCAGCGGAAAGTCATGCGCGACGATCGGCTCGGTCAGCACGGTCTTGAGGCCAAGCAACTTGCCGCCGAGCACGTCGGTGAAGACCTGATCGCCGATTACGACCGTCGCCCGGCGCGGCGTACCAAGCAGCCGGAGCGCGCGCAAGAAGCCGAACGGCAGCGGTTTGAGGGCATTCGGCACGATCGGCACGCCGAGTTGCGCACCGACGGCCGCGACCCGTTCGCTAAAGTTGTTGGAGACGAGCACGATCCGAAAGCCGCGACCCAAGGCCTCGCGCACCCAATCGGCCACACCGTCGGCCAGTTCGGGCCGGTGATAGGGGCAGCACGTGTTGTCCAGATCGAGGACGATGCCGCGCAAACCGGCGTCCCAGAGGCGTTCGGCGGCGACGGCCACGAGCGCGGTCGCATGCCCGTCCGGCCGCAGCGTATCCACGCTATCCCCGATTCCGTCCACACCCCGCCCACTCCGCCCACCCGCCCATTCGCCGCAATCGGTCCGCAATGAACAGGAAAGTGCGGTTGTACGCAACGGCTCCACAAGGAACCGGATTGTATATCTAGTAGGTGGTGAGCCCGGCCAAACACAATATCTTGTGTCCCGCCGCTCCGCTTGACGTAATCGAACATTTGTTCGATACTCTTCTTCCGCCTCTTTTCGTCCCTCCATCGATGCCCGACGAGGACTGCCCCGCATGAAATTTTCGCGCACCTACTCCGCACCCGGCGAACCGTACGCCGGGGTCGCGTTCGAACCGCGTACCTCGCGCATCGTTAACCCCAACGGGTCGACGATTTTCGAAGCCAAGGATATACAAATCCCGGCCGCATGGAGTCAGGTCGCGACCGATATCATCGCGCAGAAGTACTTCCGCAAGGCGGGCGTCCCGAGCGCCATGGTGGGCGTGGAAGAGCCCGACATTCCGCAGTGGCTCTGGCGCTCCGAGCCGGCCAACGGCGCGACGTTCGGGCCCGAGACCGACGCCCGCCAAGTGTTCCACCGGCTCGCCGGGACGTGGACGTATTGGGGCTACAAGTACGGGTATTTCAATACCGAGAACGACGCCAAGGTCTACTACGAAGAGATGTGCGCGATGCTGGCCCGCCAGATCGGCGCGCCCAATTCGCCGCAGTGGTTCAACACCGGCCTGCACTGGGCGTACGGCATCTCGGGACCCGCGCAAGGTCACTCGTTCGTCGATCCCAAGACCGCCGAGCTGATGCTCGCGACGAGCGCCTACGAGCATCCGGCGCCGCATGCGTGCTTCATCCAATCCGTCAGCGACGATCTGGTCAACGAGGGCGGGATCATGGACCTCTGGGTCCGTGAGGCGCGCATCTTCAAGTACGGCAGCGGTTGCATCTCCGAGCGCGCTTTCGTTCACATCGTCGGTCGTGGGTTGGTTCGGATCGGCAAACTGTTCGATGAGGTATCGCGCAATCGTCCGGTACACGATTTCGACGGACAGGGGAAATATGTCGATGTCAGCGATCTGCGGCTAAAAACGCTCTCGCTCGATCCGGCGACGGGACACATCGTCGAAGATCCCATCGATCGGGTGTGGACCTATGACGTGCCGCTCGAAGACAAGGTCTCCGTACGCCTGGATACCGGTGCGCGGGCGACCGTTTCAGCATGGCATCCGTTCATGGTCTGGGACGGCGAACGGATCGTCGAACGTCGAGCAGACATGCTGCGCCGTGGCGACGCCGTGCTCGGCCCGAATAGCGATGTTACGGCGCTGCTCTCGCGCGAAACAAAGCCCGAGCGCGTTGCGTATTCGTTCACGCGATACCGGAAAGCTGAAACTCACGAAGCGGTCATCGACGAAGACCTCGCATGGCTGATTGGCTACTTCCTCGGTGACGGCAACCTCAATCGTCACCGCAAGGAAGCTCGGCGGCCCTACGGCACGTACCTCTACGATACGTTGCGTTTGCGTTTCTTCGATGAGGACGTCGAACCGCTGCGCAAGGTGCAGCGCATCCTGCGCGAACGCTTCAACGCAGCATCGTCGATCACGTCGGATTCCCGCCCCGGGACGCCGTCACGCGGCAAAACCTTGACGTGCACGCGCGCCCGGGCGGCGGAGTTCTTTGCTAGCGTTGTCAGCGCCGCCGGATCGAAAACATACACGCTCTCCGTTCCGTCCGTCATCGCACGTGCAGCTGCGCCGGTTCAAGCGGCGTTTCTGGCCGGTCTGATTGACTCCGATGGAACGGCAAGCGAAGGCCGCGCGACATTCACGTCGGTGTGCCGTCCGTTTATCGAGCACGTCGCAGGCATCGCCTCGCTGCTCGGCACGGGGGGTGGGGTGAATTCGGCCGGACCGCAAGCGAACCCGTACGCGACGACCGCGCTCATTCGCCGCTCGGCACCGTCACGGTTGCGGACGAAAATCGTCCAGCACCTCGCGACGCCTAAGCACGTTGACGCACTCGGGCGCGATGACGCTGCGACCCGCAGAGCGTTCTGCCTGCCGCTCTCGTCGCGAATCAGCGATCAGATCTTCACCAAAGCAGACGGCGATCTGCTCCACGGTCACGTCGGCGGCGAGTCGTTCCATACCGGGCGGCTGGCGTACGAAGGCATCATCAACTCGCAAAAATTGCTCCGCGCCATTGCCGCTCTGCCGGAAGCCGCCGTCACTGCGGAGATCGAGCAGCTGCGGCTCGTCGCCGAGGGCGTTGCCTACGTTACGGACGTCGAGCCTTGCACGGAAAACGTCGCCTTCAACGACCTCACGGTGCGCCGCAACAATACCTATCTAGCCGGCGAGGATGCGCTCGTCGCGATCCACAACACCGGCTCGAATTTCTCGCAGCTGCGCGGTGAGGGCGAGAAGCTCTCCGGCGGCGGTACGAGCTCGGGCTTGATGTCGTTCCTGCGCGTGGGCGACCGCGCGGCCGGCGCGATCAAGTCGGGCGGCACGACGCGCCGCGCGGCCAAGATGGTGATCCTCGATCTCGATCACCCGGATATCGAAGAGTTCATCGGCTGGAAGGTGACCGAGGAGCAGAAAGTCTCCGACCTCGTTACCGGCTCGATCGTCTGCGAGAAGCACCTCAGCGCGATCATGAAGGCGACGCAGAACGAAGCCGTGCCGGAAGCGGCGCGCCTCGATCCCGCCCTCAACCCGGCCCTGAAGACGGCGATGCGCCAAGCGCTCGCGATGGGCATTCCGCAAGCCAACGTGCAGTACGCGCTCGATTTCGCGCGCCAGGGCTATACCGAGCTACACGTCGAGACCTACGACACGAATTGGGATTCCAAAGCGTACGGCACGGTCTCGGGCCAGAACTCGAACAACACCGTTCGCATCCCCAACGAGTTTTTCGCGCGTCTCGACGCCGGTCAGAACTGGGAGACGATCCGGCGCACCGACGGCCGCGTCGCCAAGTCGATCCCGACGGCGGATTTGTGGGACAAGATCGCGGTCGCGGCGTGGCAGTGCGCCGACCCGGGGCTGCAATTCGACACGACCATCAACGAATGGCACACCTGCCCGACCGACGGCCGGATCAACGCAAGTAACCCGTGCTCTGAATACTTGTTCCTCGATGACACGGCATGCTTTGCACCCGAGACGCGCATCAGCACGCCCGATGGTCTGCGCTCCGTCGAGGAGTTGTATCGCGCCCAGGAGCGCGGTGAGCTCGTCAATGTCAGCACCGACATTCATGCGGAAAACGATCATCGCCGGCTGACGTCGCATCGTCCTGCTTGGGTTACGAAGGTCGGCGAGCGCAACGTCTATCGGATGACGTTGAAAGACGGCCGCGAGATTCGCGCGACCGGCGATCATCGTTTTCTGACGAATGACGGCGAGTGGAAGCGTCTCGATCAGCTCGTTCCCGGGACCGATCGCGTCGCGATCCGCGAATCGGGCAATCCGATCCGCTTCTCATCGAGTCCGGAAGACGTCGCGCGCTGGCGCATGATGGGCTGGCTCACCGGCGACGGCGTGTTCTCGAAGGACACCGTTGCGCTCGTGTTTGGTCCGACGGAGACGTCGACCGCACGTGAAATGGAAGTCCAGTTCAACCTGCTCAAAGAGATGGCCGAACAGGCCGCATTCGCACGGACCTTGCCGGACGGCGTTTCCGCGATGCGTCTCTCGGGCACGAGCCGTCAGGCAAACGGCGTGATGCAAATCAGTAGCAAGCAGCAGTCGCTGGTCGAGCATCTCGAACTCGACTATGGCTTCCACCAGGGCACCGCGACGTCGAAAGACGTGCCGACGGCGGTCAATCGCGTTGCCGACGATCTGAAGGTCGCCTATCTGCAGGGCCTCTTCTCGGCCGACGGCTGCATCCGCGCGAACCCGTCGGGTACGGAGCCCGAAGCGATGCTCGCATCGTCGTCGCCGGCGCTGCTGCGCTCGGTGCAGCTGCTGCTCTCGGATCTCGGCATCACGAGTCGCATCTCGTGGACCCACCCGGCAGGCCGCGCGAACGCACAGGGCCAGCTGCGCATCTATAATCAGCAGGCACGCAAATACTTCAGCCTGGTCGGCTTCCCGTGCTCGCCCAAAAAGCAAGCCGAAGTCGATGCCATCCTCGCGCAGCCGTTCAACGGCGCACTCAAGAACGCGCGCGCGCCGAAGGTCCTCTCGATCGTGCCCGATGGGATTGCGACCGTCTACGACGTGACCGAACTCGCGACGCATTCGGTGATCGCGGAAGGCATGGTTGCGCATAACTGCAACCTGGCGTCTCTCAACCTTGTACAGTTTCTCGACCAAGCTGGTCAATTCGAAGCAAAACGCTTCGCCGACGCCTGCCGCATCTGGACCGCGACGCTCGAGATCAGCGTGCTGATGGCGCAGTTCCCGTCGAAAGAAATCGCGCAGCGCTCGTACGACTACCGCACCTTGGGCTTGGGCTTTGCCAACCTCGGCACGATGCTGATGCGTATCGGCCTGCCCTACGATTCCGAGGAAGGCCTCGGCTGGTGCGGCGCGATCTCGTCGTTGATGACGGCGACCGCGTACAAGACCTCGGCCGAAATGGCGCGCGAACTGGGCTCGTTCCCGGCCTACCCGCGCAACGCCGAAGCGATGGAGCGCGTGCTGCGCAACCACCGCCGCGCCGCGTACTGCGCGCGTCCGGAAGAATACGAAGGTCTCACCGTCACGCCGGTGACGCATGCACCGACGCTCTTCACCCAAGAAACGTGGGCGCTGGCGCGCGTGATGTGGGATAACGCGCTCGCGATCGGCGAGGTCGCGGGCTATCGCAACGCGCAGGTCACGGTCATCGCGCCGACCGGCACGATCGGCCTCGTGATGGACTGCGACACCACCGGTATCGAGCCCGATTTCGCGCTGGTGAAGTTCAAGAAGCTTGCCGGCGGTGGCTACTTCAAGATCGTCAACCAGTCGGTCGAGCCCGCGCTGCGCCGTCTCGGCTACAGCAACGAGCAGATCGCCGCGATCGAGACGTTCGCCAAGGGCACCAACACGCTCGAGGGCGCACCGCACATCAACCGTGCGACGCTCAAGGCGAAGGGCTTCGACGACGAGACGCTCGCCAAGATCGAAACGCAACTCCTCGGCGCGTTCGAGATCGGCTTCGTCTTCAACCACTTCGTGCTCGGCGCGGAGTTCTGCAAGACCAAGCTCGGCATGACCGACGAACAGCTCGCGGATTGGAATATCTCCGTGCTGCGCGACGTGCTCGGCTTCACGCCGCAGCAGATCGACGAAGCCTCGGACGTGATCTGCGGCCGGATGACCCTCGAAGGCGCGCCGTATCTCAAGGACGAGCATCTGCCGATCTTCGATTGCGCCACGCCCTGCGGCAAGCACGGCTCGCGCTTCATTCGCCCGCTGGCGCACGTCGACATGATGGCGGCCTCGCAGCCGTTCATCAGCGGCGCGATCTCGAAGACGATCAACCTGCCCCAGACCGCGACGATCGGCGACGTGAAGGAAGCCTACCGCTACTCGTGGGAGCGCATGGCGAAGGCCGTGGCGCTCTATCGCGACGGCTCGAAGCTCTCGCAACCGCTGGCCGCATCGTACGACATCGGTTCGCCCGACGACAACGACGTCGAAATCGCACCGACGGCGTACACGACGCCGGTACAGATCGCCGAGAAGATCGTCTACCGCTACATCGCCAAGCGCCGGCGCATGCCGGATCGCCGCGGCGGCTACACGCAGAAGGCGATCGTCGGCGGCCACAAGGTCTACTTGCGAACGGGCCAATACGACGACGGCACGATCGGCGAGATCTTCGTCGACATGCACAAAGAAGGCGCCGCGTTCCGTTCGCTGATGAACAACTTCGCGATCGCGGTGTCGCTGGGACTCCAGCACGGCGTGCCGCTCGAAGAATACGTAGACGCGTTCACGTTCACGCGCTTCGAGCCCAACGGCCCGGTCATCGGTCACGAGAACATCAAGATGGCGACGTCGATCCTCGACTACATCTTCCGCGAACTCGCCGTGAGCTATCTCGGCCGCTACGATCTCGCGCAAGTGCAACCGTCGCAACAGATCGACGCAATGGGCCCCGATCCCGAGTACCTCAGCGAAGAGGACGGCGAAACCAGCTACCAGCCGGTCGATGCGATCCGCACGGCGCCGCCGGCCCCGGTCAAGCCCGCCATTCCGGCACCCACCCCGCAACCGGTCGCAGTGCTCGCCGGTGCGGTTGCATCGGCTCCGGTGCAACGCGGCTCGGTGCAACCGATCGCGGAACGCGCACGCGAAGCCCTCGCCAAGGGTTACAGCGGCGACGCCTGCGGAACATGCGGCCAATTCACGCTCGTGCGCAACGGCACGTGCCTGAAGTGTGACTCGTGCGGTTCTACGAGCGGGTGCAGTTAATCGTAGATTACAACCTGGAAACCCGAAATAACAAAGGGCGAAGCAGAAACTGCTTCGCCCCTTTCTTCTCCTTAGCAAATCGTCGTTAAGCGACTGACGATGTCGACGGCACAACGATCACGCCCAGATCCGACGCCGCATAGCCGAGTGCGGCGTCGAACGTCGCGAGCGGGAGTCGCCGTCCCGCTGCTAATGCGAGATATGCCGCATCGTAGGGAGTCAGGTCGTAGTGCCGGGCAAGGTGCAGTTCCGATCCGGAGAATATGCGCTCGCCGGTTGACTCCACAAGGATCGGAAGATCGCGAAGCGCATCGAGCGCAGCGTCAACGTCGTCGGGGTCGATGCGATTCGCTCTTTCGGCTCCAAGGAGCACGCTCTGAATTTCCCATCGGAAGAGTGCCGGCACATACGCACCCTCTGAGGCCACCCGCGCTAACAACGTTCCCGCAGCGTCATCCTTCTCGTCACGTAAGAACCACTTCGCTGCAACCGACACGTCGAGGACCAGCGACATGTCAGAAGCGATGCCCATCATGCGCAACGTCACGAAGACTTCGGCCATCCGGCGGCCACGAAGCCTTCCCGAGGTTCCGCTTGGACACGCGCTTCGCAATAGCGCGTATCTTCTTCACGGCATCCTCGGGCGACACGTGCCGGACCGGCCGCACTTCAGCCACCGGGAGCCCGTTGCGCGCAATGATGAGGGTTTCGCCGGCTTCGACACGATCGATGAGTTCCGAAAGGCGAGCCTTGGCGTCCGCTAGGCCGATAGTCGTATTCATATGACTAGTCTAGCAAAAACGACTATGATTGGCGAGTCTCCGCGCAGCCGGCCCGGCGGGACGGCGTTTCCTCGGTGTCGCAAGGCGACCGGAACTGGAGGACAGTTCCCATGTTGATCCTGCGTCGCGGAATTGCTTTTGCTGCCTGCGCCTTGTTGCTGATTCTCGTCGCGCGCCCGGTACGAGCCGACGACACGCTGGTGCTCCTCGATGGTGGTCCCGGTCCGAATATCTACGACACGCTTCGTTTCGTTGCGCAAGCGAAGGGCTTCTTCCACGAGCAGCACGTCAACGTCGACGAAACCTACACCGGCGCCGGCCTCACGGCGGCCCAACTCGTCGCGACGGGCAAGGGCGACGTCCTCGCATCGACGATCGAACCGATCCTCGAAGGCTACGAGAAGGGGCTGCGCTTTCAGGTCTTCTTCACCCGCTCATCACACTACGCATACGTGCTGGCCGTGCTCGCCGACAGCCCAATCCGCACGCTCGCGGACTTCAAAGGCGCGACGATCGGCGAAACCAACGTCTCCAGCAGCGCCGAGGTCGCAACCAATTCCATGCTCGAGGGCGCGGGGTTAAGCCGCAGCGACTACACGTATCTGCCGATCGGTGCGGGCGCGCAGGCGCTGCAGGCGATCGTTTCCAAGCGCGTAACCGCCGTCGCGTTTCCCTACGACCTCCTGGCCCAGTACGAAATTACCGGGGGCCTGAGTTTCCGCTTCTTCAAGCATCCCATCTTGCAAGCCGGCAACTCGGTGTACGCCGCCCCGCCGAGCACGGTCCAGGCGAAAGCCGGGCACTCGCCGACCAAGAGCGCTTGCTGATTTTATGCAAGGACTACATCGCGGGCTCGAACCCGCTGGATCGCCGCATCGGCTCCACCTCACTGCGCGATACCGAGCTCTATAGCCGCGTGCTCGTCGGCGCCGGTATGGCCACGCAGGTCGTTCCGGCCGCGGCCGTCGCGACCGACCAATTCGTCGACTACGCCAACGACTTCGACCGGAAGCCCCTGAGCGCGCGGTGATCACCGACCGGCATTCGACCGTCGTCCTCGACGGCTTGGGCTTCCCCGAGGGCATCCGCTACCACGCCGGCAAGGTGTGGTTCTCCGACATCTTCGACTACACGGTGAACGTCTGGGATCCGCAGACCCACACGAAGACGGTTCTGGCCGAGCTCGATGACAAGCCGTCCGGCCTCGGCTTCTTGCCCGATGGCACGCTGTTGATCGCCACGATCGATCGGCTGCAGCTCTTGCGCCTCGATGCCGACGGCCCGAGGCTCGTTGCGGATTTGCGTGACGTTTGCGGCGCGGGCTTTCATCTCAACGACATGGTCGTCGACGGCCGCGGTCGTGCCTACATCGGCGGCGTCGCCGACGCCCGGCGCGCGAGCACCATCGTGCTCGTCGATCCCGATGGAACGATCCGGCGTACGGGTGAGGGTCTCGCGTCACCAAACGGCATGGCGATCTCGGGCGACGGGAAGACCTTCGTCACGGCTGAGAACGCCACTCGCATCGGCGGACCCAATGGGATCGTTGCATTCGACATCGCAAGCGATGGGTCGTTGAGCGGCCGGCGCATCTTCGCGGAGGTCGAGGTTTCCCCCGACGGCCTGTGTCTCGACGCGGACGGCGCGGTGTGGGTAGGGCTTCCGTTCAAGAGCGAGTTCCGGCGGATCGCGCCCGGCGGCATCGTTACCGACCACGTCGTCTACGATGCGGGCCGCGTGGCCGTCGCACCCGTGATCGGGGGTGCCGATCGTCGCACGCTC
>Ga0302279_10001871_pt1 | contig 29045 bp, 20 predicted proteins | sample III_Bog_N3_3_FD_194541 | JGI IMG/M metagenome (GOLD analysis project Ga0302279, IMG submission 194541) | Peat permafrost microbial communities from Stordalen Mire near Abisko, Sweden - III_Bog_N3_3 | ecosystem: Environmental > Terrestrial > Soil > Wetlands > Peat | place: Sweden: Abisko... | reverse complement strand
TCCCCCCCGGTTCAAGCTCGAACTGGCGAAAGTTCCCACGGTCGACCCCCGCCGAGCCTCGTTTTTCGAAACGTTCCCACGGTGGGCCCCCTCCGACCCTCGATTCTCGAAACGTTCCCACGGTCGCCCTCCACCGACCCTCGTTTTCCGAGAAGTTCCCTCGGTGGCCCCCCTTCGACCCTCGATTCCCGAGAAGTTCCCGCGGTCGACCCCCTCCGAGCCTCGTTTCCCGAAAAGTTCCCACGGTCGACCCCCTCCGACCCTCGATTCCCGAGAAGTTCCCACGGTCGACCCCCTCCGACCCTCGATTCTCGAGGAGTTTCCTCGGACGCCCGGAGCGACCCTCGAACGCCCGGAGCGACCCTCGATCGGCTATCGTGACTCTCCAATCCGGTCCATGAAGCCCCCGTCCAAGGTCATCCGCTCGGCGACGCGCGCCGACCTCGAAGCGCTCCCTTCCACCTGGCGGGGCGAGATCATCGACGGAACGCTCCGCGCCTTCCCGCGCCGTCCCTCGCGGCACGCGAGAATCGAGGGCCTCCTCCGGGCCAGCCTGCTCAGCTCGCCCCGGCGCGGCCGCGGGGCCGGCGGCTGGTGGATCCTCCCCGAGCCCGGCATCGAGGTCACCCGCTCGCCCCGGTTCTCGCCGGACCTGGCGGGCTGGCGGGTCGAGCGCATGGCCGGGGTGCCGCCGGAGAACGAGGTCATCACCGTCGTCCCGGACTGGGTGTGCGAGATCCTCTCGCCGGGCACCGCGAGCTACGACAGCATCGTCAAGCGCCGGTTCTACGCGGAGATCGGCGTCGCTCACCTCTGGACCATCGACCCGGCGCGGCTGGAGCTCGAGGTCTGCCGCATCGTTCACGGGAGGTGGCTGCAGCTCGGCGTCCACGGCGCCGACGAGACGGTCCGGGCGGAGCCGTTCGAAGCGGTGGAGGTCACCCTCGCCGAGTGGTGGGAGGGGATCGACGAGGACGAGGAGCCGGGCGAATAGGGCGGCTCGGCCCCCGCCGAGCCGCCGCGGGCGATTGCCATTTGCCGCGAGGTTGGCTCGAATGGCGGGATGGAAACAGCTCTCCGGAAACCCAGCTCCGCCGCCGTCACCACGCCGGCGGTCACTCCCGTTGCCCCGTTCCAGCTCCAGACGACGAGCGTCATGAGCCAGGACATCGTCTCCACCGCGTACGTCACGCTGGACTCGGAGGCGATAGCCGCGGTCGCGCCCTTCATCAATCCCCAGGCCGACGGCCTTGTCGGCAACCCGCAGCTCGAGGCGCTCGTCGTCGCGGCGCCGGGACAGGGCGGCGCGACGACGAGCACGCTCTGCCACCTCCTGCGTGACAGCGGCACCGACGGCGGCTGGACCCTCGCGCCCCTGTTCGGCGGGCGCACGGTGAGCGGCGTGGCCGCCGGCACGGCCTACGCGTCGAGCGCGAGCGCGGCGGTCTACGCCGTCTTCCAGGACGCGACGGCCGTGTGGTGGACCCAGCTCGACCCGACGGACGCGAGCTGGAGCCCCCCGGCGCAGGTCCTCGCCGGTGCGCTGGCGAACCTGCGGACGACGTACGGACCGAGCGGCGCGCTCGTCGTCTACGGCGCCGACACCGGCGGCGATCTCGTCTGCGCCTACCAGTCCGAGATCGGGGGCGCCTTCACCGCGACCACGTTCCAGACCGGCGGCGCGCTCCTCGGGGCTCAGTTCTCCCTCTGCATGACCGACGACGCGGGCGGCTGGAATGCGCTCGCCGTGGTGCAGGGCGCGCTCACCGAGCTCACCGGCACGCTCACGGAGGCTGCGGTGACGACGAGCCAGCCGTCCGTGGCGGGCAGCTACGCCGGCGTCGCGCTCGGCTACTGGAGCAGCGCCGCAGCGGCGATCGTCTACCTGCTCGTCGGCAGCGCCGGCGCGCTCTCCATCTGGAGCGGCGCCGGATCGAGCACGCAGTCGGTGCCGATCGCGATCCCGAACGGCGTCGTCACCTCCGCCACGGGCGTCGTCAGGGGGTCCCCGTCGGCGCCGCTGCTCGACGTCTACAGCATCGACGACGACGGCGGGCTGTGGGTGCTCCACCAGGATCCGGACCAGCCGTGGAACGAGGACGGCACGCCCAACTTCGCGCCGGTCATCCCGCTCGACGTCGGCATCGCCGGCGTCCTCGCGGACCCGAACCCCGTCGACGCCGCCACCCTGTTCGCGTGGGACGGCGACTACGGCCTGCGGCTCCACGCGCAGGACCCGATCACCTCGATGTGGTCGAGCGGCCCGGTGCAGCAGTCGTCGACGCAGACCTTCCCGATCGTGCGGTTCCGCACCGAGGTGACCCTGCTCGATGCCAACGCGGTGCCCGTGCCGGCGTACCCCGTCACGCTGCAAGTCGCGTCCGGCTACTCGGCGGCGCAGGTGTCGGTGGCCGGACAGCTCGTCTCCGTGAGCAGCGAGGCGCCGGTGACGCTCGCGACGGACACCAACGGCAAGCTGACGCTCGCCGTCATGACCACCGCGGGAATGGTCGCCCCCAACCTGATCTTCGCCGCCGACCAGCTCCCGCAGCAGACGCTCTCGCCCGCCTCGCCGGTGCACTCGTACCTGTCCGGCCAGGGGACGCTCAACCCGACCAACCCAGGCGGGCCGCTCCCCGTCTTCGACGACGGCGGCGCCACGCTGACGCAGGCGCAGACCAGCGACGGGCCGCTCTGCCCGGCGCTCCAGACGAGCGCGGACCCGCCCGCGGGACTGGCCACCACCGCCGCTGGCAACATCCGCAGCGTCGCCCAGCTCGCCCTGGGCACGGGCGGCGACGTGGCCGGGTGGGCGGGCAGCCTCGACCGCCGGAGGCCCCGCTTCGAGATCCTGCGCACGCGCGAGGCGGTCGGCGCGCGCCTCGCCGCCCGCGGCGGGGTGACGGCCTCGCTCCTCGGCGACTTCGAGCAGTGGGCCGGGGACGTCTGGCAAGGCATCAAGAACGGCGTCATCACGATCGGCGACTACGTGGTCGACGCGGCCAACTCCGTCGCCCAATTCTTCGTGACGGTGGGCCAGGACATCGCGGGCTGGGTCAGCCTCGCGATCGTCGGCCTGGAGCAGGCCGCCAGCTTCGTCGCCGGCGTGTTCCAGGCGCTGGAGGCCGACGTCGACGACGTCATCTCCTGGCTCCAGGCGCTCTTCGACTTCGGCGCGATCTGGCGCACCCAGCAGGCGCTCCAGACGGCGCTCGCCGGCGCCCCGGCGTACCTCCAGACCTTCGTCACCTTCGCGCGCAACGCGACCGACGGCTGGTTCAGCCAGCAGGTGGCCGCGGTCGGCGCGTACTTCACGACGCTCCAGGGCCAGTACGGCGCCGCGGCCATGATGAGCGGGCTGCCGGGGTGGCAGCCGCCGGGGCAACCGCCCAGCACGACGCCGGCGGCGGGCGGCGCCTCGCCCGCCGACTTCGGCAACAACGTCCACCACAACTGGGTGCAGGACAAATTCCAGAGCTACGCGCCGGCGACCCCGACCCTGCCCCCGACCCGCAGCCAGTCCTCGCTCACGACGCTGCTCTCCTCGGTCCAGCCGGGCGGGGCGGCCGCGCAGGCGGTGCAGGACTTCCAGGCCGCCTTCGCCGACTTCCAGGCGGCGATGGGGACGGCGATCACCAACCCGGGGAGCTTCTCGACCGTCGGCGTGAGCGACTTCCTCGGCGCCGCCGCCAACCTGGTGAAGGCCCTCCTCGAGCTGTGCGACGCCACCATCGACGGCCTGCTCGACTTCGCCGCCGCCGCGCTCGACGACCTCGCCGCCGTGCTCGGCGCCCCGCTCGACCTCGGCCTCTTCAACGCCATCTGGAGCTGGATCGCCGGGCAAGGCGGCGCGAGCCCGGTGCCGGCGCCGACGATGGGCGGGGTGCTCGCGCTGCTCGGCGCCTTCCCCACCACCATCCTCTACAAGCTGGCGCTCGGCGTGGACAGCGAGCCGTTCCCGCCGCAGAGCGCCGGCTCCGCGAGGACGGCGATCTTCAACAGCCTCGGGGTGCAGTGCCAGGAGGCGGGCTCCATCCTGCAGGCGGTCTATGCGCTGCCCGCCGTCGTCGGCGACGTCTGGGGCGCGAGCGCGCCGATGTGGCTCGCCCTGATCAAGGTGGCCTGGTGCCTCGCGGACTTCTTCCTCATCCACGGCACGCCGGACCTCACCAAGCTCGAGTGGGGCGTGGGGGGGACGACCGCGGTGCTCGTCGCGGCCCTCGCCGGCTACACCGTCAAGGGCCTGCTCAACTTCGCGGTCGCCATCTCCAGTCAGAGCGCGGTCGACAACCTCGTCAACGACGCCCTGTGCGTGCTCTTCACGGTGTACGGCGCCGGGATGCTGGTGGTGGGCATCGTGCTCGACTGCACCGACTCCACGACGACGCCGACCGTCGCCGCGGCGCGGTTCCTCCTCCCGCTGCCGTCGCTGTTCGCGCTCTTCTCGACGGTCGAGCTGCGGGAGTGGGTGGCGGTGCAGCTCGTCGCCGACCTCGTCGGGTACATCGGCGGGGGGATCGCCGAGTACCTGGAGTACGAGCCCCCGAGCAACGCGGCGCTGGCCCACGCGGCGGGCGTGCTCGCGTGAGCGGCCCGAGCGTGACGGGCGGCTGGGACGCGATCTGCGCGCTCGACAGCGGCGCGCTGACCCAGCTGCTCTTCCAGAACTACCTCGCCGGCGGGCCCCTCGCGCGCTCGCAGGCGCTCCAGATCGTCGTTGCCGTCGACGAGGGCGCGGGCACCTACGCCCTCGTCGACCTCATGCTCGGCCCGCCCGATCTCTCCTTCCCCGCGTCGGCGGGGCTGCAGCAGGCATACCTCTCGCGCTTCGTCCTCGGCGGCTGGTACGTCCTCTTCGACGCCCAGAGCCTGACCATCCTCACCGCCACTCCCCAGCAGGAGGCGACGCTCTCGGGCACGCTGAACCTGAACCAGGTGACGGGGAGCCAGGGCCCGGTGGGTCAGCTCGTCGTGGATCTCGGCAGCGGCGCGTGGACGCCGGCGCTCCTGGGGCTCGATCCCGGCTCGGAGACGAGCGCGGCCATCGGCCTCGCGATCGCCACCTTCTACCAGGAGCAGAGCACGTCCTATCCGCTCGGCACGGTCGCCACCGGCAGCGGCGTCCCGGCGGGCCTCCAGCCGCAGGCCTTCGACTTCGTGACCGCGCAACAGGGCGACGCCACCGGCCCGAGCTGCGTGCAGCTCCTCATCCGGACCACGGGCAGCGGCGGCCCGGTGCAGCCGCTGGCGTCGTACCCGATCCCCGCGGGATCGACCGCCGCGCTGATCCTCTCCAACGAGATCCTGTTCGGCTCGGCGCTGCCGGCCGCGCTGAACGCCGGCGTCTTCGGCCAGACCATGGGGGCGACGGCGACCGGCCAGCAGGGAAGCGACGGCGAGGAGACCCAGGTTGCCGGCGGCTCGGTCGACATCGGCATCCTCGGCACGCCCGGCTCGAACACGATCTACTACACGTCGCAGGCGCTCCAAGGCGGGTCGGTCATCCCGCCCGCCGGCGCGCCCGTCGGGCTCCCCCTCGCGGGCACGTTCACGCTGGGCAGCAACGCCATCGCCTTCGCGTGGGCCGCGGACTGGTCGCAGACCTGGGCCTACGCGGACAACACGATGAGCAGCGCCGCCGGTTTGCAGAGCCTCTGGTACACCACCGACGTCGACATGTCCGTCTCGATGTCCTGGACCGGCACGCCGACCGTCGTCGCGGGCAGCACCAACCTGATCACGTTCACCGCCTCCTCGGCGCCGGCGCCCACCGTCAGCGGCTCCGGCAGCCGCTGGGACAAGATCTGGGACAGCGCGTTCATCAGCCAGTTCGAGCAAAACTCGGCCCAGCCGCTGCAGGCGGCCTTCGGGACCTTCCCCTTCCCCAACCTCTCGACCTTCTCGCTGGACAACCTCCTGTTCCCGAGCCAGCCCGGCTTCGCCCTCCAGTTCGACCAGGTGAGCTTGCCGTTCGACCTCGTCATCACCGGCCAGCTCCCGCCGGCGCTCACCGTCACCGCCTCGCCGCTCTACCTCCCGCCCGGGCAGACCTACCAGCTCAGCGCCACCTACAACGGTGCCTCGGCCAGCGTCACCTGGGAGACCCAGGCCGGCAGCCTCGGCACCGTCGACGCGACCGGCCTCTACACCGCGCCCGCCTCCGTCACCGGCACCTCCGTCGACGTGGTCGTGGCGACGCTCGACGGCGACTCGTTCATCTCGGGGGGCGTCCTCATCTTCGTGGCCGCGGTCGCCTCGCCGACGGCGCTCGAGGTGAGCCCCCCGGCCGTCACCCTCACCCAGGGTCAGTACCTCGTGCTCACCGTGACGGAATCCGGCGGTGCCCTCGTCGACGGCCCTCCGCCGTCGATTCCGGGCGGCCTCGGGACGATCGCGCCGACCGCCTTCCAGCCCGCCGGCACCTGGACGTACACGGCGCCGGCGGCCGTGGCGACAGCCGCGACCGTCTCCCTCACCTTCGCGAGCGACGCCGACCCGTCGGAGACCGGCACCGCCGTGATCACGCTCGCGGTCTCCGCCACGGTCACGGTGAACGCCTCCTCGTCGAGCGTGACGAGCGGCGAGCAGGTGCAGCTCCAGGCCTCGTCCGAGACGCTGGAGTACTTCGAGTGGCTGCTCACGCCGCCGGGCTGCGGGACGCTCGCCGGCGAGGGCGCGTCCGCCACGTACACCGCGCCGGGCACCGTGACCTCCACGACCCCGGTGACCATCGTCGCCTATGCGATCACGGGGACGACCGCCGGCATCGGCACGACGGAGATCACGCTCGACCCGTAGGGGTTGCAGCGGGCGGCGGGCGACGGTCACGCGTCGCTCGCGGCCCCTCACCCCCGCTCCAGACACCACCCGTCCGCCAGGCTGTGCGTGCCGCCCACCGGCCACGTCCACCGCCGCTCCATCACCGATCCCCCGCGCCGCCGTCGACAGCCAGGCACGCCTCGAAGCCTCGGCGGTAGTCCGGATAGGCGAGCGTGATCCCGAGGGCGCGCTGGATGCGCCCGCCGTCCACCGCGCGGTCGTGGCGGAGCGTGTCGGGCACCTCCCGCGCCGGGGCGCTCTCGGGGAGCGGGAGGCCGAGGCGCTGGCAGAGCCAGGTGACCACCTCGAGCTGCGGCACCGGTGTGTCGTCGGCGACGTTGAAGACCGCGCCCGGCGTCGCGCGCTCCAGGGCCGCGAGGGCGAGGCGGGCGAGATCGTCGACGTGGATGCGCGAGATGACGTTGTGGCCGTCCCCGGTGAGGCGGTGCTCGCCGCGGAGCAGGCGCAGGTGCAGGCCGCGGCCGGGGCCGTAGATGGCCGAGGCGCGGAGGATCACGGCGCCGACCGCCCGGTAGGCGTCCTCGGCGGCGAGGCGCGGGGCGGCGCGCGGGGACGAGGGATCGACGGGCGTGTCCTCGTCGATGTGGCCCGAGGCTTCGCCGTACACGCCGGTGGAGGAGATATAGACGACGGCGGCAGCGTGCTCGAGCGCGGGGGCGATGGCGGCGTCGGCGCCGGCGGGCGGGAAGGCGATGAGCACGTGCGCCCCCGCAGGGACGAGCGCGCGGGCGACCTCCGCGGTGAGCGGTCCGGTGGCGCGCGCCGGGAAGTCGAGCGCGGTGAGCGCCGCGGCGTGCTCGGCGGAGCGGGTGACCGCGAGGACGGGCGTGCCTCGGGCCACCGCGAGGCGCAGCGCCGCGGTGCCGGTGAAGCCACAGCCGAGGAGGATCAGGGGCGCGGGAGACATGCGACGCGCGCCAGGGTCCGCCGAGAACGCACGCAACGCAACGTGTGCGTCGAGGAGGGATGCGCCGGGCGCACGGAGATCACCCTTGGCTTCCGCGCCGCGCGCTCCCACAACCCTCGCCATGGTCACCCCGCCGGCCACGTCGCGCCTGGTGCGCTGGGGCCCGCCGCTCCTGGCGGCGTGCGTCTTCGCGCTGTACCTGCCCACGCTGGCGCCCGGCGTGACCTTCACCGACGGCCCCGAGCTGGTCACCGCGGTGGTCTCGCTCGGCGTGGCGCACCCCACGGGGTACCCCGTCTTCATCCTCGTCGGCCACGCCTTCTGCAAGCTCCTGGCGCTGCCGCTGCTGGACTGCGTGAAGATCGAGATCTTCAACGCGCTCTGCGGGGCCGGCGCCGCCTTCTTCGCCGCGATCACCACGCGCGATCTGGCGCTCCTCGGTCAGAAGGCCGCCGGCCGCGGCGACGCGCGCGACGCCACGGCGGGAGGGCTCGCCGCCGGGCTGCTGCTGGCGGTAGCGCCGCTGGTCTGGGAGGAGGTGCGCATCCCCGAGGTGTACGCGCTCCACCTCTTCCTCTCCACGTGGGCGGGCTACGCGTGGATCCGCTTCGAGGCCACCGGCCGGACCGGCTACGTGCTCGGCGCCGCCCTGCCCATGGGCATCGGGCTCGCCCACCACGTCACCATGGTCTACATGCTGCCGGCGGCGTTCCTCTACCTGATGGCGCGGCGGCCCTCGTTCTTCGTGACCTGGCTGGTCTACCCGGTGGTGCGCCTGGTCCGGGTCTTCAAGCCGGACTTCGCGGGGGCGCGGCGCTTCCAGGGCTGGTGGGGATTCCCGGTGGCGTGCCTCTGCGGGTTCCTCCCGCTGCTCAGCTATGGCTTCCTGATCTGGGCGAACAAGCACACCACGGGCGTGCCCTGGGGCGACGTCCACGACTGGGACAGCCTCTACGGTCACTTCACGGGCCGGCAGTACCAGGGCTTCATGACCAGCCTGGACCGCGCCGGGCACGTCGCGCGGCTCAAGCAGCTCGCGCCGCTCTTCGATGCGCAGTTCCTCCCGGCGGGGACGGTGCTCTTCTTCGCGGGCCTCTTCGCGGCCTTCCGGCGGACCTGGCGGCCGGCGCTGTTCTTCCTCGCCTACCTGCTCCTCAACGTGGCCCACGGCGCGCACTACAACGTGGGGGACTACGGCACCTATTACATCCCTGCCATCTACGCCTGCGCGCTCTTCATGGGGATCGGGCTCACGGGGTTGATGGGCCTCGGCCGCCGGCGCCCCGCGGCGCAGCGGGCGCCCCTCGGCCTGGGCGCGCTGGGCGTGATGCTCGCGGGCGCGGCGGTCTCGGTCTTCGCCTATGCGCGGCTCACCAACCGGCTCCCGGCCGCGCTCACCGCGCACCCCCTGCCGCTGGCGGTGCCGCTCGCGGTGCTCGCGATCGCCGCCTTCGCCGGCGCGGTCTATCTGGCGCTGCGTCCAGGGTCGCGACCGATCCTCCCGGCCTCCGCGCTGCCGGCGCTGCTGGCGGGGGGGCTGTTCCTGTCGCTCGGCCCCGTCACCGCGGCGCGCGCGCACGACACCCTGAAGCAGGCCACCGTCGGTGAAGGCTACGGCGCCGAGGTGGCCTTGCACCTGCCGCCCGGCGCGGTCTTCCTCACCCAGGGCGACGGGTTCCTCTTCACCATGTGGTACGAGAACCACGTCCTCGGGCGCGCCACCGACACCGCCACCGTCGACCTGGGCAACATCCACACGCCCTGGTTCCAGCACTACCTCTTCGCGCGGAGCCCGGTCGCCTGCGATCCCCTGGGCCCCGAGGCGGCGCTCGATCCGGCCGGGTACGCGCGCCGCTGCGACAGCTACCGCAAGCGCATCGATCTGGGCGCGCGCGAGTCCTGGGTGTCGCTCGGCCTCGCCGGGAACCGCAGGCTCTACGCGACCCCCGCGTCGAAGGCGGCCATCCTCCGCGGCGCCGATGCGCGCTGCGCCGGCCGGGCGTGGCACGACGCGCACGCCGCCAAGGAGTGCCGCTGCTGGGGCTACGGCACCAGCGCCGGCGCGGTGGAGGGGATGCTCGAGGAGGACTGCGTCGAGTCCGGCGAGGAGGGCGGCGTGGTGCCGCGCGATCCGGTGGAGATCTTCGCCCAGCGGATCATCGAGGACATGCTCGACGAGCGCCCGGTGTTCGAGCGCAACGTGCTCACCCAGTGGGCGGGCGCCGGCGGCAACCCGCGCGGCTGGGACGGGCCCACCTACCAGCGCATCTCCGGCGAGTACGCGCTGCTCGGGCGAGGGCGCTTCAACCAGGTGGTCCGCGCCGAGGACGTCGGCGAGATCGACGCCTGCGGCAGCGACACCTTCCACCCCGTCGCGTTCCGCCCCCGCGGCCGCCCGCGCCTCCAGCCCGCCGGCCAGGAGCGGCGCCGCCCCTACCAGCCCAACCGGCGGCCGATGCTGGTGTCGTCGAGCTATCTGATCGAGGAGCCCGCTGGGCGCGACGACGACGCCACCCGCGTGATCGCCGCGGGCGATCCGGTGTTCCTCAAGCTGGGCTGGTTCGAGCGCTTCTCCTGGGACGGCGCGCGCGCCGACCGGCGCGGCAAGCCGATTCGCCACGGCGTGCGGGTGTGCCTCTTCGATCCCGAGGGCCGCCGGGTGGCCTCGCGGGCGGTGATCTCGGGCGCGCCCGAGCCGGTCGCGCTGCTCGAGCGGGGCGCGGCGCAGAAGGCGGGGACCTACCACGTGGTGGCGTGCGACGTGGGCGACGTCGGGGAGGCGAAGCTCCCGCTCGCCGAGGACCGGCGCTGCGCGTGGACGCTGCTGGAGTACGAGCTCGTGGTGCGGTGAGAGCCCCTACTTCTCCGGGGGCTTGGGCGCGGCGGCGTCGGTGGGCTGCTGCAGCCCCACCGCGAGGCAGAAGTCCTGCCAGCGGCGCCGCAGCGGCGTGCTGGAGCTGAGCTCGGGCACGGCCACGCCGGCCATGGCGATCCCGGCGAGGAAGGCCTGCGCCGCGGCCGCGTCCTCGGGGAGGGCGGCGCGCGACTTGGTGCCGAGGCGGTGGAGGGCGCCGAGGATCTGCCGCGCCTCGGCGCGCGCGCGGGCGAGGGCGGCGGTGGAGAACGCCGGCCGCGCGTCGACGGCGCCTTGCTGGAAGAGGAGCGCGAAGGCGGCGGGGTGCTTCTGGGAGAGGCGCAGGGGGACGTCGAGCGCCTCGGGCAGGCCCTCGGCCTCGGCGACGCGGTCGGAGAGCATCGCCAGGGCCGCCTCGGCGAGGGCCTCGAGCAGGGCGTCGAGCGACTCGAAGTAGCCGTACACGGTGGCGCGCCCGAGCTCGGCCCGCGCCGCCACGCGCTCGACGCTGAAGGTGGGCCACCCCACCTCCTCGGCCACCGCCCACGCCGCGTCGAGGATGTCCTGGCGCCTCTGCTCGCGCTCGCGGGTGCGACGTTCGGTGATGCCCATGGGAAGCGACATGATCGAAGCCCTCCGGCGCGGTCCCGTCAAGCGTGGTCGATGAAGCGCCGAAAGCCCGGCCGCAAAGACGCGGCCAGGCTCGCGGGGGTCAGGGCGCGGGTGAGGCGCCGCGGGCTACGGGCAGGCGCTGGCGTTGGTGCACACCGTCTGCCCCGAGAGCGGGCAGCACAGCGGCAGGGAGTTGCCGTTGCCGCACTCCCAGCAGCCGCTGGCGAGCACGTACGACTTGCAGAGGCCGGCGGCGCAGATCTGGTTGGTGCCGCAGGCGGTCCCGCAGACGCCGCAGTGGGTGGGATCGGTCTGGGTGTCGACGCAGGCGGCCCCCGTGCTCAGGCCCGAGGTCACCGAGCACGCGGTGAGCCCCGCCCCGCAAGACGACTTGCACCCGCCCGCCTGGCAGTCGTTGTTGCTGCCGAAGAGCGCCGGGCACGAGTTGCTGCACGCGCTGCAGTTGAAGGGATCCGTCTGCAGGTTGGTGCAGGTCGAGCCGCACAGGGTCTCCCCCGGCGGGCAGGCCGCGACGCAGGCGCCGTTGGAGCACGTCTTGCCCCCCGGGCACTGCGTCGAGCAGTTGCCGCAGAACTGCGGGTCCGTCTTGGTGGCGACGCACGCCTTGCCCCCGTTGATGGGCGTGCACTCGGTGGAGGTCGCCGCGTCGCAGGTGACCCCGCAGCCTCCGCCGGCGCACGCCGGCGCCCCAGTGGCCGCCCCCGAGACCGGCTCGGCGCAGGCGTTGGCGCAGGCGCCGCAGTTCTGCGTGTCGGTCTGCTCGTCGAAGCAGCCGGCCGGGCACTTGCTGGTGAAGCCCGGAGCCTGGCAGAGGAAGCCGCAGCTCCCCACCGAGCACACCGCGGTGCCCTCGGCGGGCGCCGTGCAGGTCGTCCCGCAGCCGCCACAGTTGGCGAGATCGCTGGAGGTGTCGACGCAGGCGCCGCCGCACGCGGTGTAGCCTGCGAGGCAGGTGAAGCCGCACGTGCCGCCGGTGCACGCCGGCGCCCCGTGGGCCGGCGGCGTGCAGGCCATGCCGCAGGCGCTGCAGTTGGCGGGGTCGGTCTGCTCGTCGACGCAGGCGCCGCCGCAGGACTGGAAGCCGCTGTTGCAGACGAAGCCGCACACCGAGCTCGCGCACGTGGCCGTGCCCTGGGCCGGCGCCGTGCAGACCATGCCGCAGCCGCCGCAGCTCTGGGTGTTGCTGGTGGTGTCGACGCAGCTCCCGCCGCAGTTGGTCTGCCCCTGCGGGCACGAGACGACGCAGCTCCCGCCCGCGCACACCTGGTTCGCCCCGCAGACCGTGCCGCAGGCGCCGCAGTTGTTCTTGTCGCTCTGCTCGTTGACGCAGGCGGTCCCGCACGCGGAGAAGGCGGCGTCGCAGGAGATGCCGCACTGCGCGTTCTGGCAGGTCGCCCCGCCGTTCGCCGGCGCGGGGCAGGAGGTGCCGCAGGCGCCGCAGCTCGTCACCGTGGTCTTGAGATCGACGCAGGCGTTGCCGCACCGGGTGAAGCCCGGGTTGCAGGTGAACCCGCAGGTGCCGCCGCTGCACGCCGGGGTGGCGTTGACGGGGGCGGTGCAGACGTCGCCGCAGGTGCCGCAATTGGAGGTGTCGGTGGCGACCGTCACGCAGGAGCTGGTGCAGTTGGTGGTCCCCTGCGGGCAGGACGTGGTGCAGACGCCGCCGGCGCAGACCTGGTTGGTCCCGCACGCCATGGCGCAGGCCCCGCAGTTGTTCTTGTCGGACTGCTCGTTGACGCAGGCGGTGCCGCAGAGCGTGTAGCCGGCGCTGCACGCGACGCCGCAGGCGCCGCTCTGGCAGGTGGCCGTCCCGTTGGCGGGCGCCGCGCAGGCGGTGCCGCAGGCGCCGCAGTTCTGGGTGTCGCCGGAGACGTTGAGGCACCGGCTCTGGCAGGCCACGTACCCGCTGTCGCAGGTGAAGCCGCAGGTGCCGGTGGAGCAGGTGGCGGTGCCGTTCGCCGGCACGCCGCAGGCGGCGCCGCAGGTGGAGCAGTCGTCGGGGTCGGAGCCGAGGGATGTGCACTTGCCGCTGCAGCTGGTCTGGCCCGCCGGGCAGGTCGCGGTGCAGATCCCCGCGGAGCACACGTCGCCCGCCGCGCAGGCGTTCCCGCAGGCGCCGCAGTTCTGCGGGTCGGAGGCCAGCGCGACGCAGCTCTGCCCGCAGGCGACGTAGCCGCTGTCACAGGTGAAGCCGCACGCGCTCGCCGTGCAGGTGGCGTTCCCGTGCGCCGGCACCGTGCAGCGGGTGCCGCAGGCGCCGCAGTTGCTCGCGTCGGTGACGGTGCTGGTGCAGGCGCTGCCGCAGGCGGTGAAGCCCGCCCCGCAGCTGAAGCCGCACACGCTGGACGTGCAGGTCGCGGTCGCGTTGGCCGGCGCCGGGCAGGCGTTGCCGCAGGTCCCGCAGGCGGCCGCCGTGCTGGTGAGGTCGACGCAGGCGCCGTTGCAGGCGGTGAGGCCGCTCGGGCACGAGGCCACGCAGCCGCCCGGAGAGCAGACCTGGCTCGCCCCGCAGGCCGTGCCGCAGGCGCCGCAGTTGGCGGGATCGCTGGCGAGGTTGGTGCAGGCGCCGCCGCAGGTGGTGAAGGTCGGCGCGCAGGCGGCGGCGCAGTGGCCGGCCTGGCAGGCGGGGGTGCCATTGGCGACCGCGGGGCAGACGTCGCCGCAGCCGCCGCAGTTGGCGGGGTCGCTCATGGTGTCGGCGCAGACCGAGCCGCAGACCATGCCGCCGGCGCAGGTGAAGCCGCACTGCCCGCCCTGGCACGTCGCCGCGCCGCCGGGGGGCGCGGTGCACCCGGCGCCGCAGCCGCCGCAGTTGGCGGGATCGTCGGAGGTGGTGACGCAGGCGCCGCCGCAGGTGGTCTGGCCCTCGGTGCAGCTCGCCGCGCAGGCGTCGCTGCCGGGGGCGCAGCCGTCCGGCGCGCCATCCGGCGAACCGTCGGGGGTGGGCCCGGCGTCGCCGCCGCCATCGAGGATGGTGCCGAGAGGCACGCAGGTGTTGCTGGCGGCATCGCACTCGAAGCCGGGGAGACACTGCCCCGAGAGGTCGCACTGATCGTGGCCCGGCGTTCCGGCGGTTAGATCGCTGGAGCAGCCCGCGACCCCGAGGGACCAGGCGGCGGTGAGCGCCAGCGCGGCCGCAGCAGCCTTGAAGAAGCGGTTCATCAGAACCTCCCCGAGGCGACGGCGCCGCACGCGCCGAGGAAGCAACCGAGGCCCGCCCGGGGTGGGGGAGCGCCCGCGCCGGAGCGCAGATCGACCGCCAGGAGGACGCCGCCCGTGACCACCAGGGCCGCGCCCACGCCGACGAGGGCGCGCGCCGCCGTCTGGTCGGTGGTCATCGTGCTGTACGAGCTGTGGTAGCCGACCTGGGTCGGATCGCCCTCGGCGCTGCTCTGCGCGCTCTGCCGCGCGAGCTCGAGCCCGAGCGCCGCGCCGAGCCCCACCACGCCGACGCCGAGCGTGGCCCAGGTCCAGGGCGCCACGTGCCGTTTGGGCTCGACGGGGACGTCGGGGGGCGGGGCGGGGGGAGCCACGGGCGGCGCGCCGGCGAGGACGACCGCCGCGGTCCCGGCCGCCGCCAGGGAGAGGGCGACGTCGAGGTCCATCGAGCGGTCGCCGAGCAGGACGAACTCCTTGGCGACGTCGGGGAACCCCGTGGCGCGGAGCACCGCCAGGTGGCGACCGGGCGCGATCTCCCCGGTCCACGGGGTCTGCCCGACGGCCTTCTGGTCGAGGATCAGCGTCGCGCCCTCCGGCGTGGAGAAGATGCTCACCTGCTGCACGCCGCGCTCGCGCAGGCGCGTCTCCAGGTTCTTGATGCCCGTCTCGATGGTGGCGCGGTCGGCGGCGCCGGGCTGGAGGCGCAGGTACTCGCGGTACGAGCGCAGCGCGGCGCCGACGTCGCCGAGCTTCTCGTAGGCCTGGCCGATGTTGTAGATGAGGTCGGGGTGGGGATCGAGGCCGTTGGCCTGGAGGAAGAGGTCGATGGCGTCCTTGTACCGAGCCTCGCGGTAGGCCTGCGCCCCCGCGGCGAAGCGCTGCTTGGCCTGGTCGACGGCGTCGCTGCCGGCCTGCGCCGGCAGGGCGTGGAGGAGCAAGGGCACGACGAGCGTGAAGAAAGAGAGACGTCGCATGGAGTTCCTCGCTGGGTTCAGTACGGAGTCTTGAGATCGTCGATCCGGTAGCGGGCGGCCGCGGCCGCCGCGGGCTTCGCGGAGGAGGCGGGGGGCGGGAGAGGGTCGGGCCGGCGGGCCGGGCGCAGCGCCGTCGCCTTCGGGTCCGGGCGAGCGCTGGGGGCGGGGGCGGTGGAGGCACTCGCCGGCTCGTCGGGGGCGGGGTCCGGCGCGGGGGGCGGGGCTGCGGGCGCCGCTGCGAGCGAGACGGAGGGACCCGCGAGCGCCACGCGCGGCGGCGCGCTGCGGACCATGAGGACCGTCACCAGGGTGAGCACCGCCAGCGCGGACGCCACGACCAGCATCGCGACCGCGCGGTGACGCCGCGACGGCAAGGGGAGCGCCGGGAGCGGAGACGGGGAGTGGCGGGCCTCGGCGAGCGAGGTCCACAGCGCCGCCGCGAAGTCGCCGGCGCTGTGGGGGCGCCCCTCCGGCTTCCTGGAGAGGGCGCGCAGGATCGCGCGGTCGAGCGCGGCCGGCACCTCGCGCTCGGGGACCCGCTCGGCGAGCGGTGGCACCGGGTCCATGACGATGCTCCCGGCCAGCTCGCTGAACTCCTCGCTGACGAAGGGCGGCGTCCCCGCGAGCATCTCGTAGAGCGTGACCGCGAGCGCGTAGACGTCGGTGCGCGCGTCGAGGCGATCGCCGAGGATCTGCTCGGGGCTCAGGTAACGGGGCGTCCCGACGATGAGGTCGAGCGCCGTCGCCGCGGGCGCGCCCAGGCCGCGCGCGGTGTTGACCCGGCGCCGGGTCTCGGCGGTGACGGCGATCCGCTTGGCGATGCCGAAGTCGATGAGCTTGGGATCGGCGCCGCCGTCGGGCCGGCGCGCCAGGAAGATGTTGCTGGGCTTGAGGTCGCGGTGGAGAAACCCCTTGGCGTGCACCGCCTCGAGCGCCAGGCAGAGGCCCGCCACGACGCCGACGGCCTCGAGGGGCTCCATCGGCCCGGCGCGGTCGAGCCGCTTCGCGAGCGTCTCGCCCTCGAGCAGCTCCATGGCGAAGTAGTGGGTCCCGTCCTCGGCGACGCCGGCGTCGAAGACCTGGGCGACGCCGGGGTGGTGGATGACGGCGCCGACGCGCGCCTCGGCGAGGAAGCGGGCCCGCGCGTCCTGATCCCGCGCGCCGCCGACGAGGAGCTTGAGCGCGACGTCACGGTCGAGCTCGATCTGGAGGGCGCGGTACACCTCGCCGGTCCCACCCTTGCCGAGCAGCTCGCCGAGGCGATACTTGCCGGCGACGATCCGAGGGGCATTCATCGCCTTTCAGGATGGGTCGCCTGAAAACACGGCGTTAACGGTGCTTTCCGACGCCCTCGTCGGTCTCCGACAGGGGTGTCGGCGAGCGGCCCAGCGGGCCCAGCTCTCAGCGGTAAGGGTTGGCCGTGGAGATGGCGGCCGGCGCCGCAGGCGCGACGGGGGCGGCGGGCGGCGGGACGGGGGCGGCGGGCGACGGGGAGGTCAGGCGGCGGAGCGACGGGCGGACCGGAGGCGCGGGCTGGAGCGGAGCCGCGCTCGGGGGGAGCGCCGAGGATGGCGCCGCCGGGGCGCTCGCCGAGGCCGGGGGCACCGCGAGGGAGGCCGCCGGCGCGGGAGGGCTCGCCGCGACCGGGAGGGGCGTGACGGGTGGCGGGCGGCGGAGGCCGACGAAGAGCGCGCCCGATCCCAGCGCCACCGCGACCACGCCCGCGAGCACCGCCCGACGGCCAGCAGCGCGCGGCCTCCCCCCGGGCAGGCTCATCGGGCCGGGGGTCTCCTGGCCGGTCGTCGCCTCGGCCAAGGAGGCGGCGCTCGCGACGCGCCCGCGAGCCCGCGCCACCGCAGCACGGCGAGCCGAGAGCTCGCGGCCGGCCAGCTCGTCGACGAGGGCGGCCACCTCGCCATGGGAGGCAATCCAGCCGGTGTGCCGGCCGAGCTCCTCGATGGCCTCGAGCATGGCGCGCGCGGTGGGGAAGCGGCCGGCGGGATCTTTCTGGCAGGCGCGCGCGACGATGGCCTCGATCGCCGGCGCGACGGTGAGGCCGCTCGCGGACAGCGGAGGGATGCCGGTGGTGGTGGCGAGGTGGACGATCTGGGCGTCGCTCGCGCCCGGCCAGGGCACGTCGCCGGCGAGCGCGAGGTACAGGGTGACCCCCATGCCGTAGACGTCGAAGCGCCGATCCACCGGGCCGCGGGCGAGGTACTCGGGGGGCATGCAGAGCACCCGCCCCTGCAGGTACTGCCCGTCGGTCACCACCGAGCTCTGCGCGTGCTTGGCGATGCCGAAGTCGGCGAGGCGGGTCACCCCGTCCTTGCCGACGAGCAGGTTCTGCGTGGAGACGTCGCGGTGGAGGATGCCCAGCGGCCGGCCCTCGGCGTCGGTGGCCTCGTGGACGGCGTGGAGGCCCGCGAGCGCGTCCAGCGCGATGCGCAGGACGATGGGAGGCGGGAGGCGGCGGCGCTTGATCGTCGCGTAGTCGACCAGGCCCTGGAGCGTGTCTCCCTCGACGTAGTCCTGGACCAGGAAGTGCCCGGCCTCGTCGCTGCCGACCTGGTGGATGCCGACCACGTTGGCGTGGTGGATGCGCGCCGCGACCGCGGCCTCCTCGAGGAAGCGCTGCACGCTGTCGGCCTGACCCGAGAGGTGCAAATGGAGGCGCTTGATGGCCACCAGGCGCTCGAACCCGCCCATCCCGGCGGGACCGCCCAGCGCGCGCGCCAGGAACACCGCGCCCATGCCGCCGTGGGCGAGCTCGAAGAGCACGTCGTACGCCCCCAGGTGGGCGGCGCTCCCCTCGCGATCGCGCTGCAGCTCCATCAGAAGCTCCCGCCCACGGCCAGCGAGGCCCCGCCTGGCAGGGGCACCACCCCCGCCGTCGCCTTCGTCCCGGCGCCGCGCCAGTCGGTGAGCGCCGCGCCGATCACCGCGGTGCCCACGCCGGCGATCCCGGCGCCGAGCAACAGGTAATCGGTGCGGCGGGCGCGGCCGAGCACGTCGGTCTCCTCGGGCTGGGTGGGCGCGGCGGGCAGCGCGCGCCGGGCGGAGAGGGCGTCGAGGCCGGACCAGACCAGGACGCCGGCGAGGACGGCAGTGACGCCCGCGCCGGCGATGAACACGCCCGGCGGCAGGCCCCGGCGGCCAGGGGACGGCGTGCGGGATTCCCCGTCGAGGGCGGGCGGCGGGGGGTGCTCTCCCTCGGGTCGGAGCGCGACGCGGTAGGTGGCGCCCGCCATGACCACCACCCGCTGCTCGGCGGAGCCCGCTCCCCCGCGCGCCTCGACGCGATGGGTGCCGGGCAACACGTAGCCGGTGCCTGCTGCGGCCTCGCCGTCGACCGAGAGCGCGCACGGCGTCACCTCGCAGGTGAGCTCGAGGCGAGCCAGCCGGGTCGCGGCGTCCGCCAGCGCTTCGCGCGCCTCGACGACGGCGTCCCCGCGCGCGATGGCCCGCTCGGCGGTGCGGGCCACCAGGAGGTGATCGCCCGCGCGCTTGGCCGCGGCGATGGCATTGGAGATGGCGACCGCGCTGGGGCTGAGGCGGTCGGCCTCCAGGAACGCCCGCGCCGCCTCGGCGAACTCGGCCCGGGTGTACCGCGCGACCCCCTGGTCGAAGGCGATCGCCGCGCGGCCCTTGTCGGGAGCCGGCGCCTCCGCGCGTGCGTCGACCGGAGCCAGGGCGAGGCTGAGGGCGAGGGCGAGGGCTGGGATCGGCGCGAACCGGGTGCTCATGGACCGCAACCGAGAGCCTACGCTATCCTGGGGCTTACGTTACGTCCCTGCGTACCGCTGGTCCTCGCCACCCTGGCCGCCGTCGCGGCCGGCGCGGGCGCTTGCGAGCTGGTCCTGGGAGAGCTGCCGCCGGTGCAGAGCAGCGGCACGGGCGGCGCGGGCAGCACCAGCAGCACGAGCGGCACCGGCAGCACCAGCAGCACCGGAAGCCAGGCGACCAGCGCCAGCGCCACCACCGGGGCGGGAGGGAGCGGCTGCTGCGATTGCGACGGCGACGGCTTCGAGGCCGAAGCGTGCGGCGCCCACGACTGCGACGACCACGACAAGCTCGTCTACCCGGGCGAGCCCCTCTACTACGCCATGCCCAGCCCCAACCCGGCGGTGGGCTTCGACTGGGACTGCAGCGGCTCGGAGGACCGCAACCCCGCGCTCGACGTGACGGTGAGCTGCCCCGCGGTGAGCCTGTCCGGGTGCCCCTCCGCCATGGGCTACCTGGCCACCGTCCCGCCGCCCTGCGGGCAACCCGGCGCCTGGGGCACCTGCGCCCCGCAGGGCGCCGGCTGCGTCAACAACGTCGTCGATCCCGCCCGGGTGATGACCTGCAAGTGAGGTCGCGGGACGCTCTCGGGCGTCCCGCAGGAGGACCGGTCGCGGGACGCTCTCGGGCGTCCCGCAGGAGGACCGGTCGCGGGACGCTCTCGGGCGTCCCGCAGGAGGACCGACTCAACGCTCCGGCTTGGCCCCCTCCACCATCCCCGGCAGCGGGGTCCGCCCGGCCCCGTCGAGCAGGCCGATCACGTCGCGCGCGGCCCGGGCCTCGAGGAGACCGCGGCGCACCTCGGGCTTGGTGAGGAGGCGGGCCATCCCCGAGAGGAGCTGGAGCTGGAGGTCGTACTCGCGGGGCGGCATCAGGAGGAGGAAGACCAGGCGCGCCGGCTGCCCGTCGGGGGCGTCGCAGTCGATGCCGTGGCGGAGGCGGGCGAAGGCGAGGAGCGGCGCGGTGAGGCCGTCCACCTCGGCGTGAGGGAAGGCGACGCCGTCGCCGACGCCGGTGCTCGCCAGCCGCTCGCGCTCGAGCACCCGGGCGGCGAAGCGGACGCCGTCGTCGGGGCGGCCCCGGCGCTCGGCGAGGGCGGCGGCCAGGGTGCGGATGAGGGGCTCGCGGCCCTGCTCGGGGGGGTCGAGGAGGATCTCGCCGGCCCGCAGGAGCTCCACGATCGGGCTGGTGGACTGGCGGAGGACGCGGACCATCGCCGGGCCGGACATCAGCGAGGTGAACACGGCCATGATCACCAGCGCCACGAAGAGCTTCTCGCCGATGATCCCGCCCTCGAGCGCGAGCACCGCGAGGAGGATCTCCATGGCGCCGCGCGAGTTCATCCCGAAGCCGATGGCGGTGGCCTCGCGCCAGGCCACGCCGGCGAGGCGCGCCCCCGCGGCGCACCCGGCCACCTTGGCGACGCAGGCGATGACGATCACCAGAGTCACCAGGCGCAGGTCGAACGCGGCGACGAAGTCGTAGCGGAGCGCCATGGTGGCGAAGAACACCGGCGTGAACACGTAGCTCACGAAGTCGTGGAGGATCTGCCGGGTGTGCTCGCGGAGGCGGCTCGAGTCGCCCACCGCGACGCCCATCACGAAGCCGCCGAACACCGGGTGCATCCCCATCGCCTGGGTGGCCGCCGCGCCCAGGAGCGCCAGCACCATGATCATGGACAGCACGCGCCCGCTCGCCGCCTCGTCCGGGCCCTGGAGGTGCGCGAGCAGGCGATCGGCCACGGGCCGCACCACCGTGAGCGCGCCCGCCACGAACGAGAAGGTGAGCAGCGCGGGGATGAGGATGCCCGACCCCTCCCCTCCGCCGTGGGCGAAGCGCTGGGAGAGGACACTGAAGCCGGTCCAGCCGACGAGATCGTTGAAGACCGCCGACGAGAGGATGACCAGCCCGAGATCGGTCTGCATCAGGCCCAGATCGAGGAGGGTCTTGGCGATGACCGGCAGGGCCGAGATGGAGAGGGCGATCCCGAGGAAGGCGGCGTGCAGGCCGCGCTGCGAGGGGTCGGGGAGGTCGGAGCCGGGCAGGAGGACCCCGAGCCCGTAGCCGAGCGCGAAGGGGACGATCATCCCGAGCGCGCTGGTGAGCAGCACCACCCGGCCGCTCTTGCGCACCACGGTGAGATCGACCTCGAGGCCGGCCACCACCAGGAGGAGCATCACGGCCACGGTGGTGTAGCCGTCGAGCATGATCCGCGAGGGGGCCGAGGCCCCGGGCGGGAAGATCCAGGCGAAGGCCCCGGGCGCGAAGCGGCCCAGCACCGTCTTGCCGAGGAGCACACCGGCGACGATCTCCCCCGCCACCGCCGGGAAGCCAAAGCGACGGCAGACCTCGCCGAAGATCCGCGCCACCCCGAGGAGGACGGCGAGGCCGAGCAGGAAGAGCAGGACGTCGTGGTGCACGCCCGGTGAGGTTACCTCGGCGCCAGCCCGTCGCGGGAGGCTCTCGGCCGTCCCGGAGGATGACCGTCGCGGGCCGGGTCGAAACGCGCTCAGTTGCTCTTGCAGGTCGCGATCTGGCTCGCGCAGCTGGCGTCGATGCAGGCGAGGCAGGGCCCGCTCGCGGGCTCCCCGATGCAGGCATTGCCCACGCAGGCGGTCTTGCAGGCGCCGGCGCACACGCAGCTGGACAGGTCGTCCTCCGCGCTCGTCGCCTCGGCGGTGCACGGCCCGAGCGTGGAGGGCAAGCCCATCTCGAGGTCGACGAGGTGCTCCGCGCACGTCGTGCAGGCGGGCCCGACGCCGGTCCCCGTCGTTGGGCCGGGAGGAACTGCGCCGCCGAAGCCGCCCGTGGCGGTCGTCCCGGTGCTGCTGCTGCTGGCGCTGGTCGACGGGGCTCCACCCACCCCGCTGCCCTGCTCGCCGTCCACGACCACGTTGCCTCCACACGCGCCGGCGCCGGTGAGCAGGGACAGGGAGCCGAGGACGAGAAGGAGGGGAAGGATGGAGGGCCGTCGCATGGTGGCGAACATGCCGGTCCGCCGCTCCGGCGTCAAAGGGAGCCCGGTGGCCCTCCTCGCCGGGGCTCCGGTTCGTTGACGCGTGGTCAACCGTCGATTGACGCTGTGCAGCGCCCTGGCGATAAGTGTCAGCATGCCCGGTACGCCCGCCCGCCTCGCCGCTCTCGTGGTCGCGTGCTCGCTCGCTGCCGGCGGCGCGTTGGTGGCCTGTGGCCTCCAGACCGACGGGCTCGGCTCCACCGGCACGGCTTCCGGCCCGTCCACGGGCGGCTCAGGAGGCTCGAGCACGTCCCCTGGCAGCGGCGGCAACGGGGGCGCCGGCGACGCCGGGAGCGAGGACGCGAGCCCCGAGGCCGCCCCCGTGGACGCGCGGCCCCCGACCTACGTGTCGTGCATGGACTGGCTCACCGCGGAGCCGGGCGCGACGAGCGGCGTGTACGACCTCATCGACACGCTGGGGAACATCTACCCGGCCTACTGCGACATGGTCGGTGACGGCAGCGACGGCGGTGACGGCGGGGTGGCCGGCGGGTGGACGCTGGCGATGAAGATCGACGGCCACGACACCGGCGCCCTCGACTACGACGACGCCCTCTGGACCAACGAGGTCGCGCTCAACGCCGGCCAGCCCGACCTCGACCGCAACGAGGCCAAGCTCCCCAGCTTCTGGAGCGTGCCGATGACCGAGCTCCGCGTGGGCATGGTCGAGGACACCACCACCCGCTGGCTCGTGGTGCCCCTCGCCGTCGCCGGCGGCGCGGTCAGCCTCTTCTACGTCATCCAGAACGGGGCCCCCCAGACCACCCTCGGCCGGGGCGCGTGGGAGGGGCTGCTCGCGAACGGATCGCTCCAGACCCAGTGCGCGAGGGAGGGGATCAACGCCGACGGCCTGGTGCGCATCGGCATCGTCGCCGACGACGACGGGGACTGCAGCAGCCCCGACTCCTTCCTCGGCTTCGGCGCGGTGAACGCGTCCAAGGGGCCGTTCACCGCGCCCAGTCCGCCGAGCGGCAACATCGCGGAGTGGAGCCCGGATCACGGCGATCAGACGGTCACCACCTTCGGCTACGTGATGGTGCGCTGAGCCAGGCATCCTGGAGGTCGTCCAGGAGAACACCCGAGAGCGTCCTCCGACAGGGCCGCATCGACGCGCCGGCGGGAGTCGGCACCACCTGCCTCGCACGTAACGTGCGCGTCGCCCCGCCGGGCGCTCGGGTGAAGAAATCCGCGCCGCGTCACGGCCCGCGGTGCTATCTCCGGGCGCACCCCGCCCCGGAGCCGACGTGGGCACCATCGTGAGAAAGCTGCTCGCCTTCGTCCGAGGCACGACGTGGAACACGCGCGTCATCCTGGGCGTGCTCCTGTCGCTGAGCGTGCTCGCGTCCCTGGCGGCGCGGCTCCACCTGCGCGTGTACACGCTGGCGGTGGCGGCCTCGCTCTCGCTCGTCGCCGTCACCGCGCTCGCCCTGCGCAGGGCCCGCTTCGACCGGGGCACCATCCTCATCGTGCTGGGCGGGATCTGGCTGTACCTCGGCTATCTCGGGTACACCGACTACGGCGAGCGCAACTACGACGGCGGCGAGCAGCTCCGCTACGTCCAGTACCTCGTCGAGCACCACGCCCGCCCGCCGGCGGCGTACTGCCTCATCTGCCACCACCCGCCGCTCTATTACGCGCTCGGCGCCGGGGTCTACGCCTTCTTCGAGCGCACCCGGCTGGCGCCGCCGGTCACCGGGCTCCAGCTCTACGGGCTGGTCCTGCACCTCGTCTTCGTGGGCTTCGCCGCCGCGACGGTGCGCCGGCTGGTGAGCACGCGGCGGGAGCTGCACCTGGCCACCGCGTTCATCGTGTTCTGGCCCTACAGCATCGAGAACGCGGTGCGGGTGCACAACGACACGCTGGCGACCACCGCGATGGGCGTGGCCACCTTCTACATCGTGCGCTGGACGCAGGGCGAGCGGCGGCGGGATCTCTACCTCGCGGCGCTGGCCATCGGCGTGGGGCTCTTGACCAAGTCGAACGCGTACGCGCTGGTCGGGGCGCTCCTTGCGCTCCTCGCGCTGCGGTTCTTCCGCTCGCGGGACAAGCTCCGGTTCGCGCGCCGCGGCGCGGTGGCGGCGCTCATCCTGGCCGGCGCCCTGGCGCTCAACGCCAGCGGCAAGGAGAGCCCGACGTCGCAGAACGGGCCGCTCTGCCACCGGATCCTCGGCAACGCCTGCGACATCAACAGGAGCCAGTGGGTGGACAACCACCTCAAGAACTACCTCTGGCTGGACCTCCGGACGTTCCTTCGCGAGCCCTACGCGCTGGCCGAGCGGGACGGCAGCGGCCGCGCCTATTTCTGGAACCACCTCCTCAAGTCGAGCCTCCTCGGCACCCACAACACCGTGCCCGACCGGGAGACGGCCTACGAGGTGAACCGGGGGATGGCCTACGGGATGAACGTGCTCCTCCTCGGGATGAGCGCGTACCTGCTGGTGGGGGCCGCGCTCTTCGCGCGGCGGCGGGCGCTGCGGCGGTTCGAGGCGGTGCTCGCCTGCCTCGCCTCGTGCGTCGCCTTCATGATCGGGTTCCGCGCCCTCATCCCGGCCCCGCACCACACCGACTTCCGTCACATCGCCTCGGTCGTGGCGCTGGTGGCGGCGCTCTACGCGGCCACCGCGGGCCGCGCCCGCGCCGAGGGAGCGGCGTTCGAGCAGGTCGGCCGCCTCCTCGCCATCCCGTTCCTGGCGCTCTCGATCCTCTACTTCGTCCCCAAGCACGACTGGATCATCCGGCACACGACCCGCGTCGTGCAGCGCGACCTCGCCGCGTACAGCAAGCCCGTGAACGAGGGCACCTCGTGGGACAGGGAGTCGAACCTGCTCATCGAGGAGAACCACATCGTCGAGTTCGCCACGCCGGCGCTGCCGACGGTGCGGGAGGTCGACGTCTCGCTCGACAACAACGACACCTACGCGATCGAGCTCCGGGGCGACCAGACGCGCACGCTCACGCTCGGGCCCACGCCCAACCGGAAGGGGCTCGTCCACTACAAGCGGGCCGTGGACCCGCCGGTCACGGGCGTGCGGGCCATCCGGGTGCGCCCGCTCTCGGGGGACGGGTCCTACTCGCTCGGGCACCTCATCGTGAGGTGAGCGGCGTCGCCGAGCTGACGCGGGGTTCAGTGGTCGTCGGCGCAGTCAGGGTGCCCACCGAGACCAGCGGCTCCGGCCGTCTCGGCACGACCGAGGGTGGGTTCCCGAAAATCGTCGCCGAAAACTGTACGGCTGTTCACCCGCTGGGTAAGGTCTTCGCCATGAACGCACAAGCACTCTCCGCCCACGTTCTGCAAGCGCTCGCCAGGGCCCAGTCCGAGGGCCGCGCGCAGACCCTCGAGACCCTCACGCAGGAGCTCGGGGTCCGCCGCGGCGACGTTCGCCACGTGATCACGCGGCTCCACGGCCAGGGCTTCGTCGACGCCCTGCGGATGCGCCTGACCCTGCCCGGCTTCGCGCTGGGCCGGGCCTACCTGGCGCGCACGCTGCCGCCGCTGCGCATGCCGACCGTCGCCGAGGTCGTGGCCGCGTAAAGGCCCCTCGAGCGCGTCTCACCAGGCGAAATCGACGAACACGCGGGAGGGCTCGAAGCCCAGACGGACGGGCGCGCGCGACGAGGCGGACCCGCCGCTGGGCTTCGGCTCGGTGACCAGCAGCACGACGCCGGTGGCCGCGCCCACGCCGGCGAGCACGAAGCCGAACGAGCTCACGTTCCCCAGCGTCTTCAGGCTGTCGGCCGCGGCGAGGCCCGTGGCGCTGCACGCGGTCGGATCGCCGCCGATGCCGCAGTCCGCGTTCACCGTGCTCTTCTTGCCGAGGGCGAGGCCGCCGGTGACGGCGCCAAGGATCAGCCCGACGCCGCCCACCGCGAACGACCCGATCGCGCCGAGCCGGCGCCCCCCGAGGCCCGCCGACGGCGCGGGCGGCGCCTCGGGAGGCGGCGCGGCGGGCGGTGGCGCGACGGGCGCGACGGCTGCCGCGGCCACGTCGAGGACGACGGCGGCGCGGTCGCCTGGTTTGAGCGACACGACCTTCTCGGTCGGCGGGCCGCCCGGCGCCTGCGTCGCGAAGACGTGGTCGCCGGAATCGAGGGTCATCGGCGCCCCGAGCGCCGTCGCTGCCATCGGCAGGTGATCGCGCGTCACGACCGTTCCCGGCGGCGCGCCCGGCGCGAGGGTCAGGGTGACCTGGGGCGCCTGCCGCGCGAGCGTCGCCATCGCCGCGCGCGAGGTCGCCTCGCGATCGCCCTGCTTGCGCTTCTTGTCGACGGGGAGCCTGGCGTAGACCGCCAGGTACTCCTCGTAGCGCGCCAGGGCGGTCCCGGCGCGGCCGCGCTTCGCTTCACACTCGGCGAGCGTGAAGAGCGTGCCCGGGAGCGGGTCCAGCGCCAGGCTCTGCTCGATGGCGGGGCACGCCTTGGCGTAGTGCCCGGCTTCCATCTGCTCGATGCCGGTGTTGAAGAGCGCGTCCGCCGCGTCGGGCCCCGCCGCGCGCGCCGCCTCGGCGGAAGACAGCGCGACCGACAGGGCGAGGCCGGCGAGCATGAGGCGGGGCTTTGGGGTCATCACTCTCTCGTGTACTTCCGTTTCTTGAGGGCTGGCGGGGCGGCGGGCGGCGGCGCGCTCGCCGCGGGCCTGGACACCGGCGGGTCGGCGACGGGCGGCTTGCCGACGACGGGCGGCTCCGCGCTCGCGGCGACGGAGGTGGCGGGGAGAACCGGATCGGCGCCGGGCGCGACGACGGGCCCTGCCGCGACGGCCCTGGTGGCGACGTCGTCGACGGCGATCGCCGAGGGCGGTGACGCGGCGGTCGCCACCGGCGAGGCGGCGACGTGGTGCTCGGCCGCACTGCCCGCGCTCGCCCGCGCGGCGAGCCAACCGCCGAGACCGAGGACGCACGCGGCGCCGACGGCGACCGCGATCACGACGCCGCGGCTCGGACTGGCGGCGGGGGGCGGGGTGGTGCCGGCCGTCGCCGGAGCGGCGATGTGGGTGGGGACCGAGGGGAACGACGGGGCCGACGTGGAGGTGGCATCGGGCGCCGGGCAGGTGAGGTCGGGAAGATCGACGGCCAGGGAGCCCGAGGCCGCGACGACGGCGACCGTGCCCGGCGTGCGGAGCCCCGAGGGTCCGGGGGCCGAGCCTCCCTCGGCAGGTCCGCCGATGCCGGACGGCGGCGTCGTCGCAGCGGGGAAGGGCGCCGAGTACGACCCCCCCGTCTCGCCGAGGTTCAGCGAGCCCAGGGGCGCGCGGGACGACGACGCGACGTCCAGCGCCTGCGCGAGCGCCACCACCATCTCCCGACCGCTCGCGAAGCGACGCCCGGGCTCGAGGGCGGCCGCGCGCGCGAACCACACGTCGAACGCGGGCGAAAGGGGGACCCCGGCCTCCGCCGCGCGCGCGCTCGCGGCGTCCTTCGGCCCGTGGATGGCGACGGCCGCCAGCGCGAAGACGTTGCCGCTCTTCGCCTCCTCGGCCCAGTAGCTCTGCCCGACGAGCAGCTTGTAGGCGACCATCGCCAGCGCGTAGAGGTCGGCCGCGCCGCTGAGCACGGCCCGCGGGTTGAACTGCTCGGGCGCCATGAACAGCGGCGTGCCGATGCTCTGGGTGAGCCCGTTCGAGGTCGCGCTCTCGGCGACCACCTTGGCGATCCCGAAGTCGAGCACCTTGACGCGCGGCGGCCCGTCCTCCCGCTCGGTGAGGAAGAGGTTCTCGGGCTTGAGGTCCCGGTGGACGATGGACGCCCGGTGGGTCTTGTCGAGCGCGAGGGCGGTCTGGTGCAGGATGGCCACGACCTCGCTCGCGGGCAGCCGCCCCAGGCGCTTGAGGCGCTTGCTGACCTCCTCGCCGCGCAGCAGCTCCATCACCAGGAAGGGCATCTGCGTCGGCTCGTCGTAGCCGGCGTCGAAGACGTCGACGATGAAGTCGCTCTCCACGTTGGCGGCGATCTTGGCCTCGAGCTGGAAGCGCTGGCGGAGCTCGGCGCTCTGGAGGACGTGGGGGAGCATGACCTTGAGCGCGCGACGCCGCTCGGTCTCGAGGTGCACGACCTCGTACACGGCGCCCATCCCGCCCTGCGCGATGCAGCGCACGACGCGATAGCGCTCCGCGAAGATCGCTCCAGGAACCAGGCCCGCCGCGCTCAAGAAGCCTCCAGGAGGCGAGCATCGCAGACTGCGCGGATCGGGACAAGACGCGGTGACGGCCGGGAGCACGGCTGACAGGCGAGGCCGCCTGGGGCTATCGTCCTCGATCATGCTCTCGCCCCTGAAGCTCCCCGGGAGGGGAAGGATCGCGCTCGCGGCCGGCGTCGCGGTCGTCGCGGTGGCCTCGAGCTGCGCCCAGATCCTCGGCGCCGACCAGGATTACCACGAGGTCCCGGGCGCGGGCGGCGCCGGCGGCGACGGCGCGGGGAGCACCAGCGCGTCCACCAGCTCGAGCCAGGCCGGCCCTTCGGCCGGGTCGGTCAGCTCCACGGGGAGCGCGACGAGCTCGTCCACCGTCGCCAGCTCGTCGACGTCCAGCGCGAGCTCCAGCGGAGCCGCGACCGGCTCGTCGACCAGCGCCAGCTCCTCCAGCAGCAGCGCCAGCTCCTCGTCGACCGCGAGCACCTCCTCGTCGAGCACCAGCAGCTCGGCATCGAGCAGCTCCTCGAGCGGAGCGCTCAACGACCCCGGCGTGTGCCCCGGCGAGGCGGTCCCGCTGACCTCGAGCACCCCGGTCGTGATCACCGGAAACACCACGGGGGCGACCAAGAAGTTCGGCGTGGGGCCGACGTCCTGCGGACCGATCATGATGAGCGAGCCGGATCTCGTCTACGCCGTCACGACCACCCTCTCGGGCATGCTGACGGCGAGCGCGACGGCTCCGGGAACAGGCTTCAT
>Ga0302279_10001870_pt1 | contig 29061 bp, 26 predicted proteins | sample III_Bog_N3_3_FD_194541 | JGI IMG/M metagenome (GOLD analysis project Ga0302279, IMG submission 194541) | Peat permafrost microbial communities from Stordalen Mire near Abisko, Sweden - III_Bog_N3_3 | ecosystem: Environmental > Terrestrial > Soil > Wetlands > Peat | place: Sweden: Abisko... | reverse complement strand
GATTCCTCTTTACAACGCGCGGCTGTACTGCAATGCTTGCGGCTCGTCTTGCGAGCAATGAATCTCTGCGCGCACGGCTCTCTCGCCAATTTTTGAGGAGACCGGCGCGTGGTATATCGAGCTCGACGCAGCGCGCAGTCGAGGGACCGCCGCAAATCGTTAAGCTTGGTGGAACGCCGCAATCGCCGAGCTTGGTGGCTGTCCCTCGACTGCGCGCTGCGGCGCTACGCTCGGGATGACAGGGGTGGGGCGGCGCTCCGCTCGGGATGTTGGCGCGCTCCAATCCTATAACAGTTCGCGCGCTCCAATCCTATGACAGTTGGTGCGCTCTGCAGTTCGCGCAATGCGCTAACATAAAACGCGGGAGCGGCTCTCCGCAGGAGAGGCGCTCCAACCTTTCGCGGGGCGCGCTTGCGTGCGGCCTACGATTCGAGGGCGATCGTGCTGTCGAGGAACTGCACGAAGGGGGCGCTGTCGCGGATGGCGCGCGCGAACGTGGTGTAGGCTCCGGCGGCGGTGAGTTCGGGCGGGGTGTAGTCGCGGCTTACCAGGTAGTTGCGGGCGCGGATGAGCGCCTCGTTTGGGTGGTTCTTCGGGAAGCCGCGCGGGGTGCGCTGGAGCGGATCGGTTTCCAGCGGCAAGTAGGGCGCGAGTCGCTTCGCGCGCAGGATGCGTTCGAACGGCCGCGCATCGGCGACGAACGAGCGGCGCAGCGCTTCGAGCACCGGCTTCTCGGGCGTGTAGATGCCGCAGCTGAAGTGCGCGCCGGCGGGCGTCACGCTGACGTAGTAGCCGGGGTTTGCGCCGCTCTTACCGAGCGGCGAGAGCCACGCTGAGAGGCGCGTCTTGTACGGCGTTTTGTCGTTGCTGAAGCGGATATCGCGCGCTAAGCGAAAGATGCACGCGCGCGGATCGACGTAGGCGAAGCGCTCGTCGAGCGGCACGAGCGAGACCAGTAGCGCCGCGACGAGATCTTCCCACTCGGGCTTGATGTGGTCGTCGTAGACGGCGCGGTGCGCGGCGAACCACGCCCGGTCGTTGTTGCGTTCGAGTTGCTTGAGCCAGCGCAGCGCCCGCGCCGCGTCGAACGGCTCACCGCTCACGCGAACGCTTCGTCCCACATCCGCGCGAAGATCGCATCCCACGTTTCGTGCGCGGCCGCGGCAACGCCGCGCGCGATCCGGTCGGCCGGCGCATGCAGCGCTTCGCGCACCGCCGCGACGAACGCATCGGCGCCCGCAGCGATGTAGGCGATCTCGCCGTAGGCGGCGACGACATCGGCAACCGGCGTCGAGACGACCGGTTTGCGCGCGGCGAAATACTCCAGCGTTTTGGTCGGCGAGATCGACGCCGTCGCCCGATTGATCGCGAACGGCATCAGCGCGACGTCGACGCCGGCCAAGAGCGAGGGCAACGAGTCGTACGGCAGCCGGCCCGTGAAGTGCACGTTCGGCCGCTGCGGCAACCGCGCCGGATCGACTTTCACCACCGGTCCCGCGAGCAGCACGTGGCCGTGGGGGAACGCGTCGGCCAGCGCGGCGACGATATCGTAGTCGAGGCGTTCGTCGATCACGCCGACGTAGGCGAACACCGGCGCGGCCAGCATCGCGGCGAGCGGATGCGGCCCGGTGTCGGCGGCGAAGCGCTCGAACTCCACCCCGCTCGGATGGCAGTGCACTTTCGCGCCGCGCGCGCGGCGGTTTTCGTAGAGCGTGCGACCACCGGCGAACACGATGTCGGCGCGGTCGAGCAGCGCGGCCTCGCGCTCGCGCATGCCGCGCGGCGCGAAATCGAAGTTCGCGAGATCGTCCATCGCATCGTAGATCACGGGCGCGGCAGCGAAGGCCGCGACGATGTCGCTCATCATCGGCGTGTAGAGCCACGCGCCGCACCGCCGGCCCGCCGCGAGGTCGCGCGCGGTCGCCAGCGCCTGCTCGTCGACGAGCGGCTCGCCCCAGCCGCGCCGGCGCAGCGGCCGGATCACCGTGAGATCGCCGAAGCGGCGGATCTCGTCGCGGTCCTCGTGCGCGCCGTGCGGCTCCTCGATCACGATCACCGGCACGCGGCGCGCGAGCCGCGTCAGCAGATGGTGCGGACGCTGCCAGACACCGTCCCAGCGCAGATGCAGGCCGGCGACGAAGGCCTCGGGCGGTCTCACGCCGGCGTTGCGGTCGCGGCGCGGATGTGATCGCCTTCCGGCAAACCGGCAGCGCGCTGCGCGAGAAGCTCGTCGAGCGAGCGCACGCGGTCGTCGCGTTCCCACCAGCCGCGCACGGCGCCGTCGTCGATGCGCCCGGTCGTCGCGAGCGCGCGCAGCGCCTGCGCGACGAGCGTCGGCTCCGGCACACCGTCGGGACCCGCGAAGGTGTAGATGCCGTCTTCCGTTCTGCCGTCGTGGCGCCGCAGCAGCGAGTGCCAGTCGATCATGCCGAACGCCGCCCACGCGCCGGCCGCGCGCACGTCGACGCCGCCCGCGCGCAGCGCCTGCACGTCCGCGACGTGCTGCGCCAGCCAGCGCACGCGCTCGGCCGCGGGCGCGTGGATGTGAATCTCACCGACGGCCAGCGGCATGCGCAAGCGGTCGGCGGCGGCGCGCAGCAACGGACCGACGGCCGGCGGCCCTTCGCCGGCGACGTAGACCGCGGGCACGTCGCCCGGGGCCGCGCCCGTGCTGAAGACATAGCGCTCGGAGTGCGGGTAGTGGTTGAACGCGACGAGGTCGGGCGGCGTCGCGTCGCGCTGCATCACCGCCAGTTCGAAAGCGTTCACGCCGCAGCGCTCGGTGAGGTATTCCGTCAGCGGATGATCGCCGCCGACGTGGCCCGCGACCAATTCCACCGACAGGTACACGCGGTCGCGCAGAAAGGCAACGTACTCCTCGACCCCGGCGTCGCCCGCGGCGTAGCGCTGCAGATCTTCGGTGAGCACGAACTCGGCGTCCGGGGTCACGCTGCGGATGCGGCGCATCGCGGCTTGCTGCGCGAGCGTCTGGTTGACCATCGCGCGGCCGAACGCGCGGTCGTCGGACATGTTCGGGAACCACACGCCGTAGAGCGTGGCGAAGCGCGCGGTGGTCAGCGGTTCGTTGATCGGCGTCCAGCGGCGCACCCACGGGAACGCGCGCGCCGCCGCTTCGGCATACTCGGCGAACCACAGTGGAAAGGCCGGATCGAGCAGATCGGTGTAGCTCGGCCCGCTACCGTGGTGCAGCAAGGTGACGATCGGCTCGATCCCGCGCGCGCGAAGCGCATCGAGGCGGCGCTGCGGCTCGCTGAAATCGCGCGTGTGCGGATCGGACGGCGCAACGCGCTCCCAGAGCACCGGCACGCGCGACGCGCGCACCCCCAGCGCCGCGATGCGCTCGGCATCGTCCTCAGGCCGCCGGTCGAGCCCGGTCTCGGCGATCTGATCGCGCCAAACGAACGAATCGACGCGCGCGACCGTCGGTTCGGGCGACGCCCACAGCTCGAGATCGCTCATCGGGCACGCTTGAGGGCGGCCCCTCGACTACGCGCTGCGGCGCTACGCTCGGGGTGACAAAAGCGCAACGCGCTCCCCTTGTTCCCTTGTCATCCCGAGCGGAGCGCGTAGGCGCGTAGTCGAGGGACCACCGCCATCATGCCCCTGGGTCACCGGCTCCCCAGCCACGGTTAGGAAAGGACGGCTGAGGGGCGCGTGCCGAGCCAGGTGGCGACGTCGGTCTTGGCGTCGACGTGCACGCCGTCGCGCAGTTCGCGACGGAACTCGCCGAACAGGCCGAACGCCTCCGCGAACGCGTCGTGCTTGTGGATCGACTCGTAGTTCACTTGGGTCGCGCTGATGAACGTATCGTCGGGAAAATCCGCATACACGTCGAGCGCGCGCGCGAGGATGCCGCGCACGACGTCCTCCACAAACTTCGGATTCTGGTGCGCCTTGTTGACGATGAAGAACTCATCGGGCCGTTTGAGCAGATCGTACGTCTCGCTCGACATCGAGTTCTCGACGATCTCGACCAGATCTTCGGCGCGCAGGTGATCCGAGAATTCACCGTCGGTGCCGATCAGCACCGAGCCGCGGCCGCGCTGGTTATGCGTGGCGACCGGCAGCGCATCGAGCGCGCGGCTCGCCTCGGCCGGGCTGAAGCCCGCCGCTTCGAGTTCGCGCTGCGAGTGTTCGCGCACCATCAACTGCGCGCAGGGGCAGGCGGTCATGCCTTCGGCTTCCACGCCGACGAGCCGGCGCGTGCGGGTCGCATCGGCGTGCGCGATACCGACGAGCGTGTACTGTTCCTCGGTACGCTTGCCGCTGACCGGCGTCCAGCGCTCCAGGCCGAACTCCGCGCGCACGCGCACGTCGGCGCGGATCGCGTCCTGTGAGACGACGATCTCGCGCGCGATCTGCGCGACGAGGTCTTCGATGCGGGCCGCACGGCCGCCGCGCGCGAGCACGTCGAGCGTCGCGGCTTCGAGCAGTTCGGAAAAGCGAGACATATGCACGCCGGCTTTATCGGGCCGCAGATCGGCGACCATCGTGAACTCGGCGTTGAAGACGCGCTCCGCGCCGCCGACGTCGAGCCGAATGATGTGCTTGACGCTCGAGACGCCGACACGGTTGAGCGAGAGCCGCACGTCGGGCGCTTCTTCCTGACGGTTGGCGAAAAAGTGCATGGCGCGCGCCTTGCGCACGATGCCGGTCACGTCGGCCGCGGCGGCGAGTTCGCGCACCGTCGTGCCCAGCCGCGGATCGCGGTGGCCGGGCGCGATCTCGGCCAGCGGCACGAGGTTGAACGGTCGCGTAGCGATGTAGCGATGCGGCACTTCGAAGCGGCCGAAATCGGCGACCAGATCGTCGAAATACAGGATATCGATGTCGATCGGGCGCGCGCTCAGCGGCGCGGTGCCGCGGCGGCCGATCGCCTCTTCGACGCCGCGCACGAACGCTTCGAACGCCGGCGCGTCGAGCTCGGTCGTCACGCGGGCGGCGATATTGAGGAACGCCGGGCCCGCGACCCCGCCCGCCGGCGGCGTCTCGTAATACGACGAGACGGCCTCGACCCGCGCTTCGCGGCGCAGGCGCTGCAGCGCGCTGAGAATGGTGCCTTGCCGGTCCCCCAAGTTGGAGCCGACGCCGATCAGGACGGAATGCATACTCGTCGCTAAACCGCAGCCGAAGGGGCGGAGTTGCCGCCGGGCGTGCCCGGCATGCGCTCCGCGGGCACGAGCGTCGAACGCATCCCCGGCCGCACCGCCGCCATCATCCGCGCCAATTGCACCGTCTCGGCGACGTCGTGGACGCGCAGCAGCCGGGCCCCGGCGGCGATCCCCAGCGCCGCGGTCGCAAGCGAGGGCACCAGCAACTCCTTCGCCGGCCGGTTGAAGATGCGCCCGATGAAGCTTTTGCGCGAACTGGCGAAGAGAATCGGGTACCCCAGCGTACGCAATTCGGCGAAGCGGTCGAGGATCTCAAGATCCGTGTTGGGCTCCTTGCCGAACTCGAGGCCCGGATCGATGGCGATCGAATCGCGCCGCACGCCGGCCGCGACGGCGCGCTCCGTGCGTTCGTAGAGAAACTCCACGATCTCGCGCAGCGCGTCGTCGTAGTGGTAGCCCTCGGGCGCGCGAACGTTGAGCTCGCCCTTGAGGTGCATCACCACGAGCCCCGCATCGTGCGCCGCGACGACGCCCGCGAGGTCCGGATCGGAGAGGCCGCTGCAATCGTTGATCACGTGCGCGCCGGCTGCCAGCGCCGCCTCGGCAACGCTCGCCTTGAACGTATCGATCGAGATCGTCAGATCGATGCCCGCCGCCCGGATCGCCTCGACCGCCGGGACGACGCGGTCGCGTTCTTCTTCCGCCGCGATGCGCGGATTCCAGTGCGCGTAGGACTGACCGCCGATATCGACCAGCGCGCCACCCGCCGCCGCGATCGCACGCGTGCGCGCGACGACGTCGTCGAGCCCGGCGGCGCGATCGTAGAACGAATCGGGCGTCACGTTGACGATCCCCATCACGCGCGCCTCGTCGCTGAGATCGAGGATGCGTTCGCGCAGATGCAAAGTCGGCGCGAGCGTCTCGCCGCGATGGAACGCCGCGAGGAACCGGCGCAGCGATTCGGCGAGCTGCGGCGGCGCCGCGTTGAGCGCCGCTTCGAGTTGCGGCCGCGACGCGACGACGACCAGCGCGCCGGCCGGCGTGCGTTCGACGCTCGCGCCCGCCGCCGTCAGCGCCGCGCTCACCGCGGACGCGGTCGCCCCGGGCTCGTCGTCGATCAGCACTTCGACGCCCGCGGCAGCGCCGATCCGCGCCGCTTCGGCCGGACCGAGAATCAGGGCCAGGCGTTCGCGCACGCCGTCGGGGTTCAGCGATCGGACGATCATCGCGCTAGAGCGACCGGATCGCCGTCGGCGTGAGGCCGCTATCGATGCGCGAGCGCAGATCGTCGAGATGCGCCCGGGTCGCAACGTCGCGCGCCGCCGCGTACGCATGGTCGAGACGCGGGCGTTCGAGGCGCAACTCGTACCGCGCCAGCGACTGAATCTCGCGCGGCAGGCCGAGCTGGTCCATCGCGCCGGTCGACAGCAGCGCGATCTGGAGTTCGAGGTCGGTGAAGCGGCGCTGCAGATCGCGGTGCGCCGGCGGAATCGTCGCGACGCCGAGATCGTCGAAGATCGCGTCGTTGGTCCAGCTGAAGAGATCGGCGAGGTTCATCGTTTCTCCGGGATGGGATTCTTTGAGCTCGGCGTTGGCGATGCGCGAGAGTCCGGGCGCGTTGAAGAGCGCGCCGAGCGCGACATCTTGCAGTTGCGCGATCACTTCGCGCATCGGGAAATCGGAGCGCGGCAACGTGGTCGTGCTCCAATCCGTGCCGAAGCGCTGCGGCACGACATCGTCGAGCAACTGCGGCGAGAACTGCAGCGCACCGGCGCCGAGAATGTTGCGATTGATAAGGTCGAACGCCCGCAGCTGTTCGGCCCGCGGAATCACGCGGAACGGCGCCTCGCCGCCCGGCTGCCCGCGGTGCGCGCGCGAGGTGTACATGCCGCCGATGTAGCGGGCTGCGACGTTGACGTTGGCAACGTCGTTGTTGAGCACCGTCACCAGCGTCTGCCGCAGGTCTTGGTAGGTGCGCGTATCGCCCCGAAAGGGCCGGGCGAGGTTGGCCGCGATCGTCGCGTTGACCGAGAACTGCGCGCGCGCGAAGGCCAGCGGATCGCTGGAGAGATCGTAGCGCTGGATGAGCGGGTCCATGGCGTTCGGCGGGCTCGCGTCCTCGTCGGTGCCGTAGGCATAGCCGGGGCGGGTCGATTGCGCCGCGATCGCATGCAACTTCGGCAGCTCGGCGTCCGAGGTGTGCGCGTTCTTCACCGGCGCGTAGCCGTAATCGATCGCCCAGTTATCGTACACGCCGAGGCGGTTGGGGAAGTAGTCCGCTTGACGTTCGCCGGGGGCGGCGATGTTTGCCGGTATGTAGTCCATGACCGACGCCGTCGTGCCGTGATCGCGCGTGAACGCCGGATCGTGCAGTTGGGCGTACGTGAACGCCGCCGAACCCTCGAAGTTATGGCGTAGACCGAGCGTGTGCCCGACTTCGTGCATCACGGTCCAATAGAGGAAGGCTTGCGCGTAGGCGTCGCGCGACTGCGGCGAGCCGTGCGGATCGGCGATGATCCGCTGCATGCCGAGGGCGGCCTGATCGGCGGTCGATTCCGCGGCATCGCCGCCGTCCGCAACCAGCGCGCCGGAACTCCCGGCCCGCAGGATCGGGACCACGCGATCGACGTAGCCGCGGCGCACGGCGCGCACCGCTTCGCCGTCGACCACGACCTCCGCGCGGATGATCTGCCCGGTATCGGGATCGGCGACGTGGGGACTCAACGCGACGAAGTCCGGCGATTCCGAGGTGATCCAGCGAACGCTGTTATAGCGCGCGTCTTCGGGATCGAACGCCGGGTCGGCCGGCGGGTCGTGCACGACGATCGCGTGCGGATAGCCGAGCTTCGCGAACGCAACGTTCCACGCCAGGATCGCACGTCGCACGGTAGCGCGGTAGGCCGGCGGAATCTCGTTCGTCAGCGTGTAAACGATCGGGCCCGCAGCGAGATTCCAGCGATCGATGAAGCGCACCGTCGGCACGGTCGAGATGTCGTCGCCGAAGTGTTTGCGCACGGTCGTGAAATAGCCGACGCGATCGTCGGCATAGCGCGGAATGTAGTTCTGATCCTTCGGCGGCGGCGCGACGATACTGTAATGCACGATGAGCGGAATGCCGCGGCCGTCGGGCACGGTCGGGAAGGCGTTGGCCGGACCCGTGAACGTCAGGTTGACCGAGATCTCGTCGTTGCGCTCGAACGCCTTCGTGCTGAGATAATACGACTTCGACGCATCGACGGAAAACGACGGCCGCACGCTGATCACCAGCAGGCCGGGCAGCGAGGGACTCTTCACGCTGCGTCCGAGATCCGCGCCGATCCCCTCGAAGTCTCCTAAGAAGAACGTCGGCTCGATGACGACATGCGTCTTCTGGTCGTCTTCGGCGATCACGTTGTTCACCTGGATCACCGAATCGGCGACGCTCACCGCGAGCGATGCCGCGGCCGACGTGCCGTTGTCGGCGGTATAGCGCGTGTTCGGCGTCACCCACAGCACGCGCCGGCCGACGCGCTTGAAGATCACGACCAGCGGATCGTAGATCCGCCCGGCGAACGCATCGCCGCCGACGCCGCTCGCGATCGAGGGCAGGATGATGTAGGGCTTATCGAAGTTCTCGGGCCGCAGATCGAGGAAGAGCTGGTCGTCCTTGCGGATCAGGTCGATCACGCCGGCGTGCTGCTCCGCCCCGCGGATGAACGTCGCATACGGCTGCGCCGGCGCCGTGCTCGCCGGCGCCAAGGGCACGACCGGCACGACGGGCCGCCCGGCGGGCGCAAAGATCGGTAGCGTACTCGGACGCGGCAACGGCGAAGCGGCAACCGTCGGCGTCGCGCTCGGAGCCGGCACCGGCCCGATCGGGTCGGCAGCGGGCGCGGCTCCGGCCAGCGCAACACTCGCGGCAGCAATACTGCACGCGGCGACAATCCAACGGCGTAACATTTGCAAACCGCTTCGGCCCGGCGTCGGCGCGCCCCGCTATGCTAGCGAACCAGTGTGAGCCAGTCGCCGGGGGCCGGGCGGTGGCCGCGGACGACGCTTGCGTAGGTGACGCGCAGGCGGTCCGTGATCGGGCGGTCGGCCGGCATGGTGCGCTCGTCGATGCGCACGATCGGGACGACCTCGGCGGCGGTACCGGTGAAGAACGCCTCATCGCACGCGCGCAGATCGTCGCGCGTCAACGTGCGAACCTGCGCCGGGATGCCGAGCGCGCGCGCGATATCGAGCACCGAACCGCGCGTGATGCCTTCGAGGATGTCGGAGCCGCCGTCGTTCGTGATCAGCACGCAGTCGATGACGACGAAGATATTCTCGCCGCTGCCCTCGGCCACGTTCCCGCGATCGTTGAGCAGGATCGCTTCGTCGAAGCCACGCGCCAGCGCGTCGGCGAGCGCGAGAATCGAATTCGTGTAGTGACCGCCGGCCTTCACCCACGACGGCAATGCGGCCGACGGCGTCTTCATGATCGGCGAAACCGTCGCCGCGCAGCGCGGCATCTCTTCACCCTTGATCAAACCGCTGAACGGCAGCACCGCGACGAGCACGTGCGTCTCGCAGACGTTTGCGGGCGCGAGCCGTACGGTGTCGCCGCCGAAATATGCCAGTGGCCGGATGTACGCCGCATCGCGTCCGCTCGCGCGCGCAACCTCGACGATAATCTCGCAGAAGCGTTCGGCGCTGAAGGGCATCTCGAGACCGTACGTGCGCGCGCCGCGATACATGCGCTCGACGTGCTCGCGCAGGCGGAAAATCGCCGGCCCGTCGGGCGTCGGGTAGAGCCGGATGCCCTCGAAAACGCTCGAGCCGTAATGCAGCGCGTGGGTCAGGCCGTGAACGGCGATCGACGCGTCGGGCAGCAGCGCGCCGTCCAGCCACACGGTCGTGGCGTCGGCGATTGCGGTCGGCGGCGGCGTCGGTTGCATTTTGCGAACGTAGCATGCGCCGTGGCGCGGGTCAAGGGCGGGCGTGCGGGACGATCACCGGTTTGATCTCACGGAATGCGGCCATTCCGCGCAGTGCGGCGGTCGTCTCCGCAAGCGCGAAGCGATTCGAGAGCAGCCGGCGGAGCGCCCATCGTGTAGACGCGCGCGGCCCCGCGGTCGCGGGCGACGGCTGTGGCATAGAGCCCGAGCGGCCCGGACCCGAGGACCAGCACCGATTCGTGCGCGGCGATCGCGCCGGCGTGTTCGAAGGCGTGCATCACGGTGCGCAGCGCGCAGGCGGCCGACGCCGCGAGTTCGGGCGGCACCGTCTCGGGCACGCGCACGAGCGACGTGCCGGCCGGGAAGATCTGGTACTCCGCGCAGCCGCCGAGCAGTTTGTCCGGATGCCACGCCCCGTACACGGTGTTCTGCTCGCACAGCGTCGTCTGCCGCGCGACGCGGCAATAGTAACAGTGCCCGCAGTGAGCGTACGACGAGATGACGCGATCGCCGGGCGCGAGTTCCGGGATCGGGAAGCGCCAAAGTTCCGGCTCGCCGTCGAGCTGCGTGATGACGGCCGCGGTGCAATCCGTGCCGGCCGCGCGGGTGCCCCTAGGCCGTGAGGGAGAACGTCCCGGCGTGCTTCGCGCACGGCCGGCAGACGTAATCGGTGTTCGATCCCTCGGCTCGGCAGCCGCACTTCCAGGACAGTTTGTACATCATGATCGTCGCGCCGGGAACCGCGTCCATCTCCATGTCCGACGGTTCGCCGAGCCGGGATTTCAGGAGCGAAGACGTCGTACGGACGGTTGACATGACTCCCCTAGGTTGGCACGAAACGGACCCCGATTCAAGCCCTTTTACGGAGCCTTGATTCTGCCCTGAAAGACGCTTTCCGGAGGACGGAAAGGCGTTCGCTCAAGGTGTCTCCTGCCCCCGAAACGGACCACGGTTGTAAAGGTTGGCGCACAAATTGCCGACCGTAGATGTACGATGGCAAAAAAGCGGGTGTTGGTCGTCGGCGGTGACGGATACTGCGGCTGGGCCACAGCCCTTCACCTCTCGGCAGCGGGCTACGACGTAGCGATTCTGGACAACTTGATCCGGCGGCACTGGGATGCCACGCACGGAATCGAGACCTTGACGCCGATCGCGACGATCGAGCGCAGGCTGGCTGCTTGGGAGCGGCTGACCGGCCGAGCGATCCCTCTGTTCCTTAGCGACGTGTGCGACTACGACGCGCTCGCCGATGCGATCCGGACCGTGATGCCGGAGACGATCGTCCATTTCGGCCAGCAGCGCTCGGCGCCGTTTTCGATGATCGATCGCAAGCACGCCGTGATGACCCAAACCGACAACGTCACCGGCACGCTCAACATCCTCTTCGCGATGCGCGATATCGTACCGAACGCGCACTTAGTGAAGCTCGGCACGATGGGTGAGTACGGCACGCCGAATATCGATATCGAGGAAGGCTACCTCGAGGTCACCCACAACGGCCGGCGCGACGTGGTGCCGTACCCCAAGCAACCGGGGTCGTTCTACCATCTCAGCAAGGTCCACGATTCGGACAACATCTCGTTCGCCTGCCGCGTCTGGGGGCTGCGCGCGACCGACCTCAATCAGGGCGTCGTGTACGGCAACGCCGACGAGACGGGCCTCGCGCCCGAACTCGTCAACCGCTTCGATTACGACGGCCTGTTCGGGACCGTGCTGAACCGCTTCTGCGTCGAAGCCGTCGCCGGACATCCGTTGACCGTCTACGGCGCGGGCGGGCAGACGCGCAGCTTCATCGACCTGCGCGACACCGTGGCCTGCGTGGAGCTCTCGATCGCCAACCCGCCGGCACCGGGCCGGCTCCAGGTGTTCAACCAGTTCACGGAGATGTTCAGCGTGCTCGAACTCGCCGAACGCGTGAAAGCCGTCGCCGCACGGCGCGGCATCGTCGCCACGATCGAGCACACCGACAATCCGCGCGTCGAGCGCGAAGCCCACTACTACAACGCCAAAAACACCTCGCTGCTCTCGCTCGGCCTGCAGCCGCATCTGCTCGGCGACGGCACGATCGAGGCGATGCTCGACCTCACGATCGCCAACCGCGATCGCGTGCTGCTCGACTTGATCGCCCCGAACGTCAGCTGGGCCCCCGGCGCGCCGCGCGCCCGGTCGGCCGCACCGACGCACGCGCCGGCTCCGATCGTCCCGCCGGCCCCGGTGAGCCTCACGCCGCTCGAACGATGACCCTGTACGCCCACGGCGAGGAAGCGGCGCGCGTTGCGGGCCGCATCGCCGGCGAGGCGACGATTATTGCGTGCGAACCGGAGTTCGGCGAGTCGGCGCTGGCCGACGCGGTGAGCCTGCGCCGGGCGGGTACGCACTACGTGCTCTCGGTGCACTTCGAGGACGTGCGGGCGCGGCTCGTCCGCGAGCAGTCGGTGGAACTCTGCGCGCAGTACGCGACGTGGGATGAAGTGCGGCTGCGGTTCGATCAGCTTGCGGCGGCGATCATCGCGACGCCGACCGAGCTCCCGAAAGCCGCGCGCGGCGCCCTGTTCGAGGCGCTGCGCCTCGCCGACAGCGTCATCCTGCGCTCGTGGGCCGAGTTCGTGCGGTTGAGCGGCGCGGTGTATAGCGTCCGGCGCGACATCGATATCGTGGTTATTGAGGATCCGGACGTTCCCGAGAGCGTCAGCGGTGCCGCGACCGACGCCGTCGTCTACGCGCCGAGCCGGCGGGCCGACGAGCTCGCAAACTTCGTCGCGGCGCTGGGCGACCTCGAAGTGCCGGTCACGATCATCGCGCGCGATCAGCCGACGATCCCGACGCGCGTGCGCTTCGTGCCGCCGAGCGAAACGGCCGCGGCGCTGGGCCGCGCGCGCGTCATCGTCGATGCCTCCGGCAACGATCCGGGGACGGCGCTGGCGCTGGCCAAACTCGGCCGGCCGCTCGTCGTCTCGTCGGTCGGCGGCGCGGCCGAGATCGTGCGCAACGCGCGCAGCTACGACCTCTGGAACCGGCGCAGCATTCTCACCGCGGTCGTGAACGGCTTTACCGCCGACCTGCCGATCTTACGCAAGGGCCACTACGAAGATCGCCCGACGCCGCGCACCCGGCCGGTGTTCGATGCGAGCGCACCGCTGGTCTCGGTGGTGGTGCCGACGTTCAACCGGCCGGAGTTGCTCGGCCTCACGCTCGAATCGATCGAACGGCAGACGTACCCCGTGCTGGAGGTCATCGTCGTAAACGACGCGGGCCGCGACATCGCCGACGTCGTCGCGCGCTTCCCGCGCGCGCGGCTCGTCAACCAGCCGGAGAACCGCGGTCCCTCACCCGCGCGGAACCGCGGCCTCGCCGAAGCGCGCGGTGAGTTCGTGATCTTCTTCGACGACGACGACGAGATGTTTCCCGACCACATCGCAGCCATGGTGAGCGTGCTGCAACGCAGCGGGCTCGACGTGGCGTACGGGCAGATGATCAACTGTTTCGCGAAAAGCGCCGGACCCGGCCGCTACGTCGTCGACCGGCTGGAAGGCCACGTTGCGTTGATGGATCACGCCGATATCCAATGGGCCGGATCCCTCGCCACGACCGCGCTGATGTTCCGCCGCTCGCTGGTCGACGTGCTCGGCCCGATCGACGAATCGCTGCCGAGCGCCGAGGACTACGAGTTCTGGCTGCGCCTGGCGACCGGACGCGAGTGGGCGCGCGTGCCCGACGTGACGTCGATGTACTTCATTCGCAACGACGGCTCGAATCGCTCGGCCGGCGGCGCGCGGAAGTACTTTCTCGCGCATCAGGCGATCTACGCCAAGCACCCCTCGGAGCGGCCGCTCGTGCGCGCGGGGCGGTTCGCGATGCTCGAGCTCTTTTCGCAGACGGCCGCGCCGAGCGGCTGAGCGGCGAAACTTCGGCGTTCGTACGGTGGTTGACATAAGAACCCAATGAACGCACCGACCGCCCCGCTTCCGACCTACTATATCCCGCATGGCGGCGGGCCGTGGCCGTTCATGCCCGACCGGGCCGCCGATCTGGAGTCGCTGACCGCCTTCCTCACAGGATTGCTGGCCGACGCCGGACCGAAACCGCGCGCGATCGTCGTGATTTCCGGGCACTGGGAAGAGCCCGCGCCGACCGTGAGCGCGCGCTCCGACTACTCGATGCTCTACGACTACTACGGCTTTCCCGAGCACACGTACCGGCTGAAGTATCCCGCTCCGGGATCGCTCGACGTGGCATCCGACATCGCGAGCGCGCTCGAGGCGGGCGGATTTCGCCCGGCGGAAGAGCATGCGCGCGGCTACGATCACGGCGTGTTCGTGCCGTTGATGCTGATCGCGCCCGACGCGACCATTCCGGTCGTGCCGCTCTCGCTCGTCGACGGCCTCGATCCGGCAAAGCACCTCGCGCTCGGCCGCGCGCTCGCGCCGCTGCGGCAGCAGGGCGTCCTGATCGTCGGCAGCGGGATGAGCTTCCACAATCTGCGCGCGCTCTTCGGCGGGGTCGACGTGCGCGAGCGCTCGAAGCGCTTCGACGACTGGTTGGGCGAAACGGTCGCGGCCGAGCCCGAGGTGCGCGAGCGCCGGCTGATTCGTTGGGCGGCAGCGCCGGAAGCGCGCTTCGCCCACCCGCGTGAGGAACATTTGCTGCCGCTGATGGTCGCCGCCGGCGCCGCGGGCGGGGAACCGGGCGTCCGCGTGTTCAACGACACGATCATGGGCGCCGTAACGTCGGGCTTTCGCTTCGGGTAGTGCTCCCGCCGACAACGCGGGAGATCTTCTTCGCTTTCCTTCGCATCACGGTACTCGCGTTCGGCAACGCGATGTCGTGGGTGCACCGGGGCCTCGTCTACGACCGCAAGTGGATGACCGAAGAGCAGTTCGCGCAGACGCTCTCGCTGTGCCAATCGCTGCCGGGGCCCAACATTACGAACTTCGCCGTTATCGCCGGCTGGCGTTGGCGCGGTTGGCCGGGCGCGATCGCGGCGCTGGTCGCGCTGATCGTGCCGCCGACGATCTTGCTGACGATTCTGGGCGCGTTCTACGATCGCGTCGCGGATATCCCGGTGGTACGCGGCGCGTTCAACGGCTTGGCGGCCGCGGCGGCCGGGCTGTTCATCATGATTTGCGTGAAGTCGCTGATCGTGTGCGCGAAGGAGCGTCCGGTGACGGCGCTCGCGACGGTTGCGATCTCCTGCGCGTCGATCGTGGCCGGCGTGCTCTCGGTACCGCTGGCGCTCGCGATCCTCGCCCCGCCGAGCATCGCACTCGCGTGGTTGCGGCGGCCGGCGTGAGCGCGCATCTGCTCGACGTCCTCGGGGTGCTCTTCACGCACATCGTGGGCCTCGCGTTCGTGACGTTCGGCGGCGTCAACTCGATCCTGCCGGCGCTGCAGCATCAGGCCGTGACCGAACAGCATTGGATGACCGACCGCGACTTCGCGAACTTCTTCGCGCTCGCGTCGGTCTCGCCGGGCCCGAACTTCCTGATGCTCACGCTGATCGGTTTCAAGGCCGCGGGCGTCGCGGGTGCGGTCGTCGCTACGTTCGCGCTCTGCGGCCCGACGTCGCTGCTCGCGCTGCTCGCCGTGCGTGTCTGGGATCGCTACAAAGACGCGCCGATGCGAAGCGCGATCCAAGCCGGCCTCATGCCCGTGACGGTCGGCTTCGTCACCGCCGCCTCGATCCTGCTCGTGCGCGCCTCCGACAACACGCTCGTCGCCTACGGCATCACGGCCGCCACGGCGGCAATCGCATTCGCCACGCGCCTCAACCCGCTCTGGATCTTCGCCCTCGCCGCAGCAGCCGGCGCCGCGGGATTGGTGTAAGCCGGCGGGTGTCAGGCCGCAGGGGACGTGTGAAACGAGTGCGCGACAAGGGCGCTGAGATCGAGATCGTGCCGTCGTGCGACTGCCGCCAGCGCGTCGATCACTGAGGGCCCTACGGTGACGCCTCCCCCTATGTCATCCCGAGCGGAGCGCGAAGGCGCGGAGTCGGGACGCGCCGCAATCATTGCGCTCGGTGGAACGCCTCAATCGCCGACCTTCGGGGCGGTCCCTCGACTGCGCGCTGCGGCGCTACGCTCGGGATGACAGGGCAGGCTATGCAGCGACGGTGAGCGCTCGGTGGCGGGGCGGGGGAACAGGGCGGCCCTCGGAACGCAAGTACGCAAAATACTGCGATAACGTCTGTGCGAACTGCGCTCGAATTGTCTCGTCGTCGTGGTCGGGATCGCCGACATAGACAACGTTCTCGAAGTCCGGCGAACTGGCCACGACGGCGCTCGTTTCCGGATCGCGTTCTATCAACACAACATATTCCATATCAGCGGTCCTCAAAGCCGTGGCGCTTTTTCATTTTCGCCCAAGCCGGCGCAGAAAACTCCCGGGACTCGGCGCCGTCGACCACCTCGATCTCACCGTCTCGCTCGAAAATCCGGTGGTCGCCCTTGCCGAATCGGATTAGGCGCCAGCCCTGCTGTTCCAGAAGGCGGACGACCTCTCGTACTCGCGGGGGCATGCTTAGGGCTGACAGGTTTTTGCGGGCATGGTATCCGATGTGCCCGTATGCTCTTCCGCCGATGCGTGTGGTTGTTGGCGGTTATCGGGATCGCGCTCGGCGTTACCGCGACGGCGGCGCTGGCGCATGCGGAGTTGGTTGCCACCGTGCCGGCGGCTGGAGCGCGCGTCGAGCGCGCGCCGGCGGTGGTGCGGCTCACGTTTGACGACGCGGTCACGATCGATCCGGGGTCGCTGCGCGTGCTCGATGCGAACGGGCGCGACGTGGGGCGCGGGGAAGCGTTTCAGCCGGGGAACGATGGGAGCATGGTCGCGGTGCGCACGGACGGGCTGGCGCGCGGGTCGTACGTGGTGGCCTGGCACGTCGTCTCGGACGACGGGCACGTGCTGAGCGGGGCGTATGCATTCGGCGTCGGCGTTGCGGCGGGCGACGTTCCGGCTGCGGTCGTGAAGGAACAAATCCCGGCGGCGCCCGTTATCCGCGCGGTGCTGCACGGTCTGCTCTTGGCGAGCATTGCGCTCGCGCTGGGGATATTGGCTGCAGCCTTGCTCGTCGCGCGACCGGGATCGACGATTCCGCCGACGATGGTGGAATTCGGCGCGTGGACGACGATCTTGTTCGTTGCCTTCTTCGACATCTTCGTGCAAGCGGACACGAGCGGGCTGAAGGTCGGCGCCGTCATCGCAACGCGCTACGGGATCTCGCGGCTCGTAATGATGGTCGCGACGATCGTCGGGCTCGTGGGGTTCACGTCGTCGCGTCGCCGCGTTCCGTTTCTGATCGCCGCCGGCGCGGCGATCGCCGTCGCGGAAACGGTGTCGGGCCACGCGGGAACGGGCCCGTATCCGCTCGCCACGATCGTCGCGGCACTCGCGCATCTCTGTGCCGCGTCGATCTGGATCGGGTTACTCCTGGCAACGGGGCGCTGGCCCGAACTCGTGGATATCGAGCGCGTCTCGAGCATCGCGGCATGGTGCGTCTTTGCGATCGCAGCGAGCGCCGTACCGCAGGTCGTGGTGGCCATCCCGTCGTTCGATGCGCTGATTACGACGATGTACGGACTGCTCGTGTGCGCGAAGTTCCTGTTGCTGCTGCTCGCACTCGCCGTCGCCGTCGTCTCGCGCCGCCGCATCGCCGCGGGCACCGCTGCGGTCGTCCCGACAGTGCGCCTCGAACTGCTGGTCCTCACGGCCGTCCTCGCCGTCACCGCCGTACTGGTAGAATCACCCCAGTCACGCTCCCCCGTTGTCATCCCGAGCGTAGCGCCGCAGCGCGCAGTCGAGGGACCGCCCTCAAGCTTGGCGATTACCGCGTTCCACCAAGGGCGATGATTCGGCGCGTCCCTCGACTGCGCGCTGCGGCGCTACGCTCGGGATGACAGAGGTTTGGATCACTCACACGACAGGGCAAGATTGCGATACTTCTCCTGCACGACATCCGGCGCGCTAAAGTCTTGCTCGGGGATGTCACTCAAGTCGGTCGGCGGAAAATCGTCGCCGTCAGGCATGATGGCGTTACTTGCGGGCTTCCAGTTCTTCGATCCGGCCTTCGTGGCGGTCGAGCTTTCGCTCGATGCGTTCAAGCCGCACGTCGACGCGATCGAGTCTCACTTCGACACGATCAAGCCGGTCATCGATACGATCGAGCCGGGGTTCGATGCGGTCAACCTTGGTTGTGAGGGATTGCACGTTCGTTTCGATGCGCTGCACGGCAGCCGCGACAAGCCGCTACCGGAAGATATAGAGTAGCGGCTTGATGCCCGCACCGTCAATCTGTGCAAAGACAAAGAGACACCCCGGCGGGTGGCCGGGGTGTCTTTGGGATTCGGGGTCGGGGGCGCCGGGGTTAGGTGGCGGCGTGTACCCAGACGTAGGTGGTGAGGACCGGGTCGATATACGACTGGACCGCGATGAAGCACTCCTCGGGCGCGCCGGCTGACGGCGTCGACAGGGTGAACGTGATCGAGGCGGATTGCGCGCCGGCAATGGCCGGATGCAGGATACCGATGATCGGGCTACCGGTGACCGTCGTGCAGGACGTGAAGCTATCGAACGTCGTGTCGAGCGCGGTGGTCAACGTCGGCGACGTCGTCGTCTCTTTGAACGTGAAGGTCGAGGTCGCCGGGTACGCCGGGAGGATGTACGGCGTTGCGAAGCCGGCACCGAGGCCCGAGCCGGGACCACCGGTGACGCCGGTCGTGTTCGTGAGCGTCATGCCGACGAACTGGTAGTCGAGCGTCGCCGTGGTGTTCATCCCGTCGGAGAGCCGCAGGATCAGGTCTTGGGCCGGCGGGGTGCCGTTGTATTGGTACTGGATGGCCACCAGGGTACCGTTCTGGGCCGTCGGCGCCTGCGCGATCGGGTTCGGCAAGGTCACGCCGGGCAAGCCCGCCGTCGACGAAGCGAACGAGAGCGTGGGCCAGTTCGAGACCGGGCCGTCCCAGGTCGTAATGATGTTTCCGGCCGGGTCGAGTTCGTTGGCGAGGACGGTCGAGACGTTCACGCTTCCGTCTTCATAGAAGACTGGTACGCCGCCGCCGAGCACGGAGAGCGATGGGCCGGCCGCGTTCCCGGTGAGGATCGGGCTGATCTGTACGGACGCCGGTGTCGAGGCTCCGCCCGTGAGCGTGAACGGTCCGCCGGGCGGCACGCCGGTGCCGACGGCGATACAGCCGGTCGGGTTCGGAGTCGCGAGCGGATTGGTGCAGTATTGCAGCGTGAACGCAACGTTGTACGTGCCCGGCAATTGCGCGATCGTGCAGACTTCCGAGATGCCGAGACCGGCGTTGCCGGTGTTGGTGCACGTGTCGCCGGAGTAGTTCGGATTCACCGACACTTGCGACGACGTGAGATCGAGCGGGATGTCGCCGGCATTGTTGGGCGAGGTCGGGGTCAGGCCCGTCGGCGTGAAGACGAAGTGGATATCGTTCACGCCGGAGCCGATGAACTTCGCAGAACGCCGCGCGCTGTTCTGCAGCGACGACGGAACCGTGAAGCTGAGGCTCATCGCACCAGTGTGCGTGAAGGCCGACGGCACGGTGCTCGAGAGCGGCCCCGACGCGCCGGGAGAAGCTCCGCCGGAGCAGCCGGCCAGCAGACTCGCCACCATGCCCCAAACGAGTAGAATCCGAAGGGTCACGGGAGATTCTCCTTTAGCGTGAGCGTTCCGATCAGTGAACATCAGTACACTCCGATACCGAGGCGGGAGGGTAGCAGCAGCGTGACCGTGGTGGAGAGATTCGTATCTTGCGCCGAGGTGAGGGTCACCGTGCAGGACGTCATGCCGGAATCGACCGCCGTCGCGTTCACGGTCAGCGCGTGCGCCGTCAGCGCGTTGAATTGCGCGAGCAACGCGGGGTTGAACGTCACGTGCGTGCCGCACGTGTTTGAGGAATTGAAGGTCGTGTCGTAGGTGACCGCGCCGCCGGCCGTCGCATTTTCGGTGACCGTGAAGCTCTGGGCACCGGACGCGGTCAACTGGACCGGCGAGGCGCTGTAGGCGAGCGAGAGATACGGAATCGTGACCGTAACGGCAGTGCCGGCGTTGCCGTCGCTGAGCTTCGCGACGAGGCTCGACGCGTTCGCACCCAATCCGTTGTAGACGATCGGGGCCGTGCCGCCGGTCTGCGCCGTCGGCACCGTGGTGATCGTGTTGCCGCCGTTGAGCGTCACGCCGGTTGCGTTCGTGCCGGAGAACGTCAGGGTCGGATAGTTCGAGACCGGACCGTAGAACGTCGTGATCACGTCGCCGACGGGATCGAGTTCGTTGGCCGTGGACGTGATCGTCTGCGTGTGGCCGTCAACGTAAAATTGTGAACCGGCCGGGACGCTGAGCGCCGGGCCTTGGTTGACGGGGGTCACGGTGACTGAAACCGGGGTCGTCTGCGACGGAAGAACGGTAACGCTGGCAGCAGTACCGGTACCGACCGCGACCGCCGCCTTCTTCAGCGTGATCGTGAGTGAGTAGACGTTCGGGGGGACCGAGATCGTGCACGTGTAGGTCGCCGGCGAACCGAGTGCCGGGCACGTATTGAGCGCGACCGAACCCGTGATGGGGCCGGGCGAAAAAGAGTAGGCCACCGTGTCGACGTTGGTACCCACATAATCGGGCGTCCGGCGGCTGCTGCTTTGGGAGCTGAGGCCACCGGCATCGATCCGGATGGCGGCCGACCCGGCTGCTGCCGTTCCGCTGCCCAGCACGCCGCCAGTCCCGCCGGAGCAGCCGGCGAAAAAGCACGCCGACATCCCCCAAACAAGAAGCGTCCGAAGGTTCACGGTGGTTCTCCTTAACGTGCGGGAACAGTGGTTGGAGAGCAAAGCTTTACCCTGAATACCGGACCGTGAGCGTGGACGCGGCCGGAGCTGCGTCCACGCTCATGTCAGGCGGGATTAGTGGCGGTTGGTGCTCGTGATCGTGGTGCCCAGCGCAGCCGGCAGCAGGATCGTGAACGTATCCGTCAGGTTGGCGTCGTTACCGGCCGCCACGACGAGGTGGCAGGTACCTTGGGTGGTGAGCGCCGGGGGGGGGGCGCTGCCGATGTCGTTCGGCGTGATCGTGAACTGCGCGCCCCTCGACGTTGTCGAGGCGACGCCCGTCGAAACCGAGGTCGGACCCGGGCCAATCGTCACCGGGCCGGGGCCGTTGATCGTGGCGTGTCCGCCGCAATCGGTGGTCGCTTTGAATGTCGTGTCGAGTCCGCCACCCCCGGCTTGGGTCGTGTTTTCCGTCGTCGTTGCCGTCAGGTTGTTCGCGGTGCCGAGTCCTTGCGCGGTGAGCGTGGACGCGGTGCTCGAGAAGCTGATGAACGGGATCTCGATTTCGGTGCTGAAGGTCGTACCGTCACCGATGTACAGGAAGATGCTGCTCGCGCCGACGCTGGCGTTGGTGTCCGTGAGGGTTATGTTGCCGGAGTAGCCGCCCGCGATGGCCGGCGGTATCGCGACCGACGACGCCGACGTGGTCACGTTGTCGGTACTGAGAGCGGTCGCCGTATTGGCGGCCGCGGTCTTCGTCGGCGGCGTGTTGTCGTAGTACAGGGTCAGCGTCGGGTAGTCGATCACCGGACCTTTGCTGGTCGTGATCTTGTTACCGCTAACATCGGTCTCGTTGGTCGAGAGCGCGATCGTTTGCGTCGCCGTGCCGTCGAGATAGAAGACGGTCGTCGCGCCTTCGCTCAGCAGCGGCAGGTTCAGGATCGGAACCATCTGCAGGGTGATCGCGACTTGCGCGCCCGGGGTATCCACGGTGAACGCCACGAGGAACGGCATCGGTGCGAGCGGCGAAAGCTGCGGAGCAAGCGCCGCTGCCGGATACGAATAGCCGACGATGGTCTCTGTGGCTGCGATCGTGGCATAGGTCGTAAGGCCGACGTTGTAGTCGGTGTTCGCTTCCACGTTGACCGTGCACGTGTACGAGCCGCCGCCGTTGTTCGTGCAGGCGCTCAGGGCCATCGTGCCGTTATAGTGCGGCGCCGTGGCGTCGTTGCCGTTGCCGAGGGCCTGCGGGATGATGCTGTAGCCGATTTGGTCGACGCCCGCGCCGATGTACTGTGCACCGCGGCGCGAGGTCAACTGCGAATTGATGTTGTGAACGTCAACTTTGAAGGATAGCGTCGACAAGTTATTTGCCGGCGCTTGCGGTACGGCGTTGTTCGTGCTCGGCGTCGAGCTACCGGTCCCGCCGGAGCATCCGGCGAATAGCATCGCCGCCATGCCCCAACTAAGTAGAGTGCGAAGATTCATGTTTCTCCTCAGACATGGTGGAGTGTTAGTGGATATTGACCGGGACCTAGGACGACCGAGCACCTGCTCGGGAAACGATTCGGATAACATCGCGACCGTCACGGACCCGTGACCGTCACGCCGACGGTACCGAAACCACCGTCGAGGCTGGACATCTGGATTTCGCAACTCCCGACACCCTTTGAGGTGACGGTGAGCACGTAGTTGCCCGTGTAGCTCAGCGCCGCTGAGGCGGTGGCGACATTCGGGTTGGTGGACGTCGCGACGAAGCTCGCACCGTAGCCCGACTGGGAAATCACGGCGGTCTGCGTCTGGCCGACGTGCGGGAAGACGAACGGGCCGGCGGGCGTCAAGAGAATCGGCGCGGCCGTCGGGATCGTGATCGTGACGCCGATCGAGGGCGCGGTCGGAACCGGCGTCGGCGTTGCCGTCGAGCCGGCAGTCGGCGTCGGCGCGGGGCTGGCCGTCGGCACGGGCGACGCCGGGATCGGCAGCGCTCCGCTGGAATCCGACGGATACAGCGCAAAGGTGTAGGTGACGTTGGCGAAGAGGGTCAGGCCGCCGGAACCGGCGATCGTGATCGTGTTGCCCGACGGCGTCGCCGGGCCGCCATACTTCTGCCAGCCGAACGACGGGTTGCCCGCGTCATAGAGCCCCAGCCAGTACGACTGGCCGGGCACGATGAAGCCGCTCGACGGCACCGTAAAGACGAAGGACGGCGCCGAGCTGAGCGTCGTGTGGCCCGTGAAGCTGCTTCCCGTCTGCAAGGTCACGTAGAGGATCGGGATCTGGCCGTAGGTGTTCGCCTGCGCGCTGCGGCGGCCCAGATTGAGGATCGCGTCACCGGCCGGCAGCGAGTCGCCGAGCGAGTACGCCAGCGGCACGCCGGTATCGAACTGGCCGAGCGAGAGCGTCATCGTCCCGCCGAACGTGCCCGATGCGAAGACCGGCGAGGTCGGCAGCGTGATGATGGTCGAGGCCGTTGTCAGCGTCGTGTTCCCGTTCACCACGAACAGCGGATTGGGCGTGGCGGTGGGGACCGGCGTCGGCGTCGGCGACGGCGTCGGGGTGGGGGTCGGAGTGACGCCCGGGGTCGCGGTGGCGGTCACGGGTGGCGTACCCGACCCGCCGCCGCCGCCGCAGCCGACCACCAGGGCGCACCCCAGCGCAACCGCAGCTCCCAGTCCAAAACGCACTCAGTTGATTCCAACACCGGCGTTCCCGCTCGGCGCCGGCGTCGGAGTCGGCGGGGTGGTGGGTGCGGGATCGGACGACGCCTGGTAATACAGTTTGAAGTAGACCGGCGTCTGAACGGTAAAGGTGATCGGGAACGCGCCGGTCAGCGTGACCGATGGGACCCCGGCGTTGATAACCCCCACCGCATAGCCGTACTGCCAGGCGCCGTTCTCCAGGATCGCGAGGTAGTAGGTGACGCCGGTGGTCGGCTCCGTGGCGGGGATCCCGATCGTCAAGACCGGGTTGCCCGTCTCGGTCACGGTCGACGTCGTGGTATACGTCTGATAGAGGACGGTGGTGATGCTGGCCGCCAGCGCGTCGCGACGGGCCGACTGCGCATCGCGGTTCGCGAGGCTGGCCGGGACGCCGGCCGGCGGGGTATTCCCCGTCGTAATCGTCACGGTCGTGCCGGCTTGGGCATTGAAGACGCCTGCGAGGCCGGACGTGTAGCCGCCCGTCGCCGGGCCGGTGATCGTCTGCGTGAGCCCGGAAACGACGACCGGAATACCGCTCTGGGTCGTCGTGAACGGCAGCGGGGTCGGCGAGGTCGCCGGCGCCGGGGGCGTGCTCGAGCCACCGTTAAAGCAACCGGCCACCAGGGCCGCCGAAAGAACAACGGCGACTTGCGCTAAACGCATTGGCCATCTCCCGATCGAGGAGATGTGGACTCGTTCCATTCGTTAGAACTCCCTGGCGCAGTTGCGGAAATCCGCCGGTTCCCTGAGGACCGGACGCCCAAACTTAGACATTCCTGAGCCTATTCCTTACCACTTAGTGAGCGGCCCTTTTGTAATTGTACGGTTTAGGACAAGCTTAAACATACAAAAACACACCCGAGGCAATGCCCACGCGTCACTATTACGTTGTGAGCGTCACCACATACCCCCGACGACTTGGTTTTTCGGGCGAGTGTGACCTCGCTCGCATCTGCCCGGGGGGACGGCTAGCGCGCGCCGCGCTCCTCGATCAACGCGACTTCCTCCGCGGCCCGGATGCGGCCGGCCAGCTCGGCGACCTCGCGCGCGTGCTGCGGCGGAACGACGATGATCCCGGTCTCGTCGGCGACGATGATGTCGCGATCGCGGATCTGTACGCTATCGAGCACCACGGGTTGATTGAGGCTCGCGGTGACGACGTCCCACTGTCCCTTTACCGGCGTGAACGCTTTGCAGAACACCGGCAAGTCCATCGTGCGTAGGATGTCGGCATCGCGCGTCGCGCCGTTGGTAATCATGCCGACGATGCCCCGACGGATGCAACGCGCGGCGTGTAATTCGCCCCACGTCGCGACGTCGATCATGCCGCCGGTATCGATCACGATGATGTCGCCGGGTTGCGCGAGTTCGCGCGTCACGTCGATGTGTTTTGTCATCGCAGCGTTCCGGTCATCGGAACCGTGCTTACGCATCTGACGCAATGTGAACGCGCGGCCGGCGATCGACGACCCCGGCGGCCCGAGCATCGCGTAGCCCGTGATGACCGCGCGACGCAATCCGAGCGTCTCCATCGCGTCGCTGACGTTGGCCGTCAGGAGCCCTGCGAAGAGCTCGACGAGCGGATCCTCGGGAGTCGTTGTCTCGCTCATGGCTTCCACTCCAGGCGCAACACCAGCACGGCCGGCGTGCCCGCGGCGAGCGCTCGCTCCAGCGCGGCGGGAAATTCCGCAGTTGCGGTAACGCTTTCCGCATACGCGCCGTACGCGCGCGCATACGCGACGAAATCCGGATTGACGATATCGGTGCCGATCGGACGCCCGGGGAAATGACGTTCTTGATGAACGCGAATCGCGCCGTGCACGCCGTTGTCGATGAGGATCACGAGGATCGGCAAGCCCGCTTGCCGCGCGGTGCCGAGCTCGTGCCCGCTCATCTGAAAGCACCCGTCGCCGGCGAATGCAACGACGCGGCGCTGAGGATAGAGCAGCTGCGCGGCGAGCGCGGCCGGAATACCGTACCCCATCGCACCGCTGACCGGCGCGAGCTGCGTATCCAACCGCTCGTACGGATAGAAGCGCTGCGACCACGACGTGTAATTGCCGGCGCCGGTGGTGAGGATCGCATCGTCGGGTAGCGTCGCGCGCAGGTGGCGCATCACCGCAAGCATGTCGAGCGGCCCGGCTGCCGGCGTTGCCGTACCGCGTCGCACGTAATCGGCGTGCGCGTCGGCTGCCCACGCGCTCCAGCGCGCGCCGTCGATCGACGGTACGCTATCGAGCGCGGCGATGAATTCGCACGGGCCCGCTTCGATCGCGAGTTGCGGCGCGAAGACGCGACCGAGTTCGCCCGGATCGGGGAAGACGTGGATCAGGCGCTGCTTTGGGCGCGGGGACTCGAGCAGCGTGTAGCCGCCGGTGCTGACGTCATCGAGGCGCGTGCCGATCGCGAGGATCACGTCGGCCGAGCGGATCCGGGCGGCCAGGGCCGGGTCGATCGAGATGCCCGCCGTCCCCGCGAAGAGTGGATGGCTATTAGAGAAGAGCGAGGTCCGGCGCCAGCTCGCGACGACCGGCAAGCCGGTGCGCTCGGCGAACGCCCGCAGGCCGGCGTAGGCGGATTCGTCCCAACCGGTGCCGCCGGCGATCACGAGCGGACGCTCGGCCGCGGCCAGCATTGCGTGGAGCCGGGTCAGCGCGGCGGCGGAGGGCGTGGCGCGGATGCGCTCGTAGGGCGGCGCGTCGGGCGTGGTGACGACCTCGTCGAGGACGTCTTCGGGGATCGCCAGCACGACCGGGCCGGGGCGGCCCGAGACCGCCAGCGTGAAGGCCCGATGCAGCGCTTCCGGCAAGCGCGCCGGGTCGTCGATCTGCGCGGCCCACTTCGCTTGCCCGCCGAACATCTGCGCGACGTCGATCTCTTGCCAGGCCTCGCGGCCGGTGTGGGCGCGCACGATCTGGCCGACGAGCAGCAGCATCGGGCTCGAATCTTGGCGCGCCGTGTGCACGCCGATCGCCGCGTGCGAGGCGCCGGGGCCGCGCGTTACATAGCACACGCCCGGCCGGCCCGAGAGCTTGCCGTAGGCCTCGGCCGCGTGCGCCGCGGCGGCTTCGTGCCGGAAGAGCACGAAGCGCGGCGAGTCGGCGTCGTACATCGCGTCGAGCGCGGAGACGAAGCTCTCGCCGGGCACACCGAAGATGTGCTCGACACCGTGAATACGCAGGGCATCGACGAGGATATGAGCGCCGCTGCGCGGCTTCGCATCGTCCATAGGCGGGTGGGAACGTTTGGGGCGTGCGCTCGCTCACCTTTTTTAGAGGAATGACCCGCGACGGGCGGAAACTCGCTCGCTCCCTCCGCCTTGAGACGAGTGCTACCATGAAACTTCGCTTGATGCTCGCTGCGATGCTTATTGGAAGCATCGGCTTGTCGTTGCCCGCCCAGGCGCAACAGTACGGCGGGCCGCCTTCGGGACCGCCGCGCGCGCGGGTCGCCGTCTACGGCATCAGCGAAGCCGGGCTGAGCCCGTGGTGGGCGAGCACCGGGGCGTTCGACCCGGCCGACGCGATCGCCGACCTGCTCACCGATCAGTTGGTGAACTCGGCGAACTTCACCGTCGTCGATCGCTCGCGCGTGCAGCAGGCGGTGCAGGCCCAGAACCTGCCGCACTACACGAGCGACTTCGACCCGGGCACCGACAACACGATCGCCCGCGCGATCGGCGCGAACTACCTGATCTTCGGGCGCATCATTCAGTTCGATCAGACCGGCTCGAACAGCGGCGCGCTCGGCTCGCTCGCCGGTGGGCTCACGGGCGGACTGCTCGGCGGCGTGAAGGTCGGCAGCCAAAAGATCAGCCTGCATCTGAATATCCGCATCGTCAATGCGCGCACGGGCGAAATCGTGCAGTCGATCGACGAGCAAGATTCCAAGAGCGGCTCGTCCTTCTCGCTCTCGGGCATCGGCAGCTCCAACGGTCCGGCCTATTCGAGCTCGCAATTCACGAGTTCGACCATCGGTCAGGTGATCACGTTGGCCGTCAACAACCTCGCGCAGAAGATCGATCCGACGCGCTTGGCCTACGTGCCCCCGCCGCCGCCGGTCCACGCGAAGATTCTCGGCGTCGACGGTCCGGTGGTGTATCTCAACGTTGGGCAGAGCAAAAATGTGCTCGTCGGCAGCGTCTTCAACATTTTCGAGACCAAAGAGTTCAAGGATCCCGACAGCGGCAAGGTCCTCGTCTCGCGCTCGAAGCGCGGCACGATTCAGATCACGTCGGTCGATACCGAAACGTCCACGGCGAAGGTCGTCGAGGGCTCGGTGAAGTCGGGACTCGAAGCGGTCACCGCCGACCAGTAGGAACCGGCGGCGGGCGCGAAGGCCTCGCCGATGAAATGGGCCATCCTCGCCGCTGCCTCACTCGCATCGGGATGGCTGGCTCAGTGGGCGCGCATTCCCGCTCCGTGGCTCGTCGGCTCGATGCTGGTTGCGATCGTGATGGCGGTAATGGGCAGCGGGCTCGAGCTGCCGCGCATCGCGCTCACGATACCGCAAGGCGTGATCGGGCTGACGATCGGCCAAGTCTTCACGTTGCCGATTCTCGCGGAGATCGCGCATCAGTGGTTGCCGCTGATCGCGGTCGTGGCGGCGACGATCGTGGCCGCCGGCATCGCGGGCTGGCTGCTCGCGCGCTTTAGCGCGCTCTCACCGGAAACCGCGGCGTGGGGTTCGGCACCCGGCGCATCGGTGACGATGATCGCGCTCTCGGCCGAGAATGGCGGCGATCCGCGCGTCGTCGCGTTCATGCAGTACGTGCGCGTCACGCTCGTGGTGATGAGCGCGGCGCTGGTGACGCACTTTCTGAATATGACGCCGGCGGCGAATGCGGGCAGCGCCTTCGCCGGCACGTCGCCGTTCGCACTCGGGCCATTTGCAATCACCGTGGTGCTGGCGATCGGCTCGTCGTTCGCCGGACGCTACAGCGGTTTACCGGGCGCGCAGTTCCTGCTCCCGTTCGTACTCGGCGCGATCGTGCACGTGACCGGCATCCTGCCGATCGACATTACGTGGTGGCTCTTAGCGCTCGCCTACATCACGACGGGCTGGACGATCGGCCTGCAGTACACGCGCGAGTTGCTGCGCTTCGTCGCGCGCCTGGTCCCGACGCTGGTGCTCTCGACCGCGGTGCTGCTGGCCCTGTGCGCGATCTCCGGCGTGCTCCTCGTCATGCTCGTGAAAACGGACCCGCTCACGGCCTATCTCGCGACGACACCAGGCGGACTCGATTCGGTCTCGATCATTGCGCTGGGCAGCGGCAGCAACGCCGCCTTCGTACTCGCAATACAAATGCTGCGGCTGTTCGCAGTGGTGGCCTGCGGACCAACGATGGCCAAGACGATCGCGCGGTTTGCCTGAGGGCGTGTGGTTTCGTGGTGGTGTGGTGGTGCGAGGTCTGGTTGCGTCGCGCCGCCACAAAAAGGTAGGAGCTTCGCTCCTTTTGTTTCATGCGGAGCGTGCTTGTAATAGTAAGCGAAGCGCGCCCCCGCCCTGTCATCCCGAGCGGAGCGCGTAGGCGCGGAGTCGAGG
>Ga0302279_10001861_pt1 | contig 29186 bp, 18 predicted proteins | sample III_Bog_N3_3_FD_194541 | JGI IMG/M metagenome (GOLD analysis project Ga0302279, IMG submission 194541) | Peat permafrost microbial communities from Stordalen Mire near Abisko, Sweden - III_Bog_N3_3 | ecosystem: Environmental > Terrestrial > Soil > Wetlands > Peat | place: Sweden: Abisko... | reverse complement strand
GCAGCCTCGGAAACTACTCAGGTTGGCGGCGTGAAATCAGTTCTGGCGGCGCCGCACGCGGAGCCCTACGGGGACAGGCGGGCGTTCTAGTCGTAGAATCTGACGCGTGGGGCCTCCCGATTCAGACGTTCCGAGGGGCTCAGGGCGGTAAGGTCCGATCCTTCACCAGCGCAGTGGGCCGCCTCTTCAGGAACCATCAACCATCCAGGGAGCTTCCTTTCATCTCGGACGTCCGTTTGCGAGACGAGGCCAATGACATCAGAAGAGTGCCATCTGCGCGCAGCGGAATGCGCGACGAACGCCGCAATGTCGGGGGACGAATCGGTGACGTCGGAGTTCATGGCGCTGGCCGCGCGATGGCGGGCCATGGCCGTCCGGGAGATATTCCTGGGATACGCCTGCGATCCCGCCGACGAATTCGGCCGAGTGCCCGCTTTTCGCGCGCCTAGCAACGACGCTGGCGACACAACGGAATAACCGCCACATTGGCGGTATCCGTGCTAGGTTTGATGTAGAATAACGCATGGCCCGTATAGTGCGGTTCGGTGTCGTTGTTTACTGCCCGGCCGGGAACGGTTCTCGCTCCGCGAGCCTCCGGCGAGCAATTTAAGGCTGCCATGGCTGATGATGCCGCGCTTCCGTCCATTGTGGCCGACAGCCTTGCTTTGGCTGTGGTGGTGTCGTGCGACGCCCCGACTTTGTTGCTCGACGGCGATCTCACCGTGATGGCGGGCAGTTCATCATTCTCGAAGGCGTTTCAGATCGATCCCGAGACCATCAGGGGCCAATCGATCTTTGCACTGGGATCGGGCGAGTGGGACGTCCCGCAGCTTCGCTCCTTGCTGAGACTCACCATGGCCGGCGACGCAGGCGTGGACGCCTACGAGATGGACCTTCGTCGTCCGGGCCTTCCCCCCCGTCGTCTGGTGATCACCGCGCATGTTCTTGACTATTCCGACCCGATGAACGTGCGGGTGCTCATGGCCGCGTCAGACGTCACCGAGGCGCGCCTGGCCGCCAAGCTGAAGGACGATCTGCTGCGTGAGAAGGCCGTGCTTCACCAGGAGCTCCAGCACCGGGTCGCCAACAGCCTTCAGATCATCGCCAGTGTGCTGATGCAAAGCGCCCGACGCGTGCCGTCGGAGGACGCTCGCGGCTATCTCGTCGACGCCCACAGCCGTGTGATGTCCGTGGCCACGCTCCAGCAGCAGCTCGCCCAGTCCCGCGTCGGAGACGTGGCGCTGCGCGCTTATTTGACTGACCTTTGCGCCAGCATCGGCGCGTCGATGATCCAGGACCACGACAAACTGATCCTCCGGGTCGATGCGGACGACGGCGTGGCCACCGCCGATGTGTCGGTCAGCCTGGGCCTGATTGTCACCGAGCTTGTGATCAACGCCCTTAAGCACGCCTTTCCCGCCGGGCGCGGCGGTAACATCGTCGTCGGGTATCAGTCGCACGCACCCGACTGGGCGCTTACGGTCAAAGACGACGGAGTCGGCATGCCGAAAGGCGCGGAGCCTACTAAAGCAGGCCTTGGCACCAGTATCGTGCAGGCCTTGGCCAAGCAGGTCGGGGCGACGGTCGAGGTCTCCGACGCCCATCCCGGAACCAAGGTCTCGATTGTTCATGAAGGCAACGAGGCGGGCCCACTGCAAGGGCCGGTCTAGCCGAACTTCAAGACCCCGTGGTTGGCCGAAGGCGCATCACGTCTGCGTCCGCCCCAGCACGCTTTCGGGCTCCAGTTCGCGGCGCAGATGCTTCACCGAGGCGCGGCATTCGCAGGCTCCCTTTTCCAGCCCCGCGCGGTCGGTGATTTCCACGGACCCTCGGGCATATTTCAGCAGCCCGCGCTTCTGGGCGTCCAGCGCGATCCGCGTGACCGTGGTGCGTGATACGCCCAGCATCACAGCCAGGAATTCCTGTTTCAGGGGCATGACCTTCATGTCGCCGGCCAGGTCCTGACACTCCAGCAGCCAGCGATTGAAGCGTGGCCCGACCTTATGCAGACCGTGGCAGGCGATCGCCTGACGGCTTTCGGCCTGCAACAATTCGATCTGCTGATGCACGGCCCTGCGCATGGCGGCGCTGGAGTTGAATGCGTCGCGATAGGGCTGGGCGTGAACGCGATAGGCCCAGCCGGGCACCTGCACGATCACGCGGCTGAACAGCTTTCCACTGCCCAGCGCTTCGATAAACCCAACGCCCCCTTCGCGGCCCACGATCGAGGTCTCGATCGCTTCTCCCGAGACCATAACGATGATCAGCGACAACAGGCCGACTTCCGGCAGGTAAACCCAGTCAACCGGATCCTCCATTTCGTAGGGGGTGGTTCCAGTCTTTAGTTCGAAACGGTGAAGGTGTGGTCGGAGTTTCTCGAGGTCCGCCGTCGAGAGCGATCGCAGCAGCGCATTGTCGGGCGCGAACTCAGTCATCTCTCACCTCGGGTTCCGCGCAATAGAGCGACCATAAGTGCTCAGTGCGACACGCCTACAAAGCGGTGTGTGCCAAAAGCTCGATCTCCGGGTCGCCTCAAGGTGCATTGATGATTGTCCAAAGTGTTTCGGAAGACCCGGTCTCAAAGTCCCCGCCTGGAACCGTATCGCCGGGGCTTGGCTGTGGCCACGCAAACCCATGTGCTTCAATAGTCTACTCCATAGGCGCGCCTCGATTGTGATGTCCGCGGAGGAATATCGCGCCCGGGCGGCGGCACTCATTCGATCGTCGGACATGTCCACCGACTATGGCCTGATCCTTGAGATGGAGGCCGTCGCCGCAGAGTGGCGGAAGCTGGCTGACCTCGCCGATCTGCAGGAGGCGATGCGAGCGGCGCTCAAGGCGACGCGCGAATGAACGCCCGTATTGAGCGACTTGCTCAGGAACTCCATTGCCAATCGCGAACTTCAGGCATGTCCTCGCCATGCTCGCTGACGTACAGCTTGTGGCGTTCCATGGTCGTCCAGTAGCGCGCGGTCGCCGTCTCCAACTGGTCGGCAAGCCTGGGAATGCGACTGATCGCGTCCAGAGCCAGCTGATACCGATCAAGATTGTTGAGCACGGCCATGTCGAAAGGCGTCGTCGTGGTGCCCTCCTCCTTGTAACCGCGAACATGGATGTTGCCATGATTGCGCCGCCGGTAGGTCAGCTCATGGATTAGGGCAGGATAGCCGTGGAAGGCAAAGATCACCGGCCGGTCGGTTGTGAACAGCGCATCGAAATCCTGGTCTTCGAGACCGTGCGGATGTTCCGAGCGAGGCTGCAGCGCGAACAGGTCCACCACGTTCACCACCCGAATGCGGATATCCGGGACATAGGCGCGCAGCAGCGTGACCGCCGCTAGGGCCTCCAGGGTCGGAACGTCTCCGGCGCAGGCCATGACCACATCGGGATCGTCGCCGCCGCAGCTTGCCCAGTCCCAGACACCGATGCCGGCCGTGCAGTGGCGAACTGCCGCCTCGATGTCCAGCCACTGCCACTCCGGCTGCTTGCCGGCGATGATCAGGTTCACATAGTTGCGGCTGCGCAGGCAGTGGTCGGCGATAGACAGAAGGCAGTTGGCGTCGGGCGCAAGATAGATCCGCACCACATCGGCCTTCTTGTTCGCGACATGACTTATGAACCCGGGGTCCTGGTGGGAGAAGCCATTGTGGTCCTGACGCCAGACATGTGACGTGAGCAGGTAGTTCAGCGAGGCGATCGGCGCTCGCCAGGGAATCTTGCGGCTGACTTTCAGCCACTTGGCGTGCTGGTTGAACATCGAATCGATGACGTGGATGAACGCCTCGTAACAGGAAAACAGGCCGTGACGACCGGTCAGGAGATAGCCCTCCAACCAGCCCTCGCAGAGGTGTTCGCTCAGGACCTCCATGACCCGCCCATTGACGCTGAGGTCGGTGTCTACTTCCTCGACGGCGGCCATCCACACCTTGCCGGTCACCTCATAGACCGCATCCAATCGGTTCGACGCCGTCTCGTCCGGTCCGAACAGCCGGAGGTTCTGCTTGTCGCGGTTGAGCGCGATCAGATCGCGCAGAAAACGCCCGAGCACGCGCGTGGCTTCGGCCGTTACCGCGCCAGGGGATGGGACGTCGACCGCGTGGTCCCGAAAGCCCGGCAGCGACAGGGCGACCAGCAACTCACCGCCGTTGGCGTGCGGGTTGGCGCCCATACGGCGATGTCCCGTTGGAGCAAGCGCGCCGAGTTCTTCCAGGAATTTGCCGTTCTCGTCGAAGAGTTCCTCTGGCCGGTAGCTTTTCATCCAGGCCTCGAGCTGCTGCAGGTGCTCAGGCTTCTCCATGTGGGCGATCGGAACCTGGTGCGCGCGCCAGGTCCCCTCGACGGGCAGGCCATCGACGACCTTCGGTCCCGTCCAACCCTTCGGCGTCTTCAGGACGACCATAGGCCATCGCGGACGCTCGGGGGTCTCGCCTGGGCCGCATAACCTGGCCGCGCGCTGGATCTCGCCGATCCTGACCAGGATGGCGTCCAGGGTTCCAGCCAGCGCCTGATGGACCAGCGCCGGTTCGTCGCCCTCCACGAAGTGGGGCTCATAGCCATAGCCCTGCAAGAGCGCAATGAGTTCCTCCCGGCTGATTCGCGCCAGGACTGTCGGATTGGCGATCTTGAAGCCGTTGAGATGCAGGATCGGCAGAACCGCCCCGTCTCGGGCGGGATTTAGGAATTTGTTGGAATGCCAACTGGCCGCCAGGGCGCCGGTCTCGGCCTCCCCATCACCGATCACGCAGGCGACGATCAGGTCCGGATTGTCGAAGGCCGCGCCGTAGGCATGCAGCAGGGAGTAACCGAGTTCGCCGCCCTCATGGATCGAACCCGGCGTTTCCGGCGACACATGGCTTGGAATTCCATAGGGCCAGGAGAACTGGCGAAACAGCCGGTAGAGGCCGTTGCGGTCACGTTCGATCGCCGGGTACCGTTCGGTGTAGGAGCCTTCCAGATAGGTGTTCGCAACGATGCCCGGCCCTCCGTGACCGGGACCGATGATGTAGATCATGTTCAGTTCGTTCTCTTTGATCAGCCGGTTGAGGTGAGCGTAGAGAAGGTTCAGGCCGGGGGTGGTGCCCCAGTGCCCCAGCAGGCGGGGCTTGATGTCGCTAAGCTTGAGAGGCGTCTCGAGAAGGGGGTTGTCCTGTAGATAAATCTGCCCGACGGACAGGTAGTTGGCCGCTCGCCAATATGCGTCTACCTTCCGGAGAAGCTCGGCCGACAACGGATTGGACATCTCGAGCTCCGGATTGATCCAGGGTGACTTGCCGCCCAGGCCCCGATCGACGTCCCAGCCTTCGGCAGGTTTCGCTTTGGCCCGCATTGGCCCGGGCCTGGCGCCGACCGATCGCAGGCGGCGCGACGATAGCGGTCCGCTGAGGCCAGACGGTAGGCTCGGAAACTACCCATGGGCAGGAATCGCGCGGAGCTTGGGAGCCTTGCTGCCATGCGCCTCGCACACCGGCTGCGGACGGCCTATAAGTCTCCGGCCCGGTGGGCGCTTGCAGCCCTTGGCCGCCCGGAAGGCCGAGAAGCTCCTGATCTCCAAAACCACGAACGACGCCGCGCCCGGCTGGCGACCAGCAAGGCAAGCGTCGGCCGTCCGCGGCCAGTGCAAATCAAGGCCTGTCAATGAGAAGGCGCTACCTGTTCGCCGCGCTAAAGAACCGGCTGGATCCGCAGCAGACGGTCGCCCTGACGCTGGCGGTTCGAGACTCAGTGCGGCCTGGCGCCGTCGACGTCGTCGGACTTTCTCCATCGTCCGCCGCCCTGGCCTGGACTGCCAGTTGCCGGGGTGAGTTGTTGCTTGCGGCTCAGAGCTGTGGCTGGAGCGCCACCTACGCGCTCACCGGGGAATTGACCCCACGAGACCTCCAGGTGTTTTCGGTCCCGTTCTGCATCGTCGGACATAGCGAGCGCCGCCTGTATCTTGGCGAAACCGAAGCGATAATCGTCAATCGGCTCGGCGCCCTGCTCTCCGGCTCGATCATCCCGATCCTCTGTGTCGGCGAGACACTCGATCAGCGGCGAAACGACACTGCGATCGCGGTCATTCGAACTCAACTGGCGTCGCTTCGCGCGGCATTTCAATCGAGCGGAATCGCCCCTGACCCCGCCAAGATCGTTGTGGCATACGAACCCGTGTGGGCCATCAGCACGTCAGGTTCGAACCTCGTCGCCGAGCCCGGCGATGTCGTGACGATCCACCGCGCGATCCGCAAGATTCTCGACGAGTTGTTCGGCTCGGAGTTCGGGGCGGCGACACCGGTCATCTTCGGGGGCAGCATTGATGCCAGCAATGCAGCGATCTACCTCGGCCAGTTCGAAATCGACGGGGCGCTTGTCGGGACCGGCATGCAGACCGCGCCCGGCTTTTTGGGTGTGCTTGACGCATTCTACAACAGCAGTCGGAGTGGATTAGGCGCCGTCCGGCGCCCCTGACACGCCGCCAAGGACCCCGTTGATGGTGATCTGAGCTTCCCGTTGAATCTGGGCCAGATGATCCGCGCCGATGAAGCTCTCCGCATAGATCTTATAGACGTCCTCGGTGCCTGAGGGCCGCGCGGCGAACCAGCCATTCTTGGTCATCACCTTGATGCCGCCGATAGGCTGATCGTTTCCGGGCGCGCGAGTGAGTTTCGCGTTGATAGGCTCACCGGCAAGATCCGTGGCCTTGACGTCGTCGGGGTCTAGCTTGGCGAGCCGGGCCTTCTGGGCCGGAGAGGCCGGCGCGTCGGTGCGCTCGTAGAAAGACGTCCCAAGGTCGCGCGTCTGGGCTTCGTAGAACTGGTGCGGATCCTGGCCGGTGCTGGCGCAGATCTCCGCGGCAAGCAGGCCCATGATTAGCCCGTCCTTATCCGTGGTCCACACGGACCCGTCGCGCTGCAGGAACGCGGCGCCGGCGCTCTCCTCCCCGCCGAACGCGAGGGAGCCGTCGATCAGCCCCGCGCTGAACCATTTGAAGCCGACCGGGACTTCGAAGAGTCTGCGCCCGAGCTTGGCGGTCAGTCGGTCGATCATTCCGCTGGAAACGACGGTCTTGCCGATGGCGCTGTCGCCGCGCCAGTTCGGTCTGTTGGCGCAAAGGTAGCCGATCGCCGCCGCCAGATACGCGTTTGGATTCATCAGCCCGCCGGACGGACAGACGATGCCGTGGCGGTCGGCATCCGTGTCGTTGGCGAAGGCGATATCGAAGCGTTCGCGCATCGCGATCAAGGGCGCCATCGCCTGCGGCGACGAGCAGTCCATCCGCACCTTTCCGTCCCAGTCGACCGTCATGAACCGGAAGGTCGGGTCGACGGCGGGGTTCACGACGCTCGCATCGATCCCGTAGCGTTCGATAATGGGCTGCCAGTAATGGACCGCGGCGCCCCCCAGGGGATCGATGCCGATGCGCACGCCGGCGGTGCGCACGAGGTCCAGGTCCACGACATTTCCCAGGTCGCTGACATAGGGCGTGACGTAGTCGTGGTCGTGAACGCAAGCGGCCTTGCGCGCTCGCGCGTAAGAAATCCTGGTTACCCCCTCGAGCGCCTTGCGCAGGAATTCGTTCGCCGCATTCTCGATCCAGCCCGTCACCTCGACGTCGGCAGGCCCGCCGTTCGGCGGATTGTATTTGAAGCCGCCGTCATCCGGCGGATTGTGCGAGGGGCTGATGACGATGCCGTCCGCCAGGCCGAGCGTACGTCCCCTGTTGTAAGTCAGAATGGTGTGGGAGATCACCGGCGTCGGGGTGTAGCCGCCGTGCGCGTCGACCATCGTCTCGACGCCATTGGCTGCCAGCACTTCGACCGTCGTGGCGAACGCCGGCTCCGAGAGCGCGTGGGTGTCCATCCCCAGAAACAGCGGACCGTCGATGCCGGCGTGGCGGCGATAGAGACAAACCGCCTGGGTGATCGCCGCGATATGCATTTCATTGAAGGCCGTCAGGAAGGCGGACCCCCGATGTCCCGACGTCCCGAACGCGACACGCTGGGACGCGACCGCCGGATCTGGCTGCAAGGCGAAATAGGCGGTCACCAGGCGCGGAACATTGACCAACAATGAAGCCGGTACAGGTTTGCCGGCGAGCGGACTTAGGCGGCTTGACATGGCGTCCTGACGTTCATCCCAGAATAACCTCCAGCCGATGCGCGCTTCCGTCGTCCTGCAGCGTGATCGGCCTGGTTTTTTCCTGCGGCAGAACTTGGCCGTCGAGTTTGGTCGTGAGAATTCCGCGGCAAACGCCGAGCGGGTTCTCAACCAGGATGTCGTAGCGGGTCGAGCCATGGCGGAAGGCGATCTCGAAGCGCGGCCAGCTTCGCGGAATACAGGGGTCGAGCGTCAGGCCGTCCCCCTGAACACGGAAGCCGAGCAGCCATTCCAAAGCGACCCTGTACATCCAACCCGCCGAACCGGTGTACCAGGTCCACCCGCCACGCCCGACGTGGGGCGCTTCGGAATAGACGTCGGCGCACGCCACATAGGGCTCTACTTTGTAGCGCTGAATTCCAGCGGGGCTGTCGGTGTGATGGATCGGATTGAGCATCGCCAGCAGCTCGCCAGCCCTGTCGCCATCACCCTGGAGGGCGAACGCCATCGCCGCCCAGGTCGCCGCGTGGGTATATTGTCCGCCATTCTCGCGGATGCCTGGTGGATAGCCCTTGATGTACCCCGGATCATGAACCGGCTTGTCGAAGGGCGGCGTGAACAGCAGCACCAACTTATCGTCGCGGCGAACGAGGAATTTGTCTAATGCCGCCATGGCGCGTACGCCACGCGCCGGCTCGCCTGCGCCGGAGATGATGGCCCAGGACTGCGCGATGGAATCGATCCGGCATTGAGTGTCGGCGGCGGAGCCAAGCGGCGTTCCGTCGTCGAAATAGGCGCGCCGATACCAATCGTCGTCCCAGCCTTCCCTTTCCAGCGAGTCTTTCATTGAGGCCGCGTGGCGGCGCCAATCGATCCCCAATTCGGCGCGGCCGTGTTGGTCGGCAAGGGTGGCGAACGCCATTAGCGTCGAATAGAGAAACCAGCCCAGCCAGACACTTTCGCCCCGGCCGCCCTCCCCTACGCGGTCCATGCCGTCGTTCCAGTCGCCGGCCCCCATCAGCGGCAGGCCATGCACGCCCGTTGACAGGCTTTGTCCAAGGGCGAGCGCGCAGTGTTCGAACAGGCTTGCCGTCTTGTTGGAAATGGCTGGTTGGAAGAACGCGTCGTGATCCTCCGGCTTAAGGATCGGCCCCTCAAGGAACGGGACCTGCTCGTCGAGCACGGCTCTATCGCCGGTGACCCGGACATAGTGTGCGACCGTGTAGGCCAGCCAGGCGCGATCATCGGAAACGCGTGTTCGAATGCCGCGTCCGGATTCCGGGAGCCACCAATGCTGCACGTCGCCTTCGAGGAATTGCCGCGCAGCCGCACGGAGAAGATGCGCCCGGGTTAGGTCGGGCCGCGACAGGCACAGCGCCATGCCGTCCTGCAATTGGTCTCGAAACCCATAGGCGCCGCTGGCCTGGTAAAAGCCGGTGCGCGCCCAGACGCGGCAGGCCAGCGTCTGGTAGGGCAGCCAACGGTTCAGAAGAACGTCCAGAGCCCGATCCGGCGTCTTGACCTGCACGACCTCCAGGATGTCGTCCCACTGTCGGGTCACCTCTGCGAACACCACATCCAGGTCGGCCCGCCGGTATTTCTGCACCAGCGTGCTCGCCTCGGTCTTCGTGCTCGCCTGCCCGAGGCTGAACACCATCTCTCGTGTACCGAAGGCTTTGAGCGTGACCTGCGCCTGCAGCGCGCCGCAAGGATCAAGGCCAGCGCCGGTGCGCTTGGAGAGGCGCGTCCCTGGCGTCAACCCCAGTGGCCGGGCGAGGGATCCATCGCGGCCTAGGAACTCCTTTCGATCGCCGGTCCATGACGTCTGCGCGCCATTGAGATCAACGAAAGCCACTCGCTCGCCGAACTGCTCGTTCCAGGGGTTGTGGGCAAAGAGCGCGCAGGTATCCGGATCGATCTCCGACACCACGAAGGGCGCGGCTGACGTGCGCGAACTGCCCAGGACCCACTCGACATAGCCGGTCACCGACAGACGCCGCGCGCGGCCCGAGCGGTCAGCGATGGTCAACCGCATGATCTTGATCGGATCATCGACGGGCACGAATTGCACAAGCTCGAGCGAGACCCCGTGGGAGGTGTGCTCGAAACGGCTGTAGCCCTGCCCATGCCGGACGGAATAGGACGCGGTCGATTCGCGGATCGGAAGCGCCGTTGGCCCCCAGACTTCGCCAGTGTCCTCGTCGGTGATGTAGATCACCTCACCTGGGCCATCGCTGACGGGATCATTGGACCAAGGCGTCAGCTGGTTCTGTTGGCTGTTCAGGGACCATGTAAAGCCGCTGCCATCAGTGGACACCTGAAAGCCGAACGATGGGTTGGCGATGACGTTGACCCACGGCGCTGGCGTGCAGGCGTCGCCGGTGAGGACGGTCAGATAGTCGCGACCGTCATCGACGAAGCCGCCCTGTCCGTTCCAAAACTCCGTTGCAGGTCGCGGCAACGGGATTTCCGGGGTGGGAGTCGGCGCCGCCAGCATCGACGGGAAGGTCCGTGCGGGCGTTGGGTCCCGGGCACGATTTAGCTGTTCAGCAAGCGTGCCTCGGTTCCCGTAGAGGACCGCGCGGGCGGCTGCGTTCAGCAGGTCGCGGGTTTCTGGGGCAAGGAGATCGGCGCGCAACACAAACACCGCGCCCAGCGCCGTGTCGCGGGAGACATCGAACACCGGTCGGCTGGTCCGCACGAGCGTCTCGAGCGAGACCTGCAGATCCTGGATGTAGGACGCGGATCGGTCGTTCAGGAGGACCAGATCGACGGCAAGCTGTTTCAGCCGCCAATATTCATGCGCGCGCAGTAGCTGCTCGACCAGGTCAAGATTGTCCTCCCCGTCGATGCGAACGAGCACGATCGGGCGGTCTCCCGAAATTCCATGGGGCCACAACGTCGACGCCTTGCGAAGTCCCCCACAGATAATCTCGCTGGCAGGCCTCAACGAAGGGTCGGAATAAAGGACGTGGCCGGCCAAGCGCTGGAAGAGGTGCGCTTCGTCCGGACTGATGGCGAGGTGTCGCAGTTGCATCTGGGCCTGCGTCCAGGCCAGCGCGCTCGCCCGATCAAACGCCATCGCATCGCGGTGCTTGTCGGCCAGAGCAAGCACCGCCTCCCGGGAGGTGGCGACAACCGTCCAGAATGCAATACGCGCCGTGGCGCCGGCGGGGATTGTCACCCGACGGCGCAAACTGAAGATCGGATCGAGCACGGGGCCCGCGGTGTTGGACAGTGGCCATCGATCCGTGATCGCTGCTGCGGAGCGGATGGTGCGTCCGCGACCGACAAACCTCGACCGATCGGTCTCGAATTGGATGTTGTCGGACCAATCGCCTTCGACGACCGCGAGGTGGGCGGCCCAGACCATTGGATCGGCCGCCGAGCGCTGCCGGCGTGTCGCCAGGATCGCGCCGAGGTGGGCGTCAAACTCCGTTTCGACGAACAATTTAGCGAACGCGGGATGCGCCACGTCGTCGGCCTGCCTCGCCAGGGAAAGCTCGCAATAGGAGCTCACATCAATCTGGCGGGCCTGGGTTCCGTGATTCGTCACCGAGACGCGCCGGACCTCGGCTTCGTCCTCGGACGACACCATGACATCGAGCGTAGTGGTGATGGCGCCGTCGCGACGAACGATTTCCGCGCGATCTTCAGAGAAGCAAACAGCGTAGCTGTCTGGCTCGACCACGCTAGGCTGGTATCCTGCAGACCAAGTTATTCCGTTGCCGATGTCCCGCAGAAAGACATAGGCCCCCCAGCCGTCGCCGGTGACGTCCTCGCGCCAGCGGGTGACAGCTACGTCGCCCCAACGGCTGTATCCCGCGCCCGCGGCCGTCACCATCGCCGAATATCGACCATTCGACAGGATGTGCGTGCGGGGCATCTGGGAGTGTGCGGAGCTGTAGTGACGCTGTGTCGTGGGGATATCGGCGGCTATCTCCACGCCTTCGGCCTGTTCCGACGGCGGCCGCGCCAGGGCGACGTCGCGAGGCATGCGCTCCTGGAGCAGAAGCTCGGCGGCCTGGATAATCGGCTCGGCGTGGAAGCGCGCCCGCATTCGGCCGTCGTGAAGCGCGTTGGCGATACCAACCAAGGTCATTGCCTGGTGGTGGGCCATATAGGCGCGGATCACGGCAAACTTGGTACCGTCCGGCAGACGCGCGCGCGTGTAGTCGATGGCTTCATACCATCCGTAGGTTCCGCGAGCGCCTATGCTGGCCAGGCGTTGGTAGTTATGGTGAGCGGCTCGCGGGCTGATCATCGCCCCAAGACCACTTGCATAGGGCGCGATGACAATACTTTCGCTCAGGCCGCGCTTGTACCCAAGATCAGGAACGCCAAAACTAGAGTATTGGTAGGTACTTTCGATGTCGCGGGCGTTGTACTCGGACTCTGACATTCCCCAGGGCACGTCGAGCAGCTCGCCATATTTAATTTGCCGCCACACGACCAGCCGATTGGTTTGCTCGAGGAGGCTGCCTGCGGGCGCCCGCATCACGAGCGACGGCATCAAATATTCGAACATCGACCCCGACCAGGAAATCAGCCCCGATCCGCCATCGATCGGCGTCATCGTGCGGCCCATCCGGAACCAGTGCTTGGCGGGGATGTCGCCCTTGGCGATGGCGACAAAACTTGCCAGACGCGCCTCGGACGCCAGCAGATCGTAGAAGTTGGAGTCGAGCGTGCCGTCCTCGGTGCGATAGCCGATTGAGAGCAACTGCCGATCCCGGTCGAACAGGAAGCCGAACTCCATGGCGTCGAACAGGGCCCGCGCCCGTTCGGCCAGCCCGGAAAGCCGGTTCGCCAGCTGCCGCGAGGTGTCGCGCGACTGCTCCAGCGCCCGCGTCAGCGCCGCCTTTTCGACGGGCGGGCCGTCCGACCCTAGGCGCCCCGGGAGTTGTTGGAGCGCCGCATCGCATAGGCCGGGCAGCGACGAGAGGGTCGGCATACTGGCGCGCATAGCCGCGATCGCGTTGTGCGGGGAGGCGGGATCAGGGGTGAGCCAAGCCCAGGGCATGACCAATTCGAAATCGCGGCGATGCGCGGCGGCGCAGTCATGCACGGCCTGCGCCCAAATGTTCATGTCAGACGCAGGCTTCGGGCTGGACGCTGACCAAGCTCGAACGTGATCCACCAGTCGTCCCGCCGCGCTAAGCAAATCCGTCAGACGCCGGACCAGCCCTGCAGGGTCAGAGGGCTGGTCGCGTAGCAGCGCGGCAACGGCGGCGATGGCGGAGATGACCTGGGTGTGCTCAGAGCCAAGCGTAAGATCACCCGTTGCGTGGGCGTCCACGGCTTCGCGCAGCAGCGCCAGGTTGTCGTCGATGCCACAGAGCCGGTCTGCCGTCTCGAACCGGCTTTGGGCGATGTCGCGACAGGCGTTGCCCAGCGCGATCAGGTGCCCTGCGAGATTGCCGCTATCGACGGAAGAGACGTATTTAGGCTCAAGCGCCCGCAGGTCGCGCGTGTCGTACCAATTGTAGAAATGCCCTCGAAAGCGCTCCAGTCTTTCCATGGTCGTCAACGTCGATTCAAGCCGCTCGACCGCATCGAGGGTTCCGCACCATCCGAAATCGTGGGCCGCCACCACGGAAAGTAGATAGAGGCCGATATTGGTCGGGGAGGTCCGGTGAGCGACGACGGGCTCAGGATCCTCCTGGAAGTTGTCGGGCGGGAGCATGTTGTCTTCCGTCCCGACGAATTTTTCGAAGAACCTCCACGTCTGCCGCGCAATCAGCCGCAGCGCCCGGGTGTCGGAAGCTGCGATCATTAGATGTCCAGCCGCGGGCGGTGGCAGGCTCGCCCAGCGAGCGAGCAGCGGTGAGAGGACCCACAAGATCGCGAACGGCGTCGCGATCAGCCAGTTTGGTTGCCCCGAGAGATGCAAGAAAAACGCGACGACTCCGGCGAAGAATGCGCAGGCCGCGACCTGCGCGATCATTTCGCCGCGGTTGAATTCGGAATCGTTTTCCGCCTGCGCGGCTGACACCCATTCGAGCAAACGTCTTCGGACCAACAACCTGAACACGGTGCGCGCCACCGCATCGACCATCAGCCAAGCCTGGTGGGCCAGGAAGGTCACCAGGAACGCGCTTTGCAGGGCGCCAAGGGCGAAGTCGCTTCGCAGCGCACGCAGATGATTGTGTATCGAGGTGCCTCGCCGCGGCCATAGGCCAGCGATCGCCGGCAAGAGCGGCGGCAGCGCGATCGTCACAATGATGAACGCTGTCCAGGTCGCGGCGGCGGCGGGGGGCTGTAGCCATGCCACGATCAGGGCCAGAAGAGCGGTCGGCGCGGACAAGGACCGGCGCAGGTTGTCGAGCAGCTTCCAGCGCCCCATCAGCGGCAGACCGGTTTGCCGCACTCCATCGCTGGAGCGGGGCGCACGACCGAAGATCCACGGAAGTAACTGCCAATCACCACGCACCCAACGATGCTGGCGCGCGGCGGCGACGTCGTAGCGAGACGGAAATTCCTCTACCACCTCGATATCCGAAGCGAGGCCGGCGCGCGCGAGCACACCTTCCAGCAGGTCGTGGCTCAGGACTGCATTCTCTGGAATCTGTCCTTCCAGCGCGGCTGAGAACACATCGACGTCGTAGATGCCCTTCCCGCAGTAAGAGCCTTCCTCAAAGAGGTCCTGATAGACATCGGACACCGCCAGTGCGTAGGGATCCAGCCCATTCGGTCCCGAGAACACACGTTCGAACAGGGAGCCTTGGCTGCCGATGGGCAGCGATGGCGTTACTCGCGGCTGAAGAACGCCGTGGCCTTCGACAACAAGCCCCGTGTGCGGATCGAAGCGCGGCCGGTTGAGCGGATGAGCGATCTTGCCGATCAGGCGCCGGGCGGCTCCGATGGGCAACCGGGTGTCGGCGTCGAGGGTGATGACATATCGAATATCAGACGGTAGCGACGGAACTTCGCCATTGATTGGCAGGAACGTCGTGTCCGTGGCGCCGCGCAGCAGGCGGTTGAGTTCCTGTAGTTTGCCGCGTTTCCGTTCCCAGCCGATCCACCGCCCTTCGCTCTCATTCCAAACCCGTCGCCGCTGCAACAGGCGAAAGCGCGCCCCTCCTGTTACCCGCCCATAGGATGCGTTGAGGCGGGCGATACCGGCCGCGGCGGCGTCCAGCAAGGCTTGGTCGTCACCGCCCAGTTCCAGGGCGGAGTCGCGCCAATCTGAAAGCAGGGCGAAGATGAAGTCGTCACCGGGACTGGATAGATGATGGACTTCCAGTCGCTGAACCTGAGCCTGGATCGCCGCGATGCTGGAGAGCAAGATGGGCACGACAACGATCGTGCGCAGATCCGCAGGCACGCCCTCGCTGAATTCCAGTCCGGGCAGCCGCAAGGCGCCCACACGTTGGGTTACGGTTCGATTTACAACGGCGACGGCGATGTCGGAGGCGGGTATGAGCCCGACGACAATCAGACCGACGAGTGCCCAGCCGACTGATCCCGCCTGTGTGACCGCGAGCACTGCCAGCGCCAGCACCATCGCCGTCGCAAGCGCAATCATGCCTACGTAGCTCAAGACGCCGACACGAGAATTCAATCGAAAAAGCCGCGTCCTCAAGGGCACGCGGCAACCCAGTTCTTGCTCGAACGCTCGGCGCCCCTGGGCGATCAGGTAGAACCCCGGGTCTTGCTCACGATCCCCCTCGCCCAGGGAGACGGCGCAAGTCGCAGCCTGAACGGCGCGGGTGGCGACTTCAGTCTCCGTGCGACCCGATCCAAGCGCCAAAACTTCGATCGCCCGCCGGTAAAGGTCGCGTGTGGAAAAATCCATCGCCGCAAATCCGCTCCCCTTGCGCAGGATCGCGTCAACCGGACTGGTGCTTTCGAAGAACTCCGCCCAGTTCACCATCGAGACCAGCCGCATGCTGGTAATCACGTTTTGAACGGTGACATTGGTGGCGGTCTGGCGTTGGACCTCCTCACGAATGATCTGATCCGTCGTGGTGCCGGCGCCGCTGAGCTTCTTGTCCAGCCATCGGCGCGCCGGTGTCGTATCGGGATCGTGATCGCGTAGGCGCAGGGCGAGCTGAACAGCGAAGGCCATCGACCAGGGCGCGCGATCAAGTGTCGCCTGTAGGGAAGCTACCGGCTCCGCGTCTATCGTTGCCGTTCCGAGGATACGGTCCGCAATGGTGTCGGCGATCTGACCTGACGACAGCCGCGCTCCGATGGTCTCGGCAAGGCGGCGCAGATTCTCGACCAGGGTGATCCGCAATGAGATCGCTAGCGCCCAGAGCTCGCCAATGGTCAATGGCTGAACGCGCTGGTAGGCCGCGACGAAGCGGGTCAGCTTGTGAATGTCAAACGCGCTATCGGTATGGGCGACAAAGGCCCAGGCGATGCCAATGACGCGAGGAAAGCCTTGCAACGGCCCTTCCGCCAGCTTGGGGAGCTTTCGGTAATAGCCGGGGGGCAGATCGTGCTTGATCTCCCGAACCTGCTCCTCAACCACATGGAAGTTATCCAGCAGCCATTCCGCAGCCGGCGTGATTGTCTTGTACGCGTGTAACGCGTGAACGATATTCCGGTACGTATCGCCAAGGACCTTGGTGTTTTCGCGCAGGCGACGGTCAAGCGGCAGGCCGAGCTGCGGCATGGGCGCGACGCGCTGTGCTGTCGCCAGACTTTCCCCGTGCTGCTCCAGACGCTCGACACTGAAGAGCTCAGCGCGGATAGGCGGTTCAGCCGGTCGAAATCCGGTCGGGCCGCCGCCGCGCGAGCGAGCCACCTTCAACTCTTCGCGCTCAAGGACTTCTGCAGATCGCTGGCGCCTGGACACGACGGGCCGTTACCTATGCGCGACGCGGCGGCCCGCAGGCAGTTCTGTTTCCGTGGCGTGGGACCCCGGCGGAGGGAGCACGACGTGCGCGACAATAAGTGAGCCGATAGACGATTGCGCCGGCGGCGAAGCTGCATTGCGATCTCCAAGAGCCCCATCGCCGAACCAGAAACGGCTGATCAAAGCAGTGCTTGGTGGCCGTGCAGCGACGCGGCAAACGGCTCGCCTCGTGTCTCGGACCACACTTGGCCGCAGCGGCGATCGATTAGCGTTCCCTTGGGCAGCCGAATGACAATGGTGCTTGCAAGGTGCCTGCCGCCAGGGTCGGAAACTACCTATGGAGCGGCCGGCACTCCCACCGGTGAGCGCTGGCGTGAAGCATCCGGCGCTGGCGGGCCGTTCGAGCGGACGGGCCCGCGCTGGGCGCCTGACCTTCCTTCTTTGCGACCATCAATCTATGGCGGTCCGCCCATCGTCGTCGCAACCTAACAAGGCTTTTGCTCGGCCCAATGTCGTCTTCTGCTCCGCCCGCCATGCCCCCGATGACGTGGGTAGATTCCGAGGCTAGCGGTGTCGCCGCGGTCGCCGCCTTATGCTCCCACAGCACCGGAGTTCTCCCCTGGTCACCGATGATGCGCAGGGCGCGGTTTTTGGTTCGACTGGGCGCATCTCATTACGGGGTCCGACCGGCTCAACGGCGCCGAGGAGCCGCAATGACAGGCGTTTACGTGACGACTTCGCTCAGCGACCAATTCAACGCCTTTCTGCGAGCCGCCTTGTGGCTGGACCGTGACGCGGAGCCTTTGAGTGTCTTGTCCGCGCTTGCGCGGCTGGATGTCGATCCGTGGGAGGAGGCCGCCCAGCTTGCCAAGCTGCCGGAAGAGTCGGCCTGCGCGAAGTTGGCGGCGATGCTTTCAAATCTCCCGGGAGGGCCCTCGCTCCGCCAAGACCTCGAAGGCCTCTGCGTCCGCTCAGTCCGCCTACTGCCACGCGCGGGGCAATGGCCGCGGGGGCGAGACTGAGGCCGGAGATCGTATGCCGCGACGTGGCGTGCTTCCCAGTCGCGGGCATCACCTGGAGGCTCGCGGCAGTCAGCGTGGCGGGCGCCGCGAGGCTAATTTTGGAGCTCGCCTGGCCTGCGGCGGTATGACGAAGGAATGGGGAAACGCTTCAAACCGCCTAGCGCTGGCGATTATGGCTGGCGCACTCAGCGGTTGCGTAGTCGGGCCAAACTACCAGCGCCCGAGCGCCCCGATGGCGACGGCTTACAAGGAAGCCATAGGCTGGTCTCCGGCCCATCCGTCGGACGCGGCTGATCGCCAGGACTGGTGGACGGTATTCAACGATCCGGTGTTGAACGATCTTGAGCAGCAGGTTCAGGTCTCAAACCAGAACCTCAAGGCCGCGGAAGCCGCGTTTCGGCAAGCTGAGGCGCTCGTCAGCGAGCAGCGCGCCGCCCTGTTTCCCACGCTCAGCGTCACGGGGTCGGCCAGCAAGGCCGGCGGTGGTGGGGCGGGCATGGTCGGCTCGTCCCCCTACGAGATCGGCGCGGAAGCCAGCTGGGCGCCTGATGTCTGGGGCGGCGTCCGTCGCGCCGTCGAAGCCGCCAAAGATAGCGCCCAGGCCAGTGACGCGGATCTCGCCAACGCGCGCTTGTCGGCTCAGACCAGCCTCGCCCTAGACTATATTCTGCTGCGCCAGCTGGACGAAGAAAAGCGGCTGCAGGACGCCACCGTGGCGGCCTATCAGCGGACCCTGATGGTCACCCAGAACCGGTACGACGCCGGCGCGGTGTCGGTCAGCGACGTCCTTGCGGCTCGCACTCAGCTTGCAAGCAGCCAGGGCGACGACACCGATCTGGCGCAGCAAAGGGCCAAGTTTGAACACGCCGTCGCCCTGCTCGCCGGCCGGCCGCCCTCCACGTTGACGCTGGCGCCGATCGCCTGGGTGATGCCGACGCCGGACATCCCGCCCGAAATTCCCTCAGGGTTGCTGCAGCGACGCCCTGACATCGCCGCGGCCGAGCGTCGCGCGGCGGCGGCCAACGCGCAGATTGGTGTCGCGGTGGCCGCCTACTTCCCGACCGTGACGCTCGTCGGTCAGGGCGGCGGCGCCAGCAGCCAGCTTGGCCGGCTGTTCAGCGCCTCAACGAGCTTCTGGTCGATCGGTGCGGCTGCGGCGGAGACCGTGTTCGACGCCGGCGCGCGCTCGGCCAAAGTGAAGCAAAACCGGGCCGCGTACGCGCAGGCGGTGGCGAACTACCGCCAGACCGTCCTGACCGCCTTCGGTCAGGTGGAGGACGCCTTGGCCGCCCAGCGCGTCCTCGGGGTCGAGCAAACGCCGCGCGATGCGGCGGTGGCAGCGGCCACCAGGAACGAGCGGGTTTCTCTGAACCAGTATCAGGCCGGACAGGTGGACTACACAACGGTCGTCGTCGCGCAGGTCGCGGCGCTGAGCGCCCGGAACACCGCGCTACAGAACCAGGCCTCGCGCCTGGCGAACGCTGTGACCCTGATCAATGCGCTAGGTGGTGGCTGGACCACAGATGGCCGGCCGCGAGGCTCCGTCGCGGCGGCTGCGCCAGTCCAATCCCTGGAGTCGGAATGAAACGGCCGATCAACTGGAAACTGGCTGGCCCCCTCGTTGCGGCGGGCGTGCTCGTCGTGGGGGGCGGCGCTTGGTGGCTGACCCATCGCGGACCGGCCGTTAACTATGTTACCGCGCCCGTGACCCGGGGCGACGTCACCACAACCATCACCGCCAGCGGAACCGTCAATCCGGTCGTCACGGTCCAGGTCGGCACCTACGTCTCGGGCACCATCATTTCCCTGACCTGCGACTACAACACCCGCGTCCACAAGGGTCAGCTCTGCGCGAAGATCGACCCCGCGCCTTACCAGATCATCGTCGACGAGGATCAAGCCGAACTGGTCACCGCCAGGGCGCAGCTCGTTAAGGACCAGGCCAACGTCGTCTACACCAAGCTGGCCAGCGGCCGCGCAGCATTGCTGTTCAAGGAGGACTCCGGTTCGCGCGACGTGGCGGACGCCGCCTTGGACGCCTATAATCAGGCCGTGGCGCTGGCGAGCCTTGACGCAGCCCAGGTCGCTCAGAAAGCCGCCGTGCTCAAGGCCGCCAAGATCAATTTGAATTATACCAACATCGTCTCGCCGGTGGATGGAACGGTGGTGACGCGCGACATCACCGCCGGCCAGACGGTCGCGGCCAGCCTGCAGACCCCCACCCTGTTCCTGATCGCCACCGACCTGACCAAGATGCAGGTCGACACCAGTGTCAGCGAATCCGACATCGCCGGGGCGGTCGAAGGGGCTGGCGCCAGTTTCACCGTGGACGCCTTTCCCAGCAAGAACTTCCAGGGCTCAGTGGTCCAGGTCCGGCAGTCGCCGATCAGTGTCCAGAACGTGATCACCTATGACGCGGTTGTCGCGGTCTCCAACCCGGGCCTTTTGCTTAAGCCTGGGATGACGGCGACGGCCTCGATCGTCAAATCCCAGTCGCGGAACGTCCTGCGCGTTCCATCCCAGGCGCTCCGCTTCACCCCGGCGGGCGCCGCCAAGCCCGTCTCCGGTCAGCGCTCGGTCTGGACCCTCCGCGACGGCAAGCTCGTCCAGGTTCAGGTGACGGTCGGGCTCGACGACCAGTCCTTCGCCGAGATCAAATCCGGTGATCTGAATCTTGGCGACCAGGTGGTTACGTCCGAGGGCGCCGCGACCAAGACGGACAAGTCGAAGGCGGCGGCGACACCGTCGCTGCACCTCTAAGACGGCGCCCGGCATGGCTGATCCGGTCGTCAAGCTCGTCGATATCGTCCGATCCTTCAAGATGGGCGACACCGAGGTCCACGCGTTGCAGGGCGTCAGCGTCACCGTCGAGCGAGGCGAATTCGTCGCCATCATGGGATCATCCGGCTCGGGCAAGTCGACGATGATGAATCTGATTGGCTGCCTCGATCGGCCGACCAGCGGCCAATACCTCTTCGAGGGCCGCGATGTCGCGAAGCTGTCGGAGAACGAGCTCGCAGATATCCGCGGCCGGCGGATCGGCTTTGTGTTCCAGAACTTCAATCTGCTCGCGCGCACGAGCGCGCTTGAGAACGTCGTCTTACCCCTTCTTTATGGCGCGGCGGCGTCGCTGAGCGCGAAGGAGCGCAACGATCGAGGCAGAGCGGGCCTCGTCGGCGTCGGCCTGGCGGATCGTGAGAGCAACACGCCCAGCCAACTGTCAGGCGGACAGCAGCAACGCGTCGCCCTCGCGCGGGCGCTGATCAACCACCCCGCCGTGCTGCTGGCCGACGAGCCCACCGGCAACCTGGACACCAAGACCTCGCACGAGATCATGGACATTATCCGCAGGCTCAACCGCGAGCAGGGCGTCACCGTGATCCTGGTGACCCACGAGGCGGATATCGGCGCCTACGCTGATCGGATGATCGTGATGCGCGATGGCAAGATCGCGTCGGACGAGCGCCAAGTGGCTGTCGAAACATCGGACCATCCGGCCGAAGCCAAGCCCGTCGCGCCCGCAGCGATCGAGACGCCGCTACCTGACGCCGACTCCGGCCTCGGCTCCGCCTTTCTATCAATGGTCGTTTCGGCCTCGTTCCAGGCCCTTGAGCGCAACAAGCTGCGATCGGTCCTGACCATGCTGGGCGTGTTCATCGGTGTCGCCGCGCTGATCGCCATGGTCGCGGTCGGCGACGGCGCCAGCGCGGCGGTGAAGAAGCAGCTCGAAAGCCTGGGCACCAACATGCTGGTGGTCCAGCCGGGTGCAACAACGGCCGGCGGCGTGCGCGCTGGTGCGGGCAGCGCCTCGACGCTCACCGTCACCGACGCCCTAGCCATCCAGCGCGAGGACCCCGCCGTTGGCCAGGTAGGCTATCTCACGCGCCAATCCGCCCAGGTTGTCTACGGCGACCAGAATTGGAGCACCGCCATCCAGGGCGTGTCGCCCAGCTACCCCGACATCGTCAGTTGGCGCATCGCCGAGGGCGCGGCCATAACCGACCAGCAGAACGAGACCGCCGACACGGTCTGCCTGATCGGTCAGACGGTCTATCAGAACCTGTTTCCGGCCGGCCAAAGTCCGATCGGCGCCATGGTGCTGATTAAGGGCGTGCCAATGCGGGTGATCGGGCTGCTCGTTGGCAAAGGACAAACCGGTTACGGGCAGGACCAGGACGATGTGGTGCTGATCCCGTTCAACACCGCCGAGCGCAAAGTGCTGGGCGTCTCGACGCCGGTTGCGTCACAGAATCAAGTCTCCGCCGCCTATCCGCCGGTGAGCAGCCCCTTCGGGCTCAATCCGGTCATGACCGGCTATGTCAACAGCATCTATGTCCAGGCGAGCGCGCCCGAGATGGTCAGCGTCGCGATCGCACAGGTGACCCGGACGCTCGAACGCAGCCACAAAATTCAGAAGGGTCAGCCTGACGATTTCAGCGTGCGCAATCTTAGCCAGGTCGCCGAGGCGCAAGCGAGTTCAAGCCAAGTGATGTCAGCGCTGCTGGCAATGGTCGCCTCGATTTCGCTGCTGGTAGGGGGCATCGGGATCATGAACATCCTGCTGGTCTCGGTCACCGAGCGCACGCGCGAGATCGGCATTCGCATGGCCATCGGCGCGCGGCGACTGCAGGTGTTGTTGCAGTTCCTGGTCGAGTCCATCTTGCTCAGCGTCACCGGCGGGGTGGCGGGCATCGTCGTCGGCGTGTTGTTGTCTTTCGTCATTTCCGCGGTCGCCCATTGGCCGACCCAAGTCTCGCTGGTGGCGATACTGGGCGGTTTTCTCTTCTCCGCGGCGGTTGGAATCTTCTTTGGCTACTACCCCGCTCGCAAGGCGGCGAACCTCAACCCGATCGACGCGCTTCACTACGAGTAGGGAGCGGGCGCGCTGGGGTCCTCTTGGCGGTTCCTGACGCAATGCCTTTGGGGGCGCCGAAGGGCGACGGGCCCGTCGGGCGTCCAACTGCTGAGCACCTTGCAGAGCACGATGAGGTCGGTCGCGGATCGCCGTGTTTTCATCTGTCAGCGGGACCGCGTTCTGCTGGCGCAAGCGTTCCGCATCTAGGACGTCGATGAAGTTAACCTCAGGACCGTCGCCGACGGATCCCGTGGCCCTCGCTTTGGCCTGATCGCTGTACGGTCTCCGGGTCGCCAAGACGACCGATGCTGCGACGGACCGACCCGAAAACAGCCCACAAAACGCGGACAAACGCCCAGAAATGGCCGCCTGCGCCGCAGCAAGCTCGTTCTTGAAGCCCTAAGCGCCTGGTGGGTGCCGGTCCAAGCGAGAGCGATCCCATTTCACTCGCGACCGAACGACGCGGTGCTCTCTTGACCAAAATACGACATCAGGTCGTATTATGGCCTCAAATGGCCACGCAATTGGATCGTTCCCAGACTCCACGTGGGTAAGCCCGATTTTCGCGGGCGAAATGCATCAGGAAGGCGCCGAACGATGATGTCTCCCCACCAGCTCGTCGGCGCGGTGTCGCGCCTCAAGCATCGATCCCAGACGGCCATGATTGGCGCCGGCGTCATGCTGATGCTTGCTACCCCCGCCTGGGCAGCCGGCGGGGGCACGGCCATGCCCTGGGAAGGCCCGCTCACCACGATTGAGACCTCGCTGTCAGGCCCCGTCGCCAAGGCGATCGGCGTCATCGCGATCGTCATCACGGGGTTGGGCTTCGCCTTTGCGGAAGGCGGCTCTGCGATGCGCAAAGGCGTCGGCATCGTCTTCGGTCTCGCCATCGCGTTCACAGCGACTACCTTCGTCACCAGCTTCTTCAACCTGACCGCCGGCGCGGCGTTCTGAGGTGGCTCAGTCCGAGGTCGAGGGTTTCGAGATCGGGTTTCACAGCTCCCTCTCGGAGCCCGTGACGATCGCCGGCGTGCCCCGCATGATCGCGGTGCTCAACGGCACCCTGACCGCCGTCCTGGCGCTCGGCCTGCAGGTTCCGTGGATCGGAATCCCGCTCGGTCTGGCGGTCCACAGCGGCGCCTACTGGCTGAACAAGCGCGATCCCTACTTCTTCGACGCCCTCAAGCGTCACATTCGCCAGAAGCCCTACTGGGACGCCTGATGTCGCGCGTGCGGACCGGCGGCGGGCGCCGTCGTCCTCGCGCGGATCATCGCCGCCTTCATCTGATCCCGACACCCGAAATCGCCCGGCCCGACACCGACTGGGGAGGCCCGCCTTGCTCTACCTGAAAGAATACCGCGCGAAGGCTGAGCGCCTTTTCGACCACCTGCCCTGGGTGGCGTTGATTGGGCCGGGCCTAATCCTGAACAAGGACGGCAGCTTCCAGAAGACGCTCGCCTTCAGGGGCCCGGACCTGGCCAGCTCAACGGACGCCAGCCTGGTCGCCACAAGGGCGCAATTGAACAACGCCCTGCGCCGGCTCGGTTCGCGATGGTGCATGCACGTAGAGGCTCTACGCGCATCGTCGCAGGAATATCCGGTCAGCGCCTTTCCTGATCCGGTCTCTGACTTGATCGACGACGAGCGGCGCTCGGCCTTCGAGGCCCAGGAGCGCCATTTCGAGAGCCGCTACTACGTCACATTCACTTATCTGCCGCCCGAGGAGTCGGTCAGCACCGCCGAGAGCCTGCTTTTGGAGAATGCGCCGTCCGGCCGCGGAGCGGCCGGCATGTATCGCGCGGCGCTCGGCGACTTCCTCAGCACCGTGCGCCAGATCGCCGACATCCTGGGCGCTATCATGCCCGAGGTTCACGAGTTGTCGGACGACGACACGCTGACCTATCTACATGGCTGCGTGTCGACCAAGCGCCACTATGTCCGCACGCCCGACACACCGGCCTATCTGGACGCCTTCCTGACCGATGATGACTTCCAGGGCGGGCTCTTTCCGCGCCTGGGCGGCCACTACATCCGCACCATCTCGGTGCGTGCCTACCCGACCAGTTCGTCGCCGGGACTGCTCGATCGCCTGAACGAGCTCGGCGTCAGCTACCGCTGGGTCTGCCGCTTTCTTCCCCTCGACAAGGAGGACGCGCGTAAGGCCGTGACCACGGTGCGCAAGCGATGGTTCGCCAAGCGCAAAGGCGTCATGGCGCTGCTGAAGGAGGCGATCACCCGCGAGCCGTCGCAGCTCGAGGATCCGGACGCGACGGCCAAGACCACGGATGCCGACGCCGCCCTGGCAATCCTTGGCGGCGACTGGGCATCGATGGGCTATTTCACGCCGACCGTGACGCTGACGGATGCGGACCCGGACCGGCTTGCCGACCGCGTGCGGGAGGTCGAAAGCGCGATCAATCGTGTCGGCTTTGTCTGCAAGGTCGAGGACGTCAACGCCGTCGAGGCCTGGGTGGGCAGCCTGCCAGGCCAGGCCTATGCCGATCTGCGCCGCCCGCTCGTGTCGTCGCTGAACCTCTGCGACATGATGCCGATGTCGGCCATCTGGCCAGGGCCGACCAGCAACGCGCACCTGACCGCTGAGTGCATCAAGCGGGGCCATCAGGGCGTGCAGCCGCCGCTCCTCTTCTCAAGGACCGCCGGCGCGACCCCCTTTCGCTTTGATCTTCACCAGGGCGACGTCGGCCACACCATGATCGTGGGACCGACCGGCTCGGGCAAGTCGGTGCTTCTGAACACGATCGCCATTCAGTGGCTGCGCTATCCCGAGGCGCAGGTCTTCTTCTTCGACAAGGGCGCCAGCTCGCGGGCGTCGACCATGCTGTCAGGTGGCCGGTTCTATTTCCTAGGCGGCGATCACAGCGAACTAGCGTTCCAGCCCCTGGCCGAGATCGACACCCCGGAGGATCGCGCCTGGGCCCAGGAATGGGTCCAGGACATCGTGGCGGCCGAGGGCGCCCTGATCACGCCGCAGGTCAAGGAAGAGATCTGGGGCGGCCTTCGCAATCTCGCGGCTGGACCGCGCGAACAACGCACCCTCACCCTGCTGACGGCGACGATCCAGGACCGCGACGTCAAGGCCGCCCTCAAGCCGTACACCCTGAACGGGCCGCACGGGCATCTGCTGGACGCTCAAGCCAACATGCTCTCGAACGCCAGCTGGCAGACGTTCGAGATGGCCGAGCTTATGTCGAACAAGGCCGCGCTGGCGCCAGTCCTCACCTACATCTTCCGCACCCTGGAGAAGCGTTTCGACGGCCGACCGACCCTGCTTGTTCTCGACGAGGCGTGGCTGTTCCTCGACCAGGGCTCGTTCGCGGCGAAGATCCGCGAGTGGCTGAAGACGCTTCGGAAGTTCAACGTGGCCGTGGTGTTCGCCACGCAGAGCCTGGCCGACATCGCCCGATCCTCGATCGCTCCAGCCCTCATAGAGAGCTGCCCGACCCGCATCTTCCTGCCGAACCCGGACGCCCAAACGCCGCAGATCGCCGAGTTCTATTCGGCGTTCGGCCTGAACGCCCAGCAAATCCGGATCATCGCCAGCGCCACACCCAAGCGGGAATACTACTATCAATCGAGCAGCGGGAACCGGCTGTTCGAGCTTGGCCTGGGCCCCCTCACGCTGGCCGCTGTCGGGGCCTCTTCGCCTGGCGACCAGCAGCTGATGAGCGACATCCTGGCGGAACACGGCCGGGAAAACTTTGCGGCCGCCTACTTCGCCGCCAAAGGCCACGCCGACGTCGCGGCCTACCTCGCCGAGCGAGCCGGCCCGCTCCGCGCGAAGGTGGCTTGATGGACGATCTCGCCACCGATCGCGCCTCGATCGATCCGTCGCCGGCGTTGGCCCTGGCGGACCCCCCTCCCCTCACGCCGGCGCAGTTCGCCGCCCTGTCGCGGATCTCCGCGCGCTTGCCTTCGCGATGGATCGCCACCCGGCGCCGTCGACGGTTCCTCTTCCTGGCGCTCGCGGCGCCGGGGTTCCTCGCCGTGTTTGCAACGCCCCTTCACCGCCAGTTCCTCCTCATGGTCGTGGGCTTCTTCCTGTTTGGCGCCGCGGTCCTTTTCCGCGTCCTGACGGAGCCGCTGTTCATGCGCGCCGACGCCGCCGAGCTCTGGCCGTTTGAGTCCTCCCCCATCCCTGCCTCGAAGGATTCCCGCAATGCGTAAGTTCCTTGCGACCACGGCCTTGGTCGCGGCCCTCGGCCTCGGAATGACGGCCACCGGGCCGCAGCCCGCCCAGGCCCAGATGACCGTGATCGATCCGACCGCCATCGCCCAGGCGATCAAGCAGGTCACGCAGCAGCTCCAGCAAATCCAGCAGCTCCAGGCGCAGCTGACCAACCAGGCGGCCATGCTGCAGAAGCTGGGGACCGACGTTACCGGTCCGCTTCAATCGATCACGTCTCAGGCGACACAGCTCCTGCAGCAGGCGCAGGGCATCGGCTACAACGGCTCGAACCTCGCCCAGCAGTATCAGCAGCTCTACCCGGCGAATATGCAGGGCATGAGCTTCGCCCAGATCAGCCAGGCGCTTGCCAACTGGCAGACCAACAGCCGCCAGACGCTGCAGGAAGCGATGGCGACACAGAACCAGATCGTTCAGGCCCAGCCGGCCACTGCGACGGCGGTAAAAGGGGCGGTGTCCGCGTCGCAAGGCGCTGCGGGCCAGACCGCCGCGATCCAGGCTACGAACCAGCTGCTCGCGGCCCTGAGCACCCAGCTCACCCAGCTCCAAACCATTCTCATCACACAGGGACGCGCGGCCCAGACCGCAGAGGCACAGGCTCAGGCGGCCCGCACGGCAGGCGATGCCGAACACCAGCGTGTGTTCCACGGCGCCCCTCCGCCAGCGATCGGCGTGAACAACGCGAGCCATCTTTGATGCGTGCGGTCCTCATCACCCTGTCGCTCGCAGCAGGGCTCGCCCTGGCTGCCTGCCAGCCCGCCGCCATCGTCCATGACAAGGCCTACTTCGCCAGCCACCCAGTGGAGCGGGCGCAATCCTTGGCGGCATGTCGGAACGACGCTGGCCGGCTCGGCGGGACGCCCAATTGCGTCAATGCCATCCAGGCAGACGCCGACGCCGAGCACCAGCGGGTGTTCCACAGCACTCCGCCACCCGCGCCAGGCGTCAACAACGCCAGCCATCTCTAGGGGCGGGGAGGCAGCCGATGGCCACAGCTAGTCCCGCCGGGCTTGACGTCTTTCTGAATAACTTCCGCTCGCAGGTCGATAGTGGCTTCGGGCTGATCTCGGGGGACGTCCAGACCGTGCTGGCCACCCTTGTGGTGATCAGCATCGCCATCACCGCGATCCTGTGGGCGATCGACGAGAACCAAAACGTCCTCGCCTCATTGGTCCGCAAGGTGCTGCTGGTCGGGTTCTTCGCCTGGTTGGTGAGCCAGTGGCACACGCTCAGTCAGACGGTCATCGATGGCTTCGTCAGCCTGGGGCTGAAGGCCGGCGGCGGCGCCATGAGTTTGGGCGACTTCCTCAACTCGCCGTCGAAAATTGTGATGCAGGGGATCAAGGTCTGCGTCGGGCTGTTTGACTACATCCACACGATCGCGCCGGGCCCAGTTGAGTTCTTCGCGCACCTCGACACCGTCCTGATGGCTCTGATCGCCTGCATCGGCGTGCTGATCGCCTTCGTCCTGCTGTCGATCGAAGTGACCATTGTCGTCATCGAGTTTCACATCGTGACGCTGATCGCCTTCGTGACGATCCCCTTCGGCATCCTGACCCAGACGTCGTTCCTTTCCGAGCGTGCGATCGGCTACGTTGTGTCCGTCGGGATCAAACTGATGGCGCTGGCCATCGTCGTTTCCATCGGGACAACGATCTTCGACGCCTACACGGTCACGGCCACTCCAGACATCAATGAAGACGTGGGCTTGCTGCTTGGGGCAGTCGTCCTGCTCATGCTGGCGCTCAAGATCCCTGCGATCGCCGGAGCGCTGATCAGCGGCGGGCCGCAGCTGAACGCGGGCAGCGCGGTCATGGGCGCGGCGGGTGTCGCGGCCGGCGTCGCCGGTGTGGGCCTGGCCGCCCGCATGGCCGGTGGCGCGGTCGCCGCCGGCGCGCAGAAGGTCTCTGCGGCAAGGTCCGCCGCAGGCGCGATCTCTGGCGGCGGCACCTCAGGTTCCCCGGGCGCGCCCGGGGGAACCGGCGCGCCTGGCCCCGGTGGCCCAGCACCCTCGAGCCCGGCTGGCGGCGCGGCTCGGGCGTCCGCCTCGGAAGCGGCCTCCCAGAACCGTGCTTCCGCTTCGTCGGGCTCCGGGTCGCCCGCGCCTTCCAGCGCTGTCGCGGCTGCCGACGAGTCCGCCAATCCCAACCCGCAACCCTCGCCATCCCAGACCGTCGCCCGCGCGAGAGCCCGTCCAGGCGGCGGTTGGAGCGGCGCCGCACGCA
>Ga0302279_10001859_pt1 | contig 29192 bp, 20 predicted proteins | sample III_Bog_N3_3_FD_194541 | JGI IMG/M metagenome (GOLD analysis project Ga0302279, IMG submission 194541) | Peat permafrost microbial communities from Stordalen Mire near Abisko, Sweden - III_Bog_N3_3 | ecosystem: Environmental > Terrestrial > Soil > Wetlands > Peat | place: Sweden: Abisko... | reverse complement strand
GAACCACCGCACGCAAGCTCCCCTCCCCCACCTCAACTCAATGCAGCTGGTGCTTCAACATCGAGATCTCGTCGTGGTCGGCGCGGACGGCGCTGGTGGCGCGCTGGACAAGTTCGCGGGCGTCATGCGGCAACTCGGCATCCTCGGCGGCTCTTTCGAAACGATCCAGGATGATGTCCTCGCCGCGCTCGATCTGGTCGATCACCGCCTTGTCGCTCTGGCCGGCGATCCGCTCCTTGAGATCGCGGAAGGCGCGCTGGGACTTGCCCAGGATCGTGCCGTCCTGCTCGGGCTCGCCACCGAAGGTCCGCACCTCCGCCTTCAATTGGTTGCAGAGCTGCTGGCGGCGCTGGGCGCGCTCTTCGAACAGCACCCGAAAGCGTGGACTGGCGGCCTGGCCGGCCGCCTGCTGGTAGCCGTCGGCGCTGTCGAGAGTGGTTTCGATCAGCTGGTTCAGCACCTTGACGGCGTGTTGGTTGGCGTTGGCCATGTGTCTGATCTCCCTGGCTGAATGCGGGGATTCAACCTGGGAGCCGCGCGCATCGTTCCAGGCGTGGCCGCTAGCTGACCTTGACCATGCGCTTGCCGCGGTTCTCGCCGGCCAGCAGGCCGATCAGCGCCCGCGGCAACTGCTCGAAGCCGTCGATGACGTCCTCGGGGACCTTCAACTGGCCGCCACCGACCCAGGCCTTGAGCTGCGCCAGCGCCGCGGCGCGACCGTCGTAGAAGTCCATCACCACGAAGCCGCGCACGGTGAGCCGCTTGGTGACGATCAGACCTGGGATGCCGCGCGGTCCGTGCGGCGGCGGCGTGCCGTCATATTGCGAGACCGCTCCGCAACAGACGATGCGGCCATGGTTGGCCATGTTGAACAGCACCGCTTCGAACACATCGCCGCCGACGTTGTCGAAAAAGACCTGCACGCCCTGCGGCGCGGCCTCGCGCAAGGCCCGGCGCAGATTGCCGGCCTTGTAGTCGAGGGCCACGTCGAAGCCGAGCTCGTCGGTCAGCCAGGCGCACTTTTCGGCCCCGCCGGCGATACCGATCACCCGGGCGCCTTTCAGCTTGGCGATCTGCCCGACCATCGAGCCCACGGCGCCGGCGGCCGCTGACACCACAACCGTCTCGCCGGGCTTCGGATCGCCGCAGCGGAGCAGGCCGAGATAGGCGGTCAGCCCGGTGACGCCATAGACGCTGAGCAGATGGCTGGCAGGGGTCAGCGCCGGCGCCTTGGCGAGCGCCTTTGCCGGCAGCACGGCCCACTCCTGCCAGCCGGTCTCGGCGAACACCAGCTCGCCGGGCGCGAACCCGGGCGCCTTGCTCTCGATCACCTCGGCCAGGGCGCCGCCGGCCATCACCTGGCCCTGCTCCAGCGCCGAGCGGTAGGTCGCGCCCTGCATCCAGGCCCGGTTGGCGGCGTCAAGGGAGATGTAACGGGCGCGCACCAGCACCTCGCCCTCGCCGGCCGTCGGCCGCTCCGCCTCGGCCAGGCGGAAATGCTCGACGCTCAGCTTGCCCTGCGGAATGGCGTCCAGAATGAACTGGCGATTGTCGCTCATCAGCGTCTTCTCCCTTTGCGCCGAGGGAAGACCAACGGAGGAGCCGGCGCAAGGCCGGCTCAGATCACCCCTGCGGTGCGCAGCTGCGCCACCCGCTCGGCGCTGAGGCCCAGCACCTCGGTCAGCACGTCCTCGGTGTGCTCGCCCAGCGCCGGACCCGGCCAACCCACCGCCCCCGGCGTCTCGCTCAGCTTGGGGTGGACGTTCTGCATCTTCACCTGGCCGAACACCGGGTGGGCAACCTCGATGATTGACTGGCGCGCCGCATACTGAGGATCGCTCAGCATGTCCGGGGCGCTGAACACCCGGCCGCAGGGGACGCCATGGGATTCCAGCAGCGCCAGTAGATCGGTGAGCGGATAGGCCTTCGACCAGTCGCCGATCCGCACGTCCAGCTCGGCCTGGTTGACCCCCCGGCTGGCGTGATCGCGGTAGCGCGGATCGTCCTTCAGCGCCGGCTCGCCCATCGCCTCGGCGAGCCGGGCGAATACCGTGTCGCCGTTGCCCCCGATCAGGATCATGCCGTCCGAGCACGGATAGACGTTGGAGGGCGCGATGCCCGGCAGGATCGAGCCGGAGCGCTCGCGCACGTAGCCGGTGAGGTCGTACTCGGTGACCAGGTTCTCCATCATCGCCAGCACGCTCTCGTAGATCGCTGCGTCGACCACCTGGCCGCGGCCGGTGCGGGCGCGGTGGTGCAGGGCCATGGTGATCCCCATCACCGCATGTGTCGCCGCCAGGCTGTCGCCGATGGAGACCCCGGCGCGGGCGGGCGGACGGTCCGGCTCGCCGGTGATGTGGCGCAGCCCTCCCATGGCCTCGCCGATCAGGCCGTAGCCGGCCCGGTGCGCATAGGGCCCAGTCTGGCCGAAGCCGGACACCCGGGCCATGATCAGCCCAGGATTGACGGCGCTCAGCGCCTCGTACGACAGCCCCCACTTCTCCATCGTTCCGGGGCGGAAGTTCTCGATCAGGATGTCGGACTTGCCGATCAGCTCGCGGGCGATCGCCTGGCCGTCGGGGCCGCGCAGGTCGAGGGTCACCGACTTCTTGCCGCGGCCGATCACCGGCCACCAGGGCGACAGACCCTGGGGCAGGCTGCGGCCCCACTGGCGCATCGGATCGCCGGTCTTCGGGTCCTCCAGCTTGATCACCTCGGCCCCGAAGTCGGCCAGTATCTGGCCGCAGAACGGCCCCGCGATCAGCGTGCCCAGCTCGATCACCCTGAGGTCTGACAGCGGCCCCTGGCCCATGCGCTTCTCCAATCCGGAACGCTTCACGAGGTCGTGACGTTAGTCCGGGACAGGCTGGGTTGGAGCCGCGCCTCCGCCCCAAAGTCAATCATCAAGGAGGACGCCATGCGTCAGGCTCTACTTATCGTCGGCGCCGCAGCCGCCGTGCTCTCCATCGCCGCTTGCAGCAAGAGCAGCGACAACACCAATGCCCCCAGCGCCCTCACCAACGCCGAGAACGCCGCCGTGCCCAGCGCCAATCCGGACGCCACGGTCCTGTCGACCACCGACGTCACCAAGGCGCCGAACTTCGTCACCCTGGCGGCGTCCAGCGACATGTTCGAGGTCGCCTCCAGCAAGATCGCCCTGCAGCGATCGACGAACCCGGAGGTCAAGCGCTTCGCTCAGATGATGATCGAGGCCCACACCAAAACCACCAATACGCTGAAGGGTCTGATCGCCGACTCCGGCCAGAATCTCAGCCCGCCGGTCGCCCTGCCGGCCGATCTGCAGGGCAAGATCGACGACCTCGGCCGCATCTCGCCGGCGGATTTCGACAAGACCTACCTGCAGGACCAGATCGACGGCCACCAGTCGACGCTGAACGTGATGCAGCGCTATGCCAAGGACGGCGACGTCGAGTCGTTCAAGACCTTCGCCGCCAGCACGGCGCCGGTGGTGCAGCAGCACCTGGACAAGGCCAAGGCGCTGAAGGACTCCCTGGACAAGGCGGCCACGAACAGCGCGACCAACGCCACCGGTTAGTCGCGGGCTGCCGGCTGGCCAAGGCCCGCAGGCGGGACTATGGCGTCGGGTATGAGCACCTACGTCATCGCCCCGCCGCCGCAGCCCGCCGTCCCGGTCGAGGGCACCGCCGAGCTGTTCCCCGTCCGCCGGATCTATTGCGTCGGGCGCAACTACGCGGCGCACCGGGCCGAGATGGGCGGGGATGATCGCGATCCGCCGTTCTTCTTCGCCAAGCCCGCCGACGCGGTCGTGCCGTCGGGCGCGGACGTCCCCTACCCCTCACAGACCCACGACCTGCACCACGAGATGGAGCTGGTGGTGGCCATCGGCGGCGCCGGCGCCAATGTCGCGGTGGCCGATGCCCTGGGGCTGGTGTTCGGCTACGCCGCCGGCGTCGATCTCACCCGCCGCGACCTGCAACAGGCCTACCGGGACAAGAAGCAGCCCTGGGAAGCCTCAAAGGGCTTCGATTTCAGCGCCCCGATCTCGGCCATCCGCCGCTGGAACGGTCCCGCGCCGCAGGGCCGGATCAGCCTCTCGATCAACGGCGTCACCAAGCAGGACTCGGTGGTCGCCAACATGATCTGGTCGGTCCCGGAGATCATCGCCGAGGCCTCCAAGCTCTGGCGGCTGGAGCCTGGCGACCTGATCTACACCGGCACCCCCGAAGGCGTCGGCCCGATCGCCCGGGGCGACCAGGTGACCGGCGAGATCGACGGCGTCGGCTCGCTGTCGTTCCGGGTCGTCTGAACCCCTTCAGCCGCCCCTCACCCGCACCCGCACTTCGACGCTGCGGCCCTCGGCGTCCACCACACTGATCCGGTAGAAGCCGGGGTTGGCCGGCCGCCAGATCGGGTGGCCGCTCAGCTTGTCGATCGGGATCGGCTCGCCGTCGGCGTACCAGCTGAGGCCATCGCCGCCGGCGGCCAGCTCGAAGCCGCGGGAGCTGGGCCCGAAGCCATCGGCCTGGATGGTCGCCCCGTCGGGCGGGAAGATCAGCCTGGGTCCATCAACCCGCTGCAGGTGCTGCAGGCCGCTCGGCGGCGCCTTCGGGGCGATCGCAGCCGGCGCCGCGCCCTGGGCGCCGATCTGGTCGGCGGCGTCGAACAGCAGCGGCAGGGCTGCATCCCGGCCGGTCATGTCGGGCCTTGCCCCGCCGTCGGCGCGCCCGGTCCAGACCGCGATTACATAGCCGCCGGCGACCCCCACCGCCACCGCGTCGCGGAAGCCGTAGGAGGTGCCGGTCTTGAACGCCATCGGCAGGCTGCGGGTCAGCGCCGCCGGCGCCCGGCCCTTGGGCGGCGGACCTTCGCGGAGGATGTCGAGGATGGTCCGGGCCGAGGCGACGCCCATCAGCCGCCGCCCGCCGTCGGCCCGCCGCGCCGCCGCCGCGTCCTCGGTCCAGGCCAGCGACTTTGCGAGGCCGTCGTCGCCGAGCGCCGCGTAGAGCATGGCCAGGTCGCGCAGCGAAATCCCCTCGCCGCCCAGCGCCAGGGCGAGGCCGGGGTCGCGTAAGCCCGCCTTCGGCGTCACCAGCCGCGCGCCGGTGCTCTCCAGCCGCGCCTGGAACGCCTCGGCGCCCAGGTGATCCAGGGTGTCCACCGCCGGCACGTTCAGGGAATGGATCAGCGCCTCGCGCACGGTCACCCGGCCGTGAAACACTCGGTCGAAGTCCTCCGGCTGATAGTCTGCGAAGCGGCGGGGGCTGTCGTCCAGCTGGGTGTCAGCGGCGAGGATGCCCTCATCCATGGCGAAACCGTAGATGAATGGTTTCAGCGCCGAGCCGGGCGAGCGCAGGGCGCGGGTCATGTCGATCCAGCCGCCGGCGGCCTCCAGCCCCGCTGAACCCACCGCCGCGCGCACCGCCCGGCCCTTGATCTCGATGACCAGGATGGCCGCCTCGGCCCCATCGCCCTGGCTCTTGGCGGTGGCGGCCGCCAGCGGCTCCAGCCGCCGCTGCAGGTCGGCGTCGATGGTGGTCACCACCGAGGCCTGGCTCGCCGGCGCGGCCCGGGCCAGTTCGCCGGCCGCGTGCCAGGCGAGCGACGGAAAAGCCAGGCGCTTCGGCAACGGCTCGGCGTCGGCCTCGGCGGCGGCGGGCGCTGAGATCAGGCCGGCGCGGACCATCCTCTCCAGCACCCGCAGACGCGCCGCCCGCGCCGGCCCCGGCCGCCGGTCCGGACGCCGCGCCTCCGGCGACTGCGGCAAGGCGATCAGCAGCGCCTGTTCGCCGTTGGTCAGACTGGCCGGCTCATGCCCGAAATAGGCCAGGCTGGCGGCGCGCACGCCCTCCAGATTGCCCCCGTAGGGCGCCAAAGTCAGGTAAAGCGCCAGGATCTGCCGCTTGGAGAACCGCGCCTGCAGCTGCAGCGCCTGGACCATCTCGATCAGCTTGGAGGCGAAGGTGCGTGGCCGGGGGGTCAGCAGCCGCGCCGTCTGCATGGTCAGGGTCGAGGCGCCGGAGGTGATCCGCCCGTGCAGCGCCGCCGAGACACTGGCCCGCAGCACCGAGATCGGATCGACGCCTGGGTGCAGGAAGAACCGCGCGTCCTCCAAGGCGATCACCCGCCTCAGATAGGCCGGATCGGTGCGGTCGAGGTCGGCCCGGATCCGCCAGCGCCCGTCCTCCACCGGCAACGCCCGCAGCCACGCGCCCCGCCGGTCCAGCGCCACCGGCGAGGAGCGGTAGGCCCGCGAAAGATCCGGCGGGAAGGCGGCGTCGAGGCCGATGAGCGCCAGTTCGAGGCTGAGCAGGGCGATGAGGGCAAAGACCAGCCGGCGTTCTCTTCCCCCCACGAGGGAAGTGTCGCCCCGCTTGGGGCGACGAAGGGGCCCTCCGCCCCATCTTCTTCCTTTCGTCGGACCGCCCGCGCTTTCCTCAGACGAGGGAGCGGAGGGCCCCTTCGTCTCGGCGCCGCGCGCCGAGCCACTTCCCCCGCTGGGGGAAGAGAGCTCCAGGTCGTCCACGCCCTACCCCCCCGGCGCGATCACCGCGCGGCCGCCGGCGGTGCGGGCGTTGACCCCCGCGTGGTACATGTCCAGCGCCTGGACGCCGGGCAGGTAGAAGTCGCCCGGGGTCACCGCCCTGGCCACATAGGCCACCGCGAAGCTCTGGTTGCCGCCGACGTCGAGGGCGGCGATGTAGCGATCGTCGCGGGACTCCTGGGCCTTGGGTGTGGTCAGGCTGCCAAGGAACTTGAACGGCCCCTTGTCGGCGTCGTCGGGACCGAGCGTGTTCTCGATCTCGAAGCCCGCCGGCAGGGCGTCGTCCACCGCCATGGCCACCGTCCGCCCCTGCTGCGAAGACCCCGACAGCCGCACGATCACTCGGTCGCCCTGCTTCAAGGAGGCCAGGTTCACCGGCGCGCCGGTGAAGCTGTAGTAGGTCTTTGCAACCGTGATGCCGTGCTGTTCGCCTGGCGGCGGCGCCAGCGGCGTGCCCTTCACCGTCACCGTCCGCCACAGCGGCTTGGCGCCCGCATTGACGAAGTGGGCGTCGAGCAGGCGGCCGTTCACCGCCCAGCGCGGCGTCAGCCCCGCCGCCGGCATGGTCACCACCGCGCCCGTACCCTGGACGTTGATCGGCCCGGCCGCCGCCAGCATCAGGTGCGCGGCCCGGAGCAGCCAGCCCTTCTCCTGGGTGTTGAGTTCGTCCGGGTCCTTCACCGCGCCATCCAGCCGCCCTTCGAGACCGTGGGCGATATCGGGCATGTTGGCCTCATAGGAGAGCGCGATGACCCCGGCGAGGTCGCGCAGCGGGCTCTGGTACCAGTCGTCATCGTCGACGAAGAGCAGCGGACCGATCTGCAGCAGCGGGCGCCGATAGCCAATGGCGTCGGAGGCGTGTTGCAGCGCGTCCCGGGCCCGGGCCTGGTCGCCCATCATCGCCAGGCCGGCGCCGACCTGGGCCATGGCCAGCGGCGAGCCCTCGGACTTCATCTCCACGTCGTGCCACCAGCGCAGGCGCGCCAGGTCGCCGCGGCCGCCCTTGGCCAGCACATAAAGGGCGTAGGCCGAGGCGCGCGAGCGCAGCCGGGCCGTCGCCGCCTTCGAGGCGTCGGGATTGCCGCCCCACCAGTCGGGATATTCCATCTGGTAGGAGACCGAGGTGAAGCCGTCCGGCACGCTGATCTGGCGCATGGCGTTCAGCGCTTTGTCGATGGCCTCGTCCGGCACCGGCGCCCCGCGGGCCTTGGCTTCCAGCAGGAAGTCGGTGGCGTAGGCGCCCAGCCAAGGGTCGGCCTCGCCGTCGCCGACCCGCCAAAGGCCGAAAGCGCCGTCCAGGCTCTGCCGGTCGAGCAATTGGCCGACCACGTCGTTGAGCGCCTGGCTGGTGTGCCGCAGCTTCGGATCACTGGACATCTCCAGGGCGTAGAGCAACGGGAAGGCGGTCGAGACCAGCTGCTCGGTGCAGCCGTAGGGATACTCGTCCAGCGAGACGGCGATCGGCCCGGGATCGAAGCCCTTGAACGGCGAGTAGCTCACCTGCACCTGCAAGGTGCCGTTGGCGCCTTCCTCCAGGCCGCTGATCAGCGACGGTGGCGGGGTGTAGGTGCTCCCCGGCGCCTGCAGCTCGGTGTAGGACTCGGTGGTCGGGCCCCAGCCCAGCCGGGTCTGGATCTGATAGTCCTTCGAGGTGGTGAAGCCCGGTCCGTTGACGGTGAAGCCGACCGAACCGATGCCGGTCTGATCGGGCGCCAGGAACGGGATGTGGGCGGCGATCCGCTGGCCGAACAGCAGCTGGAACACCTGCCGGAAGACGGCCACTACGCCGTTCGTGCCGCGCATCTGGGCGTCATAGGCGCCGGCTTTGCCCTCGACGTTGTCGAGTTCGAGCGTCGCCACCGGCTTGTCACCGGGGGCAAGGAACCGGGGCAGATCGAGATCGGCGACCACCGGCTGGCGGACGGTCAGGTCCTTGGCCCCTGAGCCGACGGCGGTGTCGGTCCAGGCCACCGCCATGATCCTGAGCTCGCCGTTGAAGTCGGCCGCCGGCAGGGTGACGGTCGCCCGCCCGTCCGCGCCCGTGGTGACGATGCCGGACCACAGCGCCACAGACTTGATCGGCGTCACCGTCAGCCCCTCGCCGCCCAGTTCGTCGGCGCCGAAGTTGACGTTGGCCGGCGGGCCGAGGTTGGGATCGAGCAGCCGGCCGTAGTCGTCGCGGTAATCGACCGAGAAGGCCCGCTTGCCGAAGTACCAGGCCACCGGATCGGGGCTGGCGGCGTTGGTCAGCCGCAGGATCCCCTCGTCCACCGCCGCCACGGTCACCTTCGCCGACTGGCCGAAGCCGAGGCCGTGCACCACCAGCGGCACGCTTACCGGCGCCTTGGAGTCGATCTTGTCGGGGGTGCCGATGTCGATGGTCAGCTGGCGACCCTTGGGCGTCAGCGGCACATAGAGCAGGCCGATCGCCCGGCGCGGCTGCGGTGTGTTCACCGGGTCGCGGGGCTGCACCAGGCTGACCAGCACATAGGCCCCGCCGCCCCAGGCCGCCGAGGTTTTCAGGCGCACCACCCCGCCGTCCTTGCCGACGTGGAAGGTCTTGAAGTCGATCAGATGGTCGGTGGCGACAGCGACCTGCGCCTCGCCGGCGTACTGGCTCTTCACGGCGATCTCGACCGTGTCGCCCTGGCCGTACTTCTGGCTGCCGGCGCTGAGGCGGACCATGTCGGGGGTTTCGGTGTCGCCCGGAGGCGAACCCCAGCCGGAGTCGAAACGGGTCACCGTCTTGGCCCCGTCGGGACCGGTCAGCTCCAGGCGATAGTCGCCCCAGCCGAGCCGCTTGGGCGGCAGGTGCGCCGGAGCGCCGGCGCTGACATCGACGGCGCCTTGCATCACCACCGCATCGTGGCTGGTCCGCCGCCATTGCCAGCGGCCGTCCTGCTGGAACCAGTCGTAGTTCCAGTTCTCGCTGATCAGCTGATAGCTGACCCCCGGCGCGGCCGTGCGCGCGCCGGCGGCGTTGACGGCGATCACGTTCAGCTGCACCGGCGGGGCGTTGTCCCCCGACGCATCGCCCTGGACCACATCGACGCCGAGATAGAGCGGCTTGGTCCGGACCTTCAGGGTCAGGCTCTCGCGCACCGGCCGCCCGCCCGGCTCGAACACCGAGGCGGTGACCAGGGCGGTGAGCGGATTGACCGTGTCGCCGGCGTCGGAGCCGTTGACGGTCAAGGTGGCGTGGCCGGCCCCGTCGGTGACGGTGGTGCCAAGATCGAGCTGCTTCTCATCGAAGGGGGCGGTGTCGTCGCCCCACTGATAGTCGGCATAGGCCGGGAACGGATTGGGGTCCTGCTTCAGCCGCGCCTCGCCCTGGGTCTGCAGGCCCGAGCCGATAGCGCCGTAGAGGAACCGCGCCGAGACGTTCACCGTGCGCGCCTCGGTTCCCGCGACCGGAACCGCCGCCTGACCGTCGGCGGTGACCGCCAGACGCTGCGGCGCGAAGTCCTGCACCTGGAAGGTCGCCGAGCCGGACGGGTCCTTGACCCCCTGGATCTGCAGGTTGACCGTCCACTGGCCGAAGGGCGCGGTGGCGGGCAGGTCGATATCGGTGGCGATGGCCCCGCCGGGCGTGCCGTCGAAGGCGACCCGTTTGAACACCAGCCCCGAGGGCCGCAGGATGTCGATCTCTCCCTTGCGGTCGGTCACCGCCTTGGCGTCGCGGTCGCGCACCAGCGCCGTCATGCGCACTGTCTCGCCCGGGCGGTAGATGCCGCGGTCAGCATAGAGAAAGCCGTCGACCGGACTGGTGGTCGCGCGGCCGCCCAGCGCATCGGAAGCGTCCTCGCCGGGGATCAGGCCGCCGGAATTCTGTTTCGACAGGTCGATCGGCGAGGCGCTGAGATCGAGCACCGCCAGGTCGCCTTGCGCGCCGTAGGCCATCACCATCTTCGGGGTCATGGCGTTCTGGCCTTCGAGCAGGCTGTGCGGGAAGGTGACCCGGCCCATGGAATCGGTGACGCCTTTGGCGAGGTCCTCGCCGTTCTGCGCCACCAGCGAGACCGGGATATTGGCCATCACCTGAGCGGTCTTCAGCGAACGGACCACCACGTCCAGGGCGTCCTGGCCGGTGTAGCTGCTGAGCGCCATGTCGGTGAACATGATCCAGCGGCGGGCCTGCGCCGGCGCTGTGCCCTCGTCGGTATCGTTGTCGTCGAACTTGCGCCCGCCGGAGGCGTCCCTGGCCTTGATCACATAGCCGCCGGGGGTCATCTCCTTCAGCACCGCGCCCAGGGGGAAGACCGTGGTGGTGCGCTGGCCAGGATCGCCCTTGACGTCGACATAGCCCTTCCAGACCATCCGGCCTTCGTCATCGGGACTGTCGTCGCCGTAGTCGCCGGCGTCGGTTCCCTCCGGGGTCGGATCGGGGGCGCTGATCGACTTGCGCACCAGGTTGCGGTCGACCACCCGCCAGACCTCGATCTCCAGCCGGTTGACGCTCATCGTCTCGATGCCGACGCCGTCCGAGTCCTCACGCGGCAGGATCACCCCGTTGCCGGAGAAGCCGACGTAGGCGGGCTTTTCACCCTGGGTGAAGTCGGCGTCGGCGTTGTCGGCGAGGGTCGAGCCGTCCTGCGCCGGCAGGCCCTTCAGCAGGGTGATCCGCCGATCGGTGAAGCCGACTCCGGCGATGCACAACTGGTCCTTCTGCGGCCCCTGCACGCTGACGGCGGGGGGATGACCGAGATCGGGCGAGATCAGCACGAAGTCGCCGTACGATTTGGCCGGATCCAGCGGCTTAGTCATCTCGATGCAGGCCTGTGGCTGGGCGCTGGTGGTGTCGAGGTTGGTCTTCCAGATCACGAAGCCGTCGGGCTTGACGATGCCCTGGCGCGGCGCGTCGGCGGAGCGCGGATGGCCGAACATCGACCAGAACGAGGTCCCGGCGGCCGATGCGGAGGCCGGGTGGAACCCGCCGCCGAGTCCCTTGGCCACGAGGAATCCACCGCCAAAGCCCACGATCAGCGCTGCGATCGCGGCGGCCGCCAATGTCCGATTCATCGGAGTTCTTCCCTCGCCCTTGAGCCTTCACCGTGCCCGGGCTTGAGGGATGGAAGCGCAACTGTATGACGCGGTCAATGGATTGCTGCGACGCCGTGTCGCGGCGCGCCTGACAGGCGATCGGACGGGCCTGTATTGAGCCCCCCGGGGGACGTCCAGGGGCCCCCACAACGGGTATTTTGGCCGGTTCACTGTCAGTTTCGTTTAACTTTTTGTGGTTGTCTGGGGACTCGGGAGCACGGGCGACAAAACGGTTGAAACAGAAACTCCTCACGACGCTGGTGGTGGTCCTGACGATCGTCGCTGCGGCGGTCTTGTCGGACTTCCTGATCAACGGTGTGCTGCTGGCGACGCCCGGCGCCTTCACACCGATCAGCACGGCGATCATCGCCGCCCTGGTCGGCGCGCCGGTCACATACTTCCTGATTTCCCAGCGTCTCGACCTGCTGAGGGTCAAGGAGGCGCTGGCCGCCACCGTCGCCGACCGCGAGCGCGCCGTGGACGAGGGTCTGCAACGCCGAGGGGAGGCCGAGGCGGCCCTGGAGCGCTCGCGCGAGAGCGAGGCGCTCTACCGCCTGCTGGCCGACAACCAGTCCGACGTGATCTCCCTGTGGGACGCCGACGGGCGGCGTCTCTACGCATCGCCGTCGGTGGAACGGGCGTTCGGCTACACCGTCGGCGAGATTCTGACGCTGGCGAGGACGGCCAATGCGCACCCGGACGACCTGAGGATCATCAGGCAGGCTACCGAAGGGCTGGTTCCCGGCGGCGACGCGCGGACGGCGGAGTACCGGCTGATCCACAAGGACGGCTCGGAAGTCTGGGTCGAGGCGAGCTTCCGACGGCTGGGCGATGGCAGCGGCGGCCTGCTCACCACCGCGCGGATCATCAGTGAGCGCAAGCGACTGGAGGGCGAACTGATCCGGGCGCTGGACGACGCCAAGGCGGCTCTGGCGGTGAAGTCGGACTTCCTCGCCAACATGACCCACGAACTGCGCACACCCCTGAACGCCATCATCGGTTTCTCGGGCCTGCTCAAGCAATCGCCGAACCTGGACGCCGCCGACGCCAGGCAGGTGCGGCTGGTCTGGGACGCAAGCCAGACGTTGCTGAGTGTGGTCAACGACGTGCTGGATTTCTCCAAGCTGGAGGCCTCCGCCGTCGAGTTCGAGGCCCATCCGTTTGACCCGGCCGAACTGGCCGAGACCACCGTGTCGCTGTTGTCGGGCCAGGCCGCGCAAAAAGGGTTGACGCTGTCGGCGAGCGCGGACGGACCCGGGGGCCTGCTGCTGGGAGATGGTCCGCGCCTGCGCCAGGTGCTGATCAACTTCATCTCCAACGCCGTGAAGTTCACCCCGCGCGGGGACGTTCGCGTATTGGTTCATCAGACTCCGGAGGGTGACGCCCGACGGCTGCGCGTCGCGGTGCAGGACAGCGGCATCGGCGTGCCGCCCGAGCAGATCGACAGCATCTTCGCCCGGTTCACCCAGGGCGACGCATCCATATCGCGCCGCTACGGCGGCACCGGGCTCGGCTTGGCCATAAGCAAGCGGATCATCGACGCGTTGGGCGGCCAGATCGGCGTGACCAGCGAGCCTGGCGCCGGCTCGACCTTCTGGTTCGAAGTGGTGATGCCGCTGGCCGGGCGCGCGGACGCCGGCGCGGGGGTCGGCGCGACGCCGGCCGATGTCGCGTCGTCGCTGCGGTTGCTGGTGGTCGACGACAACGCCATCAACCGCGAACTGATCTGCACCCTGCTGCAGCCTTTCGACCTGCGCATCGACACGGCCGCCGACGGGGTCGAGGCGGTCGAGGCCGCGTCCCGGGCCGACTACGACCTGATCCTGATGGACGTGCAGATGCCCAACATGGACGGCCTGACCGCGACGGCGCGCATCCGCGGCGGGAAGGGGTCCACGGCCCGCCGGGTCCCGATCATCGCCATGACCGCCAATGTCCTGCCCGAGCAGATCGAGCGCTGCCTGGCGGCGGGAATGGACGACCACCTGGGCAAGCCGATCAGCCCGGCCAAGCTGCTGGAGGCGCTGGCCCGCTGGTCGCAGCCCGATGAGGACGGCGCCGCCGAACGTCCGGCGAAAACCAGCGTCGCCTGAGAGCCGAATTGCCGCGCAATTCGCCCATCGCCGCCACGGAGCGGGCCACGCCGCTCGGGTCCCTGGCGGCGGGGTGGATCCTGGCCGGGGTGATCGGCCTGTTTCTGGCGCTCGCCGCCGGGGTCTATGCGACCGCGTCCTTCATCGACAACGACGCGCGCAACCGCGAGCAGCACCTGGTCGCCAACGGCTTGCAACAGCAGGCCGAAGAGGTCCGACGGGTGGTCGCCTCGGTCACCGTCTGGGACGACGCCGTCGTCCACATCGACAACCACTTCGATCCGCGCTGGGTCTACACCTACGTCGCCCACTATTTCTGGAACACCGACCATTACGCCCTGGTCTACGTCCTGGACGGGCGGGACCAGCCGGAATTCAGTTTCGATCGCGACCGGCTGGCGGAAAACGCCGGCTATCGCCCTTTCGCGCCGGCGGTGGCGCCCATGCTCGGCGACATCCGCGCCCGGGAGGCCCTCAGGGGCCCGATCTCCAAAGGCGACGCCCGGGTGTTGCCATCCATTGACGCCAGCACGGTAGCGCGCCGCGATGGCCAGCTCTTCGTGCTCACCGCCAGCCTGGTCCAACCGGACCATACGTTAGGCGCCGTTCCAGCCACCCGGGCGCCGATCGTGGTGGTCGGCGAGGCTGTCGACTCCGCGTTCATTTCCGCCATGGCCCGCCGCTACCTGCTCGACGGCCTGCGGCTGCTGCCGCCCGGGGTCGCCGCGCCGAGCAGCGACGGGAGCATGGACCTGGAGACCCACGGCGGAGCCGGCGGCTATCGTCTGGCCTGGCGGCGGCAGAGCCCGGTCAACCACCTGCTAGGCATCGCCGGCCCGCCGCTGGCGGCGGTGTTCCTGGCGCTGGCTCTGGCGCCGGTGCTGGTGATCCGCAACGAGCGTCGCAACCGCGCGCTCATCCTGGAGTCCCGCGACGCGCACCTGGCCTCGGCGGCCAAGAGCGCTTTCCTGGCGACCATCAGCCATGAGATCCGCACGCCCCTCAACGGCATCCTAGGCATGGCGCAAGTCGTGCTTGGCGACACCTTGATGGCCCGCCAACGCGAACGGGTGGAGATCATGCGCGGCTCGGGCCAGGCGCTGCTGGCCATCCTCAACGACGTCCTTGACCTGTCGAAGGTCGAGTCCGGCAAACTGCAGTTCGAGATCCGGCCGTTCGACGTCGCGGAACTGGCCGAAGGCGCGCGGATGGCCTTCACCGGTCTGGCAGGGGACAAAGCGCTGGCCTTCGACCTGATCGTGGAAGACGGCGCCGACGGCGTCTACGAGGGCGACATCCTGCGCCTGCGGCAGATCCTGACCAACCTGATCTCCAACGCGGTGAAGTTCACCGACCAGGGCCGGATCGGTGTACGCATCGGCGCCACCGACGCCGGATTGCGCCTGGCGGTCAGCGACACCGGCATCGGCATCGCCCCCGACCGGGTCGGGCGGCTGTTCGAACGCTTCGTGCAAGAGGACTCCTCGACCACTCGCCGCTACGGCGGCAGCGGCCTCGGCCTGGCGATCTGTCGCGAGCTGTGCGCGGCCATGGGCGGCGGCATCGAGGTCGAGAGCCGACTCGGCGTTGGCAGCACCTTCACCGCCCGCCTCCCGGCGCCCCGGTCAACAGCGGCGCCGACGAGGCCGGTCACCCAGTCAGACCGGCCGGCGATGGGACCGGAACGTTCGTTGCGGGTGCTGGCCGCGGAGGACAATCCGACCAACCAGCTGGTGCTCCGGGCTCTGCTCGAGCACTCGGGGATCGAGCCGACCATCGTCGGTGACGGCGCCCAGGCGCTGGCAAGCTGGATGAACGGCGAATGGGACCTCGTGCTGATGGATATCCAGATGCCGGTGATGGACGGCCCGACCGCCAGCCGCCGCATCCGCGAACTGGAACGGCAAATCGGCCGGCGCCGGACGCCGATCATCGCCCTGACCGCCAATGTGATGAGCCATCAGGTTGATGACTACGCGGCCGCGGGCATGGACGCCTGGGTGGGCAAGCCGATCGAGATCGCCCGGCTGTTCGAGGCGATCAACGCCGCCTTGGCCGCCGCGGACGACGCCCCACCGGACCATGGCGTGGTCGCGTCAGTAGCGACCCGAAACTGAGAGCCCGACGGTCAGCGGCCGGAAGCTCTGGGCTTCGTAGAGCAGGGTGAACTGGTCCTGGTGGGTCAGGCCCAACTGCGGGTGTGAATTCAGCAGATTGTCGACATAGACCTCGGCCTTCCACGCCGCGAGGGTGACGCCGGCGCGCATCGACAGCTGGTTGGTGGCGGGGTCGGGCGTGAGGCCCGGATCGAAGCCCACCGTGCCGGGGTCCTCCGCCGGGATCGGCGCGGTCCGCCGGCTGGCGTACTCATCGTCGACCCGCATGAAGGCGTCGCGACCCAGCAGCTGGAAGTCGTACTGGGCGCCCGCGGCCAGGGTCCAGGGGATCGCGCCCAGGGAGTCACCTTTCAGGGCCAGCACATCGCCGCTCTTGGAGACGGCGTCGCGGGAATAGGCGGCGTCGTTGTAGCCGACCGCGAGCTCAAGGGTGAGCGCCTGGGTCACCCGCCACTGCGATTGCAGGTCGAGGCCCTGGCTGACCGCGGTCCCCAGATTGGTGGTGTACTGCAGCCCGCAGGCCGGCACATAGACCGCCTGCTGGATGTTCTTCCACTGGATGTAATAGGCGCTGGTGGCGATCTGCAGCGCGTGATCGAACAGGCTGCCCTTGGAGCCGATCTCGAGGCTGTTCACCGTGTCGGAATTGTACGAGGTCGGAAAGTCGCCGCCACAGGCCATCGACGGCAGCGGCGGTGTCGCCCCGCCGATCCGGTAGCCCTCCGAGGCCGTCGCATAGACAAGGTCGTGGTCGGTGATCTGGTAGGATATCCCCAGCTTCGGCGTGAACGGCGCCTCGTTCTTCGATCCCGAGGTGAGTTGCGCAACGCCGCCGTCGTCCAGCAGCGCCTGCGGCCCGTCGGTGCGGTTGGTGAAGTCGTAGTGGGTCCAGGCGTAGCGGGCCCCGGCGGTCAGCTTAAGCCGATCGGTGATCGACCAGGTCGCGTCGACATAGAGGGCGATCTGGCGGTCGTGGCCGATGGTGTCGTTGATGTAGTCATCGCCATTCGCCAGCAGGCTCTCGCCCCAGGCAGTCAGCATGTCCTCGCCCCACAGATACTGGGTCAGCGCCGGCAGCTGCGGATCGTTGATCTCCTCGGTGCTCCGCTGGGTGTCGGCGGAGAGGAACAGGCCCACGACCCAGATCAGCGGCGCGGCCGGCTCGTTCGATTGCAGGCGCACCTCCTGGACGATGTTCTGCTGGGTGTTGGTGGTGATGTTGTGGGCTACATAGGGTCCGAAGCCGGGCAGGTTGGGTCCCGTGGCCAGCAGCAGCGGAGACGGGTCGGTGGCGCACTGGGCGCAGGGACTGCCCTGCGGGTCGGTCCCGGCCCCGGTCAGCTGCTGGAAATAGGACAGGTCGTAGAGCGTGCCGCTGTAGCCGTTCACCCGCTCCGTCCGATCGTAGTAGGCGGTGTCGGAGATCAGTCTTACCGGCCCGACGTCGTAGTCGATCTTCAGCGTCGGCAGCCAGAAGCGATCGGCGTCCGCCATCCGGTCGGGTGTACCGTTGCGATAGCGACCGTGGGCGGGATCAGAAATCGAGACCCAGTAGTCGTCGTAATTGTGCTGGTCGCGGTCCTGGTAGTTGATCCCCGGGGTGATGGTCAGCGCCGATGTCGGGGTCCAGGCCAGGGCGCCGCGCAGCACGACCGTATCGACGCTGTTGGCGTCGGCGTCGGTCACCGCCAGGGTCTGGTAGTCCACCCGGTCGATCCAGCCGCCGTCGCGGCGGGCCCAGGCGCTGATGCGAAAGCCGAGCACGTCCGGCACGATCGGCCCGCCCACGGCCGCGCCGCCCTCGTAGCTGAGCGCGCCGCCCTCGGTCCCGGCGACCTCGGCGTGAGCGTAACCGCTGGCCACCGTGGTGCTGGGCTGGGCGGTGATGTAGCGCACCGCGCCGCCCTCCGAGCCGGCCCCGAACAGCGTGCCCTGCGGGCCGCGCAGCACTTCGACGCGGGCCAGGTCGAACACCGCCGGCAGGGCGTTGTTGGCGTTGAAGCCCAGCGCCCGGGTCTGGATCGGGGTGTCGTCGATATAGATGCCGGTAGTGCCGGAGCCGGCCGTCGAGCTAATTCCCCGGATGGCGATGTCGTGGCTGGCGTCGTCGAAGCTCACCCCAGGCGAGAACTTGGCCAGGTCGGCGAAGGACTTGATCCCTTCGACATCCATCTTGGCGGCGGTGTAGGCGCTGACGCTCTCGGGCACCTTGCCGAGGGTCTGTTCCGTCCGTGTGGCTGTGACCACGATCTCCGCGGAACTGGCGGAGACGTCGGCCACGGTCGGTTTGGCGTCGGCGGTCTGGGCGAGCGCCCGGCCGGCGATAGCGGCGGCGACGAGCATCGCCAGTGCAGGCAGCCATTGCCGCCCCCAGACTATCCGCGCCATCCGTTCGCCATCCCCCGCTTCCCGACGCGGACGCTAGTCCCATCGCCGGAAGCTTTAGGTTAACGCCGTTACGTCGCGGGTCGTAAACGCCCCTTAACCCTCTTGCCCCACTAGTGGGTGGTTCACAGGTTCGAGGGGCGGCATGGCCAGAGCGGTTCGTAAGACCGGGTCGGAACTGGTGTGGGAAATCCTGCACGGCGCCTGGTCGCACGCCGCGACGGCCCGATTCCGGGGCGGCGTGGTCGCCAGCCTGGGCGCCGCGCTGGCGCTGTCACTGGCCACCTACAGCGCCGGCGATCCCAGCTACGACGCCGCCGCGCCCGGTTCGGCCAACAATCTGCTGGGACCCGCCGGCGCCAATATCGCCGATCTCGCCATGCAGTCGCTGGGACTGACCGCCTGGGTCGTCGCGGCGATGCTGATTGCTCTTGGCGTGGCCCGCGCCGCCGATCCGCGTCCCGATGCTTCGCGCGGCCGGCTCCGCTGGCGTGGCCTGGCCGGCGCGATCGGCGTCGGCACGCTAGCCGGCGCTCTCGCCGCCGCCGCGCCGCCGGCGATCTGGCCGCTGGCCGGCGGACTGGGCGGCCTCTGGGGCGACACGCTGCTGAGGGGCCTGACCGGCCTCGTCGCCTTCACCCGCCTGCCGGCGGCGGGCGTTATCGCCACCGCCTTCCTGGGCGCCGCGAGCCTCTGGCTGCTCGCCATGACCTTCGGCTTCGGCCGCATCCAGCTGGTCGCCCTGGCGGCCTGGCTGACCCACTCCCGCTCGGCCGCGCCGCGCGCGCAAGCCAAGTCCCCGCCCGTCGCCGCCCAGCGCCCGACCCGGGTCGCCGCCCGCACCGCTTCGGCGCCTGAGCCTGAGCCGATGGCGCCGATCCCGGACGCATCGCTGGCCATCCGCACGCCGAAGACCGCGCCGCGTCCCTCCGGCCGCGAAGCGCGCGAGCGCCAGCCGTCGCTGCCCTTCACCCCCGCCGATGGTTTCCGCCTGCCCGAGCTGGCCATGCTGGCCAAGCCGAAGCCGCGGGCCTCGGCCTTCGACGAAGCCGCGCTGCGCCAGAACGCCCGCCTGCTGGAAGCGGTGCTGGCCGAGTTTGGCGTCCGCGGCCAGATCGACCAGATCCGCCCCGGCCCGGTGGTCACCCTCTACGAACTGGTCCCGGCCCCCGGGGTCAAGTCGGCCAGGGTCGTGGCGCTTTGCGACGACATCGCCCGCTCGATGAGCGTCGCCGCCTGCCGGGTCAGCGTCGTGCCTGGCCGCAACGCCATCGGCATCGAGCTTCCCAACGCCAAGCGCGAGACCGTTTACCTGCGCGACCTGCTGTCCTCGGCCGAATACGAGAAACCCGGCCCGGTGCTGCCGCTGGCGCTGGGCGAGACCATCGGCGGCGAGCCCTACATCGCCGACTTGTCGCGCATGCCCCACCTGCTGATCGCCGGCACCACCGGCTCGGGCAAGTCGGTGGGGGTCAATGCGATGATCCTGTCGATCCTCTACCGCCTGCCTCCATCCGAATGCCGCTTCATCATGATCGACCCGAAGATGCTGGAACTCAGCGTCTACGACGGCATCCCGCACCTGCTGGCGCCGGTGGTCACCGATCCGAAGAAGGCCATCGTCGCGCTGAAGTGGACCGTGCGCGAAATGGAGGACCGCTATCGGCGGATGTCCAAGATCGGCGTCAGGAACGTCGCCGGTTACAACGAGCGGGCGCGGGAGGCGGCGGCCAAGGGCGAGCACTTCGTGCGCACGGTGCAGACCGGCTTCGACGAGGGCGGCCGGCCGATCTACGAGGAAGAACGGCTGAACCCGGAGCCGATGCCCTATCTGGTGGTGGTGATCGACGAGGTCGCCGACCTGATGATGGTGGCCGGCAAGGATATCGAAGGCGCGGTGCAGCGGCTGGCCCAGATGGCCCGGGCCGCCGGCATCCACCTGATCATGGCCACCCAGCGCCCGTCGGTGGACGTGATCACCGGCACCATCAAGGCCAACTTCCCCACCCGGATCAGCTTCCAGGTCACCTCGCGGATCGATGCGCGGACGATCCTGGGCGAGCAGGGCGCCGAGCAGCTACTTGGCCAGGGCGACATGCTGTACATGGTCGGCGGCGGCAAGGTGATCCGTCTGCACGGCCCGTTCGTCTCCGACGGCGAGGTCGAGACGGTGGCCAAGTTCCTGCGCGAACAGGGCGAGCCGAACTATCTGGAAGAAGTCACCGCCAGCGCCGAAGAGGACGACGGCGAGGGGGGCGGCGACCTGTTCGGCGAGGGCGCCGGCGGCAGCGATCTCTACGACCAGGCCGTCGCCGTGGTCACCCGCGACCGCAAGGCCTCCACCAGCTACATCCAGCGCCGCCTGCAGATCGGCTACAACCGCGCCGCCTCGCTGATGGAGCGGATGGAGCGCGAAGGCGTCGTCGGCGCCGCCAACCACGCCGGCAAGCGCGACATCCTGGCGGGGCCGCCGCCGAGCTAGCGGTCATTGGCGCGCCATCTTCAACGCCTTAAGTGTCGGGCGAAGGAGACCCCATGATCGCTCGCCGCACCGCCTTCGCGTTTCTCGCCATCGCCGCCATGGCCCCGGCTGCGCTCGCCGCGTCGCCTCCGCCGCTGTCGGCGCAGGACAGCGCGACGGTGGCCAAGGCGGTGGCCTATCTGCAGGGCCTGACGAGCGCCAAGGGTCGGTTCGTGCAGACCGACCAGCGCGGCGGCCAAGCCACCGGGGTGCTCTACCTGGAGCGGCCGGGCAAGGCGCGGTTCGAATACGACCCGCCGACGACCCTGCTGATCACTTCCGACGGGCGGACGGTCAGCGTTGCCAACAGCCGGCTGAAGACCCTGCAGCACTATCCGCTAAGCGCCACCCCGCTCGGTCTGTTCCTGGCCAAGGAGATCCGGCTGGATCGCGGGGCGCGGGTGACCGCGGTCACGCCGCGTCCGGGCGGGTTTTCCATCACTGCTGTCGATGTTCGCGGCGTCGGCCAGGGCCAGATTGCCCTTAATTTCGGCGCCGAGCCCCTGCGACTCACCGGCTGGACGATCACCGACGCCCAGCGCCGGGTGACCCAGGTTGAGCTGCAAGGGCTTGAACCGACAGGAGATTTGCCGGCGTCATTGTTCGTTCAAGGATCGTCGCCAGAGTGATTGTTGCGAGTGAGCCACAAGCAAGCTCGAACCGGCGAAGCCCTTGACTTTCACTGGGCTGAGTTGCAAATATACAACTATCGCGACGGATCATCCGACCTGAACCGTCCGACCCGTGCCGGAACCAATCCCCTCCCGGCGGCGGCATGAGAGACGACTAGATCCGCCCGGGCGCTGCAACATGCGCCCGGGCGCTTTTTTGGCGGGTGCGTCCGGGCAGACGACTCACGCTAGGACCCCTTGGATGCGGCTGAGACTGGCTACCTGGAACGTCAATTCCGTGCGCCTGCGCGCCGAGCAGGTGGCCCGGTTCGTGCGCGAACAGGCGCCGGATGTGCTGTGCCTGCAGGAGATCAAGTGCCGGGAAGGCGAGTTTCCGAAGGAGGCCTTCGTCGAGGCCGGCCTGCCCTATCTGAAAATCGCCGGCCAGAAGGGTTGGCACGGCGTGGCCACAGCCTCGCGACTGCCTTTCGAGGAAGTCGCGGCGCTGGACGTCTGCCGCGAGGGCCACGCCCGGGCCGTTTCGGTGAAGGTCGCGGGCGTCGAGGTGCACAATTTCTACATCCCCGCCGGCGGCGATGAGGCGGACCGGGCGATCAATCCGAAGTTCGACCACAAGCTCGACTTCTTCGAGCGGCTGACCGCGGAGATGGCTCGGCGTGACCGGGCGGCGCCGCTGGCGATCCTCGGCGACCTGAATGTGGCGCCCGGCGAATTCGACGTCTGGAACCACCGGTACATGTCCCGGGTCGTCAGCCACACGCCGGTGGAGGTGGAGGCGATGGGCGCGTTGAAGGCCAGCCTCGGCTTCATCGACCTGATCCGCGAGGCGACGCCGGAACCGCAGAAGCTGGCGTCCTGGTGGAGCTACCGCGCCGCCGATTTCCGTCAGTCCAACCGCGGCCTGCGCCTCGACCACATCTGGGTCACCCCGGGCCTCCGCGACGCCGCCTTCCGCCTGGGCTGCGCCGCCGCCCGCGTCCACGACGACGTCCGCGCCTGGGAGCGGCCCAGCGACCATGCGCCGGTGTCGGCCGATCTGGTGCTCTAGCTACGGCGCCAGCCGGTAGCCGCCGGCCTCGGTGATCAGCAGTTTCGGGCCGGTGGGATCGGGCTCGATCTTCTGGCGCAGGCGATAGACGTGGGTTTCCAGGGTGTGGGTGGTGACGCCGGCGTTGTAACCCCAGACCTCGGTCAACAGCTCCTCGCGAGAGACCACCTTGCCACCGGCCCGGTAGAGGTACTTGAGGATATTGGTTTCCTTGTCGGTGAGCCGGATCTTCTTGCCCTTCGGATCGAGCAGCATCTTGCCGGCGGGGCGGAACTCGTAGGGTCCGATGTGGAAGACCGCGTCCTCTGACTGCTCGTGGCTGCGCAGCTGGGCGCGGATATGGGCCAAGAGCACGTTGAATTTGAACGGCTTGGTCACATAGGCGTTGGCGCCGGATTCCAGCCCCAGAATGGTGTCGGAGTCGCCGGCCGCGGCGGTGAGCATGATCACAGGGCTGGAGACGCCGCCGCCGCGCAGCAGCTTCAACGCCTCGCGGCCATCCATGTCCGGCAGATCGACGTCAAGCAGGATCAGGTCGGGGCGCAGCTCCCGGGCCATCCGCATGCCTTCGGTGGCGTTGGGGGCCTCGGTGGCCGCGAACTCCTCGTGCAGCTCCAACTGTTCGCAGAGCAGACCGCGCAGGTCGGTATCGTCGTCGACGATCAGGATGGTCTTCGCTTGCGCCATTCGCTCACATCATACTGACTCGCCCCGTACGGGCTAGTGCGCCGCCGACTGGGGTTTTTCAATGATCTTCGCCGCCTACGCCGACGGCCGGTTCGACCTCGACGGACGCTGGACCCGCTGCGCTCTTGGCCCAGCAGGGGTCATCGCCGGCGCCGCCAAGCGCGAGGGCGACGGCAAGACGCCGCTGGGAGACTGGCCGATCCGCCGCCTGCTCTATCGTCCGGACCGTGGCGGCGCGCCGGCGACCGCGATCCCCGCCCAGGCGCTGGCGCCCGACGACGGCTGGTGCGACGCGCCGAACGACAGCGCCTACAACCGCCAGGTCAAGCTGCCCTATCCGGCCAGCGCCGAGCGGCTGTGGCGCGACGACGGCCTCTACGATGTGATCGTGGTGCTAGGCCACAATGACGATCCGGTGGTTCCGGGCGCCGGCTCGGCGATCTTCCTGCATCTGGCCCGGCCGGACTTCTCGGCCACCCAGGGCTGCGTGGCGCTCGCGCGCGCCGACCTGGAAGCGCTGCTGGCGCGAGCGCGGCCCGGCGACGTACTGGCGATCCGGGAGGGTTAGAAGGGTTTGTCCACGAACAGCACGAACCACACGAGCGGGCTCTCGGCAACCGAGCTACCATGCTCTGTCATCCCGGCTGGAGCCGCGCAGCGGCGGAAGGCCGGGACCCCATTGCGCCGGCGGTGCTCAGGCGTCCCGGACAGCGGCTGCGCCGCTTCCGGGATGACAGTTCATTTGAGCGTTCGCAGGGTTCGTGAGGTTCGTGGACAGCCTTTTCGGGGTTCAGACCTGGCGTTCCCCGAACAGCGCCGTGCCCACCCGCACCGAGGTGGCGCCGAAGCGGATGGCGAGCTCGAAGTCGGCGCTCATGCCCATGGACAGTTTGGCGAGGCCATTGCGGGCGGCGATCTTGGCCAGCAGGGCGAAGTGCGGGCCGGCCGGCTCATCCACAGGCGGGATCGCCATCAGGCCCTCGAGGGTGAGGCCGAATTCGTCCCGGCAGCGGGCGATGAAGGCGTCCGCCTCGCCGGGAATCACGCCGGCCTTCTGCGGCTCCTCGCCGGTGTTGACCTCGACGTAGAGCCGGGGCGCACGGCCGAGGCGCTGGATCTCCTTGGCAATCGCTTCGGACAGCCTGGGGCGGTCGAGGGTCTCGATCACATCGAAGAAGCCGCAGGCCTCGCGGGCCTTGTTGGTCTGCAGCGAGCCGATCAGCCGCAGCTCCACGCCCTCCCGTCGGCCTTGCCAACGGCCGAACGCCTCCTGGATACGGTTCTCGCCGAACACCCGCTGGCCCGCCGCCAGCATGGCCTCGACACGATCCTCGGGCTGGATCTTGGAGACCGCCACCAGGGTGACCTCGTCCGGATCGCGCCCGGCCGAGCGCGCGGCGGCGGCGATCCGCGCCAGGATCGCCTGGCGGGATTCGGCTGCGTCGTAGAGGGCGGCGGGTGACGGGTTCACGATCAATGGAGGCTCTGTGGCGGATGGCGCGGACGCTAAGGCCGGCGAGGACCCGGGGGAAGGCCCTGCCGCCGCTGCTGTTCTTCACCGACCCGGTCCGCACGCCCAATGCGGAGGGCGTGATCGCCCGCCTGCCCCGGGGCGCCGGGGTGGTCTACCGCGCTTTCGGAGCGCCGGACGCCGTGGTGCGCGGCCGGCGGCTGGCGCGGGCGGCCAGGCGGGGCGGCCTGGTGTTCCTGGTCGGCGCCGACGCGGGGCTGGCGATCCGGCTGATGGCCGATGGTGTCCATCTGCCCGAGCGGTCAGCGTCTCGGGCGGCCGGGCTGAAACGCGCGCGGCCGCGCTGGATTGTCACCAGCGCCGCCCACGCGCCGGCCGCCATCGTCCGCGCCCGGCAGGCCGGCGCCGATGCGGTGGTCGTCTCGCCGGTGTTCCCCAGCGCCAGTGCGTCCGCCGGTCGGCCGATCGGGCCGCTGCGCTTCACCGCGATGGCGACCAAAGCGCGCATGCCCGTCTACGCCCTCGGCGGGATCACGCCCGCGAGCGCGCGCAGGCTGACGCGCAGCGGCGCCGTCGGCCTGGCGGCGGTGGAAGCCTTGCTAGGCTAGAACTTGAAGGTGGTTTCCAGGCGCACCCGGGGCGCCGGGTCCTGCGGCATCAGCTGGTGGTTATCCGGCGTCTGCTCGCTGCCGAGGGTGACGCCGACGCCCGTGCGCAGGCCCGGGGCGACGCGATAGTTCAGGCCGATGCGGGTGTCGCTCCAGTCAGGATCGCGGCCGACCGGCTGGGCGACGTCGACGTTGAGGCCCCAGCGGCCCTTGCGCGCATCCCATTGCAGGGTGCGGTGCGGCGCCTGCGGCCCGATCTGATTGGGCTGCGGGGTGAAGTCGTCCTGTTGGGAGAAGGCATCGCCGGGGGCGGAAGACCGGGCAGGGTCGGCATGCGCGGCGCCGGCCACGATCGCCAAAGCGAACGCGCCTGCCCACATCATCGCCGCCTTGTTCGGCTTCGAAGCCACGTCAGCCTGCCCCTCTTCCAGACGCGGATCACCCTACGCCTGTTTCCTCGCGATTTGATTAAGGTCCTCGCGGATCAAAGGTCAAGGCGCGGGCTGCAGCGCCAGATGGCCGCGTCGCGCTTTGCCCGTTCGCCTGTGGCGGGAGGGACACGTGATTCCTGTTTGGCGCGGCGCCGGGGATGTTATAGACGCGTCCGGCGGGGACACGTCGCCTTCTGGCGGCGCGCGCGGCGTTGCATGCATTGGAGCTGAAAACATATGCCCTTCCAAAGTGGGTCCAAGGTGCGTGCGGCTTTGTTCGGACTGGCGGCGATCGGCCTCGTCGGTCTGGGCGCCTGCGCCGGCGCGGTCACCAGCGGTCCCTATGGCGGTGGCGGCAGTGGTGGCGGTGGTGGCGGCGGCCGGGCCCCGGCCAACGCCATCGGCGTCAACAGCTACCTGTGGCGCGCCACCCTCGACACCCTGGCCTTCATGCCGCTGTCGTCGGCCGACCCCTACGGCGGCGTGGTGATCACCGACTGGTACGTGGTGCCGGAAAAGCCGGACGAGCGCTTCAAGTGCACGGTCTACATCCTCGACACCCGGCTGCGCGGCGATGCGATCAAGGTGACAGTGTTCAAGGAAGTCTCCAACGGCGAAGGCGGCTGGGTGACCTCGCCGGTGTCCGACCAGACGGCGGAAGACATTGAGAACTCCATCCTGACCCGGGCCAGGCAGCTGCGGCTTTCCAACCTGCGGGGCTGATCGGGCGAAGAATTGCTCGCAGTGGCCATTCTTGATAAGAACGATGCATGCGCAGCGCGTTCTCCCGCATGATCCTTCTCTCGCCGGGCCTTAGAGGCCCCTGGGCGCCCGCCTAGGACCGCGAGCGCTTCCTCGCGGCCGGCGCTCAGGGGACGAGACAAAACCCCTGGACAGCTTCCACAGCCGCGAAGAGAGAAGGCCGGATGGCCCGTTACAATCCCAAACAAGTCGAGCCCAAATGGCGCGCTGCCTGGGCCGAAGCCGACGTCTTCCGGGCCGAGAACGGCGGGACGAAGCCGAAATACTATGTGCTGGAGATGTTCCCCTATCCCTCGGGGCGTCTGCACGTGGGTCACGCCCGCAACTATGCGATGGGCGACGTGGTCGCGCGCTTCAAGCGCGCCCGGGGCTTCAACGTGCTGCACCCGATGGGCTGGGACGCCTTTGGACTGCCCGCCGAGAACGCCGCCGCCGAGCGGGGCATCAGCCCGGCCAAATGGACCTACGACAATATCGCGGCGATGAAGGAGGAGCTGAACCGGTTGGGCGTCTCCATCGACTGGTCCCGCGAGTTCGCCACCTGCGATCCGGAATATTACGGCCGACAGCAGGCCTGGTTCCTGCGGCTGTGGAAGAAGGGCCTGGTCTATCGCAAGGAGGGCCTGGTCAACTGGGACCCGGTCGACATGACCGTGCTGGCCAACGAACAGGTGATCGACGGCCGCGGCTGGCGCTCCGACGCGCCGGTGGAGCGACGCAAGCTGAACCAGTGGTTCCTGCGCATCACCGACTACGCCGAGGACCTGCTGGAGGGCCTGAAGACGCTGGACCGCTGGCCGGACAAGGTGCGGCTGATGCAGGAGAACTGGATCGGCAAGTCCCGCGGCCTGCGGCTGAACTTCCCCTTCGACGGCGCCGCGCCGGCCGGCTTCGAGGACGGCATCTCGGTCTATACGACCCGCCCGGACACCTTGTTCGGCGCGAGTTTCGTCGCCCTGGCGCCCGAACATCCACTGACCGAGGCCCTGGCCGCCGCCGATCCGAAACTGGCCGGCTTCGTCGCCGAATGCCGCAAGGGCGGCACCTCCGAAGCGGCGATCGAGATGGCCGAGAAGCTCGGCTTCGACACCGGCCTGCGCGTCGCCCACCCGTTCGAGCCCGGCAAGACCCTGCCGGTGTGGGTCGCCAACTTCATCCTGATGGACTACGGCACGGGCGCGATCTTCGGCTGCCCGGCGCACGACCAGCGCGACCTGGACTTCGCCCGCAAGTACGACCTCCCGGTGATCCCGGTGGTGCTGCCCCCGAACGCCGACCCGGCGACTTTCCAGGTGGACGGCGAGGCCTATACCGACCCCGGCCGGATCTTCAATTCCGGCTTCATGGACGGGCTGGACGTCGAAGCCGCCAAGGCCGCCGCCATCGCCCGGATCGAGGCCGCCGGCCAGGGCGAAGGCGCCACGGTTTACCGCCTGCGCGACTGGGGCGTCGCGCGCCAGCGCGGCTGGGGCGCGCCGGTGCCGGTGATCCACTGCGCCAAGTGCGGCGTCGTCGCCGTGCTCGAGGCCGACCTGCCGGTGCGCCTGCCGGACGACCTGGATTTCTCCAAACCCGGCAACGCCCTGGCCCGGCATCCGACGTTCCGGATCGCGACCTGCCCGGACTGCGGCGGGCCGGCCGAGCGGGAGACCGACACCCTCGACACCTTTGTCGACTCCTCCTGGTACTTCGCCCGCTACGCCAACGTCCACGCCGCCGAGCCGATCGACAAGGCCGCGGCCGACTACTGGCTGCCGGTGGACCAGTATATCGGTGGCATCGAGCACGCGGTGCTGCACCTGCTCTATTCGCGCTTCATCACCCGGGCGCTGACCGACGAGGGCATGCTGTCGGTGGAGGAACCGTTCGCGGGCCTGTTCACCCAAGGCATGGTCACCCACGAGACCTATCGGCGGCAGAACGGCGAATGGGTCGAGCCCGGAGAGGTGGAGATCACCTCCGAGGGACTGACCCGCCGCGCCCGGCTGGGCGGGACCGGCGAGGCGGTGACCATCGGCGATCCGGAAAAGATGTCGAAGTCCAAGCGCAACGTCATCGCCCCCGCCGACTTGGCGGAGAACGGCGTCGACGCCGCACGGCTGTGCGTGCTCTCCGACTCGCCGCCGGAGCGCGACGTGCAGTGGACCGCGGCGGGGCTGGAAGGCGCCTGGCGGCTGGTCAACCGGGTGTGGACCGAATTCGATCTTGATCCCGACCCGCCGGCGGCGGACTGGGAGGTCGCCGAGCTGCGCCGGGCCACCCATCGGGCGATCAAGGCGGTCACCGACGCCATCGACGGCTTCAAGTTCAACAGCGCCATCGCGCGCCTGCATGAGTATGTGAAGGTGGTCGCCGCCGCCCGCGCGCCGGCGAGCGACGCCCCGCGACATGCTGCCCGACATGAGGCCCTGTCGGCCCTGGCCCGCCTGATCGCCCCCTTCGCGCCGCACCTGGCCGAGGAGTGCTGGCAGCGCCTGGGCGAATCCGGCCTGGTCGCCGCCGCGCCTTGGCCCGAATTCGATCCTAGCCTGGCCGAAGACGAGGAACGGGTGCTGCCGGTGCAGATCAACGGCAAGCGGCGGGGCGAGATCCGCGCCGGCGTCGGCGCCACGGCGGCGGAGGTGGAGAAGATCGTGCTTGACGATCCGGAGATTGCGCGGCGCCTTGAGGGCCTCAGCATCCGCCGGGTGATCGTGGTGCAGGATCGCATCGTCAACATCGTCGCCGCATGAGCCGCGCCGCCCTCGTCCTGGCTGTGCTCGTCTGCGTGGCCCCCCTCGGGGGCTGCGGGTTCACGCCGCTCTACGCCCAGGCCGGCGTCGGCTCGGCCCTGTCGCACATCCAGGTGGTCGCGCCGCAGGGCCGGATGGGCTT